>Ga0138256_10008633_pt1 | contig 10697 bp, 8 predicted proteins | sample KNB2016incub_MG_FD_105486 | JGI IMG/M metagenome (GOLD analysis project Ga0138256, IMG submission 105486) | Active sludge microbial communities from wastewater in Klosterneuburg, Austria - KNB2014incub_MG | ecosystem: Engineered > WWTP > Activated sludge > Unclassified | place: Austria... | reverse complement strand
TTATTTTCTCGGTAAAAAATCAAGAATTGCTCGGGAATTCCCACCTGAACGGCTGCAATACCTCTCCCCTTACCAGTCAGATGCCTATAATCTACTAAGCATTTCCTTAGATAGCTAATCTTAGCTTGAAATTCTGGAAAGGGAATTGAGGCCACATTCACTAACAGGCTCTTTTTGCGAAGTAGAGTACTCTCTCCCACCTGGTAAATAAAAGAAGCTGTTTTAGAAAGCTCCTTTAGAGTCTTCTCTTTAAACTCCCTTGCGGGAGGAGGTATCGGAGTCCAAACTTTTGACATAAAATTACCTCAGGTAGTTGGCCAGGATTCGATCATAATTGACTCTCCTGCTCCAGGCATCTTTTGATAAATCTCCTCTGTCACAAAGGGCATGAAGGGATGAAGAAGTTTTAGTGAGGTTATAAAAGCATACTGAAGAACCGACAACGCGACATCTTTATCCTCCCTTTCTTTTACTTTTTCAATATATTTATCTGCTAGCGAATGCCACATAAATTGATAGATGGTCTCAGCAGCATCTGCAAATCTGAACTTCTCAAGCTCACTGTCTACCTTATTAATTACTTCCTGTAGTTCTTTAACAATCTCTTGGTCAGCATTACTAAGGACAGAATCTTTTAAGTCTTTAAATGCAGGAATCTCTTTCCCCCACTGATCCTGCATCATTAAGATAAATCTCCCCATGTTCCAAATTTTATTACCAAAATGCTTATAAGCTACGACCCTATCTTTGGGGAAAGTAAAATCCTTACCATTAGCCGTCCCCGAGACAAGTCCCATACGAAGCGCATCCACACCATATTCCTTGATATAGTCCTCTGGATCTATGACATTCCCTAAAGACTTACTCATTTTCCGTCCGTCTAACGCTCTCACTATACCATGCAAATAGACATCCTTAAATGGAGCCTCACCGGTCAGATAGATACCAAACATAATCATTCTAGAGACCCAAAGCCTAATAATCTCCCATCCTGTCTCCAGAACCGCAGTTGGGTAAAAGTACTTAAAGTCCTGAGAATCAGGAAAGCCTAGCGCAACAAGTGGCCATTGACCAGACGAGAACCAAGTATCAAATGTGTCTGTCTCAGGAAGATATTCATCCCCAGGGCACTCGACGCTAACAATATGCTCAGATTCAACTAGAGGGAAAACACGCTGAAGCCCCCCTTTAATTTCAGATAGACTAAATACTCGAGCTTCTAAACCATGAGTATCATCTTCTCCTAGAATAATCCTTGTTGTTCCTGAATTTGTAGCAGGGTTCAGAAGATCCTCTAATTCTCCGTTTATAATCGCATTTTTAAATTTGAACAGTACTCGAATTTTTGATTTACTGTCCACCTTATACCATACAGGTATTCTAATTCCCCAAACATTTTGCCTACTGATTGGCCAATCACGCATCTCCTCCATCCATCTTACATAGGTTACCTCCTGCCATTTTGGAAATATTTTTACTTTCCCAGATTTAACTGCATCCAGAGCCGGCTTTTTAAATGATTTATGAGGAGCATCAACCTTTACGAACCAATTAGGGAGAACCATCGGCTCGATCTCATGCCCAGCCTTACAAAGAGCAACTGTATGTATATAGTCCTGATCTACATGATCAATTAGTCCTTTTTCCTCTAAAGCTGCTACGACCTGCTTACGGCCTTCAAAAACAGAAAGACCAGCATATCTCCCTGCCATTTCATTAAGTTTTCCATTAAGATCAATTACTGGCCTTACCTCTAGCTTATGCCTAAGGCCTGCTTCATAGTCATTTTTATCATGGGCGGGAGTTACTTTTACGACACCAGTCCCAAACTCCACATCTACAAAATTGTCCGCAATTACTTGGAGCTTAATCTTTCCACTAAGCCCATCAAATTCAATCTCTTTACCTATCCACTCTTGATATCTTTTATCACTAGGATTTACAGCTACAGCCGTATCCCCAAATTTTGTCTCTGGCCTTACGGTCGCAAGAACAAAAGGTCCGTATTTCATGTAGTAGAGAGGGTCCTTACGCTCCTCATGCTTAAGCTCAACGTCTGCATAAGTTGTGCCACATTTAGGACAGTAGTTAACCATATAATTCCCTCTATAAATAAGATCGTCATCGACCATCTTTCTGAAGGTTCTGTGAACTGTTTGAATAACTTTTTCATCAAGCGAAAAAGTATATCTACTCCAGTCCACACTCGCTCCCATTTGCCTTAACTGACTCTCAATTTGCCCCTTATTCCCTTCAACAAAATCCCAAATAGCCTGATAAAGCTCGTCCCGACTATAGGAAAATCGAGACTTACCCTGCTTTTTTAGCTCTCTTTCAAAAGTTATCTGTGTCTCAGTTCCAGCATGATCTGTCCCAGGAATCCAGAGCGTTGGATCACCTTTCATGCGATGCCAGCGGATGAGGAGGTCCTCTATTGCAATCATCAGGACATTTCCTGTGTGCATCTTGCCACTTGCATTTGGTGGAGGTAGAACGATTGTAAAAGGTTTCTTCTCAGGATCGATCTTGGGCTTGAAGTAGCCTTTTTCTTCCCATTTCTGATAGATTTCTCCTTCTTTGTCCTTGTGATTATAAAATTTATCCATAGTGATAGTTGAGGCTAATTGTAGCAGATTAAAAACTTTTCGGGAATAGATCGGGGGAAAGTCGGGAATTAACTTCTCTCTGTTAACATGTACCCTCGAGTCCTAATTGTCCGGATCTCAACAGGGCTAGCTTGTTTCTTAAGCTTGCTCCGAACCCGAGCAACCAAACGATCAATTGACCAATCAGATACCCCAAACTCCTGATACTCTGGCCAAACAGCTTCTATGATTAAGTCACGCTCACAAATCTCACCAGTATGGTTCTGCAAAAGACTAAACAAAAGATGCTCCTTCTTACTAAAGACGAGCCCTCTCTCCTTTGAGGCATTCTGAGCTACTTCCTTAACATATTCTGCAAATAATGGATTAAATATAACCAAAGTCCCCTTGTCATCCCTAACCATCCCAGTTTCAAATATATAATTAGCTATTTTCTTTTCATCGTCACCAACTTCTCCCTGAGCTTCAATAGTAGTTAGAACATTTTTTTCCGAAATATTCAGACTCTCCCACAGCTCTTCTCCAAGTAAGCTAATCCTCTCATCTTGTTTTATAATATCCTGAAGTTTATCTTGGGTTAAAAGAACTTTTTCTTTTTGCTCACTAAGAATAACGAGTAAAACCTGTAAGTATTGAACATTACCCCCAACTAGCCTAAGGATTTTTACCTCCAAATCTTTATCTATTTCCAGTGCATAATGCTTCTTATATTCCTGGATGATAATTTTCATATCAGCATCAAGAAGTGGACGAATATACATAAGCTGAGTAAAGGTGCTTAAGCTAGCTTTAGAAAACGCCTGTGGACAAAGTGCGTCAAGACTCCGGTAGCTAGTAAAGACATAGCAAAGCTTTTCATGCGTTGCATCACGAAGTCCTTGGAGGTTGTCAACAAATTCAGGGGTAACCGCATCTTTAATGCGATCAAATCTCAGAAAAAAGACTGTTGGGAAAACCCCTGACTGAACAAGAAGGCTCATACTTTTACGTAAACTATCCAGTAATAAAAAGAGGTTATGCGTTTGGATTGACGATAAAAATGCTGTGGAAACTTTCTTCTTTAGCTCCAGAGGCAAATCAGCATCCTCAACGCTATCAATGACACGTTTAAAGGTAAGTGTCCAGAAGGCATAGATCTCTCGCTCAACCAGATCATTTAGGTCAACCGAGATAAAGAGATGATTTTCTTTTTGGCTAATAAAAGTTTCCTTAATCTCTGGGTGAAGGAGAAAGTAACGAAGAAAGTTACTGATCCCAACCCTCTTCATCCCAATAAGGTCAACTGAATGCCGTCTTAAAAGTTGCTCCCCCAATACTTTGGCGTCAATTTCTCGAAAGCTCAGTGGATATGCGCGCTCTGTTGCCTGTGAGTTCATGGTGACATTCTAGATTTTTTTTTAATTCTTAGCAAGCAGTCGCTAACCATAATTACTATGCTATACTCGGTTTAGATGCCAAGATTATTTAGTAGTTTAGAAGATTTAAAAAATCAATCCAACCAGATTATAGGAAATATTAATTCCCCTCAAGTCTTAGATGAAACTAAACTCCGAAGCTCATTTATCGATGACCTAATTTACAATGCACTCTTCCAACCTGATGAGGAGATTAAACAAAAAATAAATGAATTGATCTACCTTCTGGCAGATGCATGTAATGCAAAATCTTCATCTATTTTCCCTCTCTACAATGCAGTTGGTCAAGGAGAATTAGTGAGCTTTGTTGTACCAGCAATTAATATTCGTTGTCTTACGTACGACACGGCTAGACGCATCCTTCAGATTATGACTAGGAAGGATATTGGGGTTATTATTTTTGAAATTGCTAGATCTGAGATGGGATATACAGAACAAAGTCCAAAAGAGTTTGCCCTATCAATCTTGGCTGCGGCAATAAAAGAGGGCTATAAAGATCCAATCTTTATCCAAGGAGATCATTTCCAATTTAATAAAAATCTATTTGTCGAAGATGAAGCTCGAGAAATTAATAATTTAAAAACACTCATCTCAGATGCAGTGCAGGCAAAGTTTTACAATATAGATATTGATGCCTCAACTCTCGTTGACTTAACAAAACCAGATCTAAAGGACCAACAAGAACAAAACGCCCAGATGACTGCACTGCTCACTAAGTACATTAGGCAAATTCAACCAAAAAATACAGTAATTTCTATCGGAGGCGAGATAGGCCATATAGGTGATAAAAATAGCACCCTCTCTGATTTTGAAGCATTTATGACACTTTTTAAAAATGAAGTTCCGAAAAATGGAATCTCCAAGGTCAGTGTCCAGACAGGCTCGAGTCACGGTGGAACACCACTTCCTGATGGAACTCTTAAGAAAGTCGAGATCGACTTTTCCGTCCTCAAAAGCATAGGCAAGGTTGCAAAAGATAAATATCATCTCGCCGGAGCAGTCCAACACGGAGCTTCAACCCTACCAATCGATAATTTCGGTCAACTCAAAGATAGCTCAACCATCGAAGTTCATTTAGCAACCGGGCTCCAAAATATTGTTTATGATAATTTACCCAATAGGTTAAAGGAAGAGATGTACTCATGGATTACTACTCACCTTAGTCAAGCTAGACTTCCTGAGCAGACTGAAGAGCAGTTTATCTATAAAAATCGCAAGAAGGCCCTCGGTCAGTTTAAAAAAGATCTATGGGATCTTAACGAAACAGAAAAAGTCCGAATCCTCGATCAACTTGAATCATATCTTCTGCCAATCTTTACTGGAGTTGGGGTCTTACATACTAGGCAGATTACAGATCCCTACTTCTTGTAAGATAATTTGTTAAATCTCTTCTAGTCGCTTACAATAAAACAACCATGAAATATATTGATCAAGTTGATATAAGAGATAAGAAAGTTCTCCTTCGAGTAGATTACAATGTCTCGCTTGATAAAAAACATCACATTGCCAACGATGAGCGAATCAGACAATCCCTACCAACAATCAACTATCTCCTAAAAAGGAACAATACGCTAATTCTCATATCTCACCTGGGGAGGCCTCATGGAGCTGATCATGCGTTGTCTCTTAAGCCTATCGCAGAAGATTTGCAAAAGCTTTTACCAACACATAAAGTCATCTTTGTGGCAGACTTGGATAACCTACAAATAGAAATTACCCGAACGGGCAACCTAAACTGCATATTTCTACTAGAGAATATTCGATTCTTTAAAGGTGAAGATGCCAACTCTATGGACTTTGCTAAAAAACTTGCAGTACTCGGAGATGCTTATGTAAATGATGCTTTTAGTGCCTCGCATAGAAAAAGTGCAAGCATAGTCAGTCTTCCCACACTTCTCCCCTCATTCGCTGGCTTACTTATGAAAAGAGAGGTTGAAACAATATCGAATGCTTTATCTCATCCAAGACATCCATTTGTTGCCATTTTGGGTGGAGCTAAAATTTCGACTAAAATTAAACTTCTTGACCGACTCGTTGAGATTTCAGACTTTGTGTTGTTAGGTGGAGGTCTTGCTAACACATTCCTTTTAGCGCTTAATAATCAAGTCGGTGAAAGTCTTGTAGAAAAAGATGAGGTTTCTCAGGCTCTTAAAATTCTAAATCATGCGAGGACAAAACAGACTAGGATCCTTCTTCCTACGGACGTAGTTGTTGGCAACAAAGATGGTAGTCATGCTACAGTTAAGTCTGTTCACATGCTTTCTCCCCATGATAGGATTTATGACATCGGCCCTGAAACCCAAGCGATCTTTGCCCAGGCAATCCTACAAGCAAAAACGATTATCTGGAATGGACCTGTTGGCTATTTTGAAACTTCCGCCTTTCAGAGAGGGACTGATTTTATCTACTACGCAATTGCTACTAACCCTACTGCCATCTCAATCGTTGGTGGTGGCGAAACCCTAGCTGCTTTAACCCACAAGGAACATTTAGAGAAAATCACCCATATTTCAACTGGAGGTGGCGCAATGCTAGCCTTTATCGAGAAGGGTACACTTCCAGGGATTGAAGCCCTCAATAAATCAGAAAGTCTTTGATCTGTCAGCTTTTTGGTTATTCCCCTGTCATCAATATCCTTCCTAAATATTCTATAAATTAGACATGGCTCATTCACTAGAAACAGGTAACACATCCTTTGGAGATACTGGGGAAACAAAGCAAACAAGCTCGACACTTCCTCAATACGGAGAAGTATTCAATTGTGATGGGGAGACTCTAGACATTAATTTTATTCCATGCACAGACTACTTTGATCCTGAAGAGAAGATCACTGGCGGGCAGAAGATGACGCTTGAACAGGAGGATGTCCGAGGATGACCGAGTCTAGATTTCCAAATCCAGCTCCATTTGAACCTAGATATCTTAGGTTAGAGCGTAAATCTGGGAAGTTTATCCCATCATCTGAAAATGACCCAAACTCAAATCTCTATAAGGCACTTAATTCACAAGGCTCAAGGGCTGAGTTGATGTTATATCCTGAAAGATTTGAGAAGCAACAACTTCCCACAGCTGAGGATGTGGATGAGATGCCCCCGTCTGGAGATATTTATCAGATGTGACACAGATAGTCCTTCCGCGCTAGCATTTGATTTAAAATTTCTCTATACTTTAACCAATGGATCTCTCTTCGCTCAAACACTTCCTTGACGTTCATTTCCTAGTCCAGAATTTTGGCTATCCTGGCATTACAGCAATCATCTTTGCCGAAACAGGCCTAATGCTCGGCTTCTTTCTACCGGGAGACAGTCTAATACTGACAGCTGGAATCTTTGCAGCCAAAGGAGATCTTAATATTGTCATCTTATGCCTGCTCCTCTTCTCTGCTGCAACAATTGGTAATATCGTTGGATACTTTTTTGGACGAAAGGTGGGCAAAAGGCTTTTGCATCGAGAGGACTCAAGATTTTTTAAGAAAAAATATATAGAAAGTGCTCAGGTGTTTTATAAGAAATATGGTGGCAAGGCCATCATTATTGCCCGCTTTATGCCAATTATCAGAACTTTTGCTCCGATAGTTGCTGGAATTGCGGATATGGAATTCCGTACATTTCTACTTTTTAATATAATTGGAAGTCTACTTTGGGCAGTCGGACTATGTCTGGCTGGGTTTACCTTGGGAAGATTTATCCCTGACAAGTATTTTGAGCCAATTATTTTTATAGTTATTATTATTTCCTTAATTCCTGCCCTATATCATGCGCTCAAGTCAGAAGATACAAGAAGAAGTATAAAAAACCTTCTTAGACGCCAAGCTAAGAACTAACCTCAACCAGCTCTCTCCGTGATTTGAAAAAGAAGTACGACACAACCAAAATAGTAATAATGGGTGAAATCCATTCAGGAATTGGAACTCCAAAAGCATCAAGTAGCATTATCATTCCAAGAACAAAGATCGAGTACATCGCTCCATTCTTAAGATATTTATATTTTGTAATTCTATCGATGTTACCAATTGTTAATTGACGAAGAACTAAGGCACCAATACCATTCCCTAGTAAAATCAGTGGGACTGAGAGTGTAAAGGCAAATGCTCCTAGTACTCCATCTATTGAAAAGGAGGCGTCTATAAACTCTAGAAATAGAATCTTACTTAGGTCAGACATATTCCCCCCCATCAAGTTCTTCTCTGCCTCTTCGGACTGTTGCCTGAGACCATGGATTATAAAAAAGGCTGTTGAGCCAAGGCAGGCACTAAATGCCATGAGTGGATGAACCTGAAGCCCAGCATAGACAATCCCTGCAAGTAAAATCGATACAACTGCATAAAACCAAACTGACTTAGACCTAAAGAAACGCTCACCCCTCAACCCGTAATTTTTAGGCTCCATGAAAAGCCAATGGAAAAATAGGAAGACGAGAAATATTCCTCCACCAGAAAGCAGGACCGGTGCTGAGCTCTCTATCGCTTGATGGACATGCGGGTCATTACTAAAAGTAGCGGTTATTGCCCCAATTGGCCCGAGCTGCGGCGCAGTTGCCCAGACAATCGCCCAAGGAAGAAGCCCTCGCATAATAAAGACTGCAAAAAGTAGCCCCCATACAAGAAACCATCTCCTAGCCTTTGCACTCATGGTCTTGAGCACCTCTGCATTGATAATGGCATTATCGACACTACTGATTATCTCAAAGAGACAAAGACCCAAAACTGTCAGAATTATTGAGAAAATTGGCATATACTTTTGTTATTATAGCAAAGAGGGTTACTTGCTTACGAAGGTAAAGACACTGACTTTGTCCTTGCTCAGGTCAGTTTCCAAAATAGCCTTTCCACCAAGATCATTTACTCCCCCACTTGCAGTGAAAAGCCTAACGGCTAGAGGATAATTAACGGTCAATCTATAGGGATCATTAAGTGTCCCCTGTTGTTTTATAGTTTTTAATGAATAAGTCCACTTGTCTTGAGTTAGATCTAATTTTATTGGAAGTGTATACGAGAGACTTATCCTTTTTGCCTCGCCTGCCTTAACTATTAGATATAGACCGTACTGCGTCTTACCCCCTTGATCTTTCCTGTCCACCTCAAGCCCACTGGGCGGACGAAATGACTTGGAAAGATAACGATTTGGATCTGTCTCTGCTTCAACTACCTGCTCATTTGATTTATCAATTTGTACGCTAGTTAGTACAGCTCCCTGAGGAACTAAAAGCCTAAGATATGCCTTATAATCACCTCCAAACGGAGTCCTTGCTGAACTTTGATTTAGATAGCCCACAGCTGTCACTCCGCTAACCACTCCCTCTCCATCAATTGTGATATCCTGATCTATTGAGCGCTTTAGATAATAATTACTTTTATTTTGACCAATGTTTGCCTCATTTATCCCTACACTATCTAGATATGTAGAGGGATCGGCAGTCCGAGTATCCTTAAGTGAGCCTGAAAGATTGTTAATCAAAAAGAGCTTTTGAATGGTTGGATCTAGAAAGGCGAAGAGCAAATGCTTCTCCTCTACTGCTGCAGTCAGAACTGTGAGCATTTTTTGATAAGAAAAATTCCTTTCTTCAATTCTTTTCATAAGCTCTGCTTCGGCTGAACGAAGAAAGTCTTTTTTTTGCGTAGAGCCTGGGAAAAAGTTATTCTCCACCTGAGACTGTGTCATTAGATAAAAGTTATCTTTAGTTAATGTCTTCTTGTAATCAGGAAGAGAAATTGGGCCAGTTGCATCTAGCAAAGAACTAAGGAAGCTAACGTCAAGTCCAATCACCCCGCTCACATTTTCGCCAGTCTCAAGCTTGAGAAAGGAGGCTGCCTGCGATGCGCTTTGACTGAAGTCAGGATCAAAGTTACTATCCCTCAAGAACCAATGAGGGGAGCCCATATATCGTCTAAGCCCAAAGGGCGGGTCTATACTCGCCTTAAGCCTACCATCCGCGTCATAAACATCATTAATCTTTAAGGACACGATCTTACCATGATCCACCTGCAAGAGGCCATACGATCCTATAAATCCTCCGCCAGGCCTAAGCTCAAAGTTATTTTGGAAAAGAAGTAGGTATTGCTCTTTACCCTCAAAGCCTAAAAGCTTTGGAGAAGTGTCTAGGAGATTGACCATAAGAGCAAGAGGCTTACTAAAAGCATCCAGAGACTTCTTGTAAGAGCTTGGCAACTCATCTTCTGCCTCTATTGCCTGCAGACTTAATGCTGCTTCTTTAAGTGTACCAATTGCTAGTAGAAAATCTTCCTTCGTTGACTGACCAGACGCTGTAAGGATCTTCTGTAGCTGGATTCCGGCCTGCAAGAACTCAGTTGAAGCCTCAGCTACTTCTTTCCCTGAGTGAATGAGATTCTCAAACGGTGCAATCTGAGAAGAAAGGCCAATTGTCCCCACAACTGCTCTAACAGTTGCTACAGTATCATTTGAAAGCGTTAGGAGCGTAGCGGCTGACTGCGAGGAGTGGAGTGCATCTGCAAGCTCGCCGTTCTCCACCTGAAGCTTTGCTTGCTTGAGCAAGAATCCTCCGCCAACCGCAGTTGCTAATGTGACAAGAAAGGGGAGAGCTAGTACAAAAAATGTAAGTGAGAGCAGAAAAAATAATGATCGATGTGACTTCTTTAACTTTGTCCTGCTAGAACCTTGATTTATTTTTTTGAGAGTGACCACTTGTTTTTTTGTCG
>Ga0138256_10008632_pt1 | contig 10698 bp, 9 predicted proteins | sample KNB2016incub_MG_FD_105486 | JGI IMG/M metagenome (GOLD analysis project Ga0138256, IMG submission 105486) | Active sludge microbial communities from wastewater in Klosterneuburg, Austria - KNB2014incub_MG | ecosystem: Engineered > WWTP > Activated sludge > Unclassified | place: Austria... | reverse complement strand
TCCTTATCGCTGTGGCCCTGTTCGCAGCGCTATCATACGCTGTAACGCAGTCAAGCAGGTCCGGGGGCGGAGATGCGGGTAACGAAACAAACCTGATCAGCAGCGCCCAGATCACGCAATATCCGTCATCAGTGCGCACCTCGATCATCCGCATGATGGTTTCCAATAACGTTACTGCCTCGGAACTTGAATTCAATGCGCCGTCGGATTTTGCGTCGTGCACAAGCTCGAACACACGATGCGTATTCCACCCGGCTGGCGGCGGCGCGACATTTGTCCCGGCTCCGGTTGATGTGGTTACCGGAACCTCGCCCCAACCTTGGGTTTTCAACGGCGAGAACGAAGTTGATCTTGTCGGCACCACGGTCGGTGGCGATAACCCGTCTTCTTCAACCGCCGAAATCATAGCCATTCTGCCCAATGTTAAAGAGGCGATTTGCGAGCGCATCAACAGTGAGCTCGGAATTGCGTCTGTGCCGGTAGAGACGGCACTCGACGTCACGACACAAAAGGTTAACGGTGTTACCCTTGTCAGCGGCGGTGCAGGCGGTACGATCGGTGAAGGCTCCGTGCTGAGCGGCCAGGCTTTCGGTTGCTTCCAGCAGCCTGCGAACACCTACTACTACTACCACGTTCTGATCGAGCAATAAGTCACGCGGGGAAGGGACGCTCTCGTCCCTTCCCGCATCTCTTCCACAGGATTGAAATCATGGCACAGCCGCGCTTCCGCACTAATGAAAAGGGAAGCGCGCTTGTTTATATTTTGATCGCAATCGCCCTGCTGGCGGCCCTGACCATTACCTTCATGGAGCCTTCCAGCCAGCAGACATCAACCCAGAACACGTTTAAAACTCTCACAGAGGTCGAAAGTCAGGCCAACGTTATCCGTGCCGCCATTCAGGAATGCGTGCTGTCCTATCCCAAGGGCGACCGCTGTATCAAGGATGCCGCGCCGCTGGACGCTCCTCATTGCACGAATGCCGCCGGAACCGACCCTGGCGCGCGCAGGAATTATCCCATCAATCCTGCCTCGACTTTTTACACGAATGCCACCCCGGATGAAGCCGACGGCCCGTTTGTGCGCGATCTGCGCTGCCCCGGCAATAACCCGGGCGACAACAACGACCACGACAATCACGAGCTGATTTTCACCGGCGCAGAGGGTAAATTTCTGCCGCCGCCACCGGAATTATTCGGCGAGTGGGAATATTATAATGGTGCCGACGGCATCTTCTTCTGGACCTCCACTTCAAAAAGCGACGCCTTTCTCGTGACGGCCCTCACCAAGCTTGATGAAAAATTCGCCGAGTGCGAAGCCGACATAATCGATGCCACTGGCGGCGTCGAAGAACTCGACAGCGACGGCGACCTGGAATGCGCGGCGGGCGATGTTTGTTTCCGTCTCTGGATGGTCATGAATGATACGGTAGCTGTATTTAACGGCGATACTGACGCCGACGAAACAACCGATAGCCCGCCCGACCAGCGCGACTGCTCCTCCGCCGATTAATCCGCTTTCAGGGTCTTGATTTCAGCCTCGGCGCGCGCGAATTCCGCGACAATCTCCTGCACCAGCTCCGCCGACGGTTTTTTCCTCTCCGCGCGTTCCTGCAGTTCGCTGGCCATATCGCCAAGAATATTGCAGCAGGCCGAGCGCGCCGCGCCCTTCAGGCTGTGCGCCGCTTCCTTGAGGTCGTGAAAATCGTTCTGGTCCTGCGCCTTCTGAAGACGCGCAATCAACGGCGCGGTCATGTCGCTGAACATATTCAGCATTTCAATCGCGTTATCATCAAATGCGCCCATAAGCTCGCGCATCGCGGCCTTATCAACCGCCGCCCTGGCCTTTATTTGAGGCCGGGGCAGGGCAGCTTGTTCCGGCGGCACTTCTTTCAGCAGCCCCCAGCGTATCAATAGCCGCCTGAATTGGCCGAGCGAAACCGGCTTGAGCAGACATTCATCGAACCCATGCCGTAAATAGGCATCGCGCTGCGCCATCTGCACATCTGCGGTCAAGGCGATAACCGGAAAATGCCCACCGCCTGTTTTTTCTTTCTTCCGAATGGCATCTACCAACCCATAACCGTCGATGCCCGGCATGTGCAGATCGGTGACCAGGATGCCGTATTTGCCGGTTTCCAGCGCTTCCAGCGCCTGTTTCCCATTTTCAACGAAATCGGCTTCGACACCGACTTTCTGCAACTGGCGTTTCAGGATTTCCTGCACGCTGATTGTGTCCTCGGCGATCAACAGGCGCGTCGGCCCTTCAATATTAATATGGCTTGCCTTGCTCGATGCGCTTTTCACCGCTTCGCCGAGCCCGGCCCGGCTCGCAGGTTTCGTGAGATACGTCACGCCGAGCGCCTGCAAACTGTGCTGCAATCCCACATCGTCGCGCACCGTATACATGATGAGGCCTATGTTCGGGCGGATATGCATGATCTCTTTAATCAGGTCGATGCCGAGGCCGTCGGGCAATCCCTGGTCGATCACCGCGACATCGAACGGACGGCGCTGCACGAGCTGATAGCCTTCCATATAGGAAGGGCAGCTCTCGACCGTTGCACCCATCGAGCGCAATGAGTTTACAATTTCTTTTGCGCCGCGTGGGTGATCTTCGACCGACAGAACGGAAATGCCGTCCAGTTTGGGCAACTCGATCGTGGTTTTATTGACATCCACTTCCTCGGTCGGGATTTCAAACCAGAAAACCGATCCTTCGCCTTCTGTGCTGGTAACGCCGATTTTTCCGCCCATCAGTTCGGTCAGTTTTCGGCAGATCGAAAGTCCCAGGCCTGTGCCACCATATTTCCGCGAGGTTGAATTGTCCGCTTGTATAAAGGACTGGAATAATTTCGCACAGGTTTCCGGGCTCATGCCGATGCCCGTATCGACCACCTCAAAACGTAAGCCCAGTTTGCCCGCCGGAACCGTTACATGCTTAAGCTCGCGCGTGACGCGCACCGTGACACTGCCGTCCTTGGTGAATTTCAGCGCGTTCCCCGCCAGATTCATGATGATCTGCCGCAATCGCTTCGGGTCGCCGATGATGACGAAGGGAACATCCGCCGCGATATCGTCTTTCAGCTCGACATTGATGCCGTGAACCTTCACCGCCAGCGCTTCGAGGATGCCCCGCACGAGAGTTCTGACCGGAACCTCAAACACGTCGAGCTCCATCTTGTTCGCGTCCATTTTCGCGAGATCGAGAATATCATCAAGAATTTCGAGCAACCCGCTAGCCGCGCTTTGCGCCGTGCCGACCATCGCGCTAATGCGCTCATCCGGGCGCTCATCGGCAATCAATTCCAGCAGTCCGTAAATCGTCTGCATCGGTGTCCTAATTTCATGGCTCATTGTCGCCAGGAAATTCGATTTCATTTCCGCCATTGCGTCGGCTTTCTCGACGGCGGCGATCAGTTCCTCTTCATGCTCCTTGGTCGCGGAAATATCCGCGCCCCACAGAACAAAGGCTTCTTCGCCGTCCCACGCGCCCTCGGTGATCACAAAACTCACCCAGCGCTTGCCGGTTTTATAAACCCGGCTGGCGGGCATGATGTAAGTTTTTGGCGGGGTTACGCTTTTAAGCTTTTTCAGGAAAACGGAGGCCTCCAGGTCCGGCCAGACATCGTCGAAATTCTGCCCCTTCACCTGGCCGGGATTGTCGGCACCCGCCATATGGGCAAATGCGGCATTCGCATAGAGCACAGCGTTGCCCATGCGGCTTTTACGCAGCACGCAGACCGCGAGGGGAATATTGTCGTATATCGAGGAATCCTGCATGGAAATGTCGAAAAACCGCTTGAAATCCTTGCCTTTAAAGCCGGTTTTAGACTATCACAGTTGCAACTACCCGTCACCCCGGCGAAAGCCGGGGTCTGGGACGGTTAAATGGAGAAGATTATGGGATACAAAATCGCAGTTGTCGGCGCCACCGGAAATGTCGGGACGGAAGTTCTGAAGATCCTCGACGAGCGCAACTTCCCGGCCGACGAAGTCGTCGCGCTGGCCTCGGCACGTTCCGTAGGCAAGGAAGTCTCCTATGGCGAGAGAAACCTGAAAGTTCAAAATCTCGCCACGTTCGATTTCAAGGGCACCGATATCGTTTTCTCGGCGGCTGGCTCGGACGTTTCAAAAGAATTCGTCCCGCGCGCGGCGAAACACGCCATCGTCATCGATAAAACCAGCCTGTTCCGCATGGAGCCGGATATCCCCCTGATCGTGCCGGAAGTAAACCCGGACGCGATCAAGGACTACGTGAAACGTAACATCATCGCCGTGCCGAATTGCTCGACAATTCAAATGGTCGTCGCGCTGAAGCCTCTCCATGACTTCGCAAAAATCAAACGCGTTGTTGTGGCCACGTATCAGTCCGTGTCCGGCACCGGCAAGGCCGCGATGGACGAGCTGTTCAACCAGACCAAGGGCATCTTCATGAATGCCACGCCGACGCCGGATGTTTATCCGAAGCAGATCGCGTTCAACGTCATCCCGCATATCGACAAATTCATGGATGACGGCATGACGAAAGAAGAATGGAAGATGATGGTCGAGACAAAAAAAATTCTCGGGTCCGACATCAAGGTTTGCGCGTCGTGCGTGCGCGTGCCCGTCTTCATCGGTCACTCGGAAATGGTCAATGTCGAGTTCGAGCGCGAGATTTCCGCCGACGAGGCGCGCAAAATCCTGCGCAAGGCGCCCGGCATCACCGTCATCGACACCGACAACGAGCTGTCCTACGCCACGCCCGCCGAAACGCAGGGCGACGACGACGTCTATGTCAGCCGCATCCGCGAGGACATATCGGTCGAAAACGGCCTGAATTTCTGGTGCGTGTCCGACAACCTCCGCAAGGGCGCGGCCCTCAATGCCGTCCAAATCGCGGAATTGCTGGTAAAAAAGCAGTTGAAAGCCCGCGTCGCGGCCTAAAGCCCCCATTGATTTCACAGGGAAAAAACCTATTATAAGGGTGCTCAGGGCCCTTCGGTTCTGCGCGCCTTGAAAGAAATCAGATGTCCGCCAACAGCAACAGGCCACTCTCGCCGCATCTTCAGGTTTACCGCCTGCCGCTTCTGGCTATTTTGTCGATTTTGCACCGCATGACCGGCGCCGCGCTGAGCATAGGCGGTTTGATGATCGCCTGGTGGCTGGTCGCCGCTGCGTTGGGTGAAGAGCAATACAACATCGCCATGAATTTCATCCGCTCGCCGCTTGGCATCTTCATGATGTTCGGCTGGTCGGTTGCGTTCTATTACCACCTCTTCAACGGCGTCCGTCATTTGATCTGGGACACCGGGCGCGGCTTTAAACTCAAACAAGCCTACACCTCGGGCTATGTGGTGTTGCTGCTCACCACGCTGGCGACTGCCGCCACATGGTACGAAGTTTATAATTAGGAAAACGTAATGGCTCTTGACGCTGTAAAACACTGGAAAATTCTCCGCTTCACGGCCATCGCCGCCATCCCGCTATGCATCTGGTTCATCCTGAATATTCTCGGCCTGATCGGTGCGCCTTACGAAGTTTTTCGCGCGTGGTTGCAAAGCCCCGTCAACGCCGTGTTCATGATCGCGCTCATCGTCGTCACGTTTTATCACGGCATGCTCGGCGTCCATGAAATCCTCGAGGATTACGTCCACGCACCCGGCGTTCTGAAAGCCTCGATGACGGCGAAATGCATCGCCTTCGTAATCGTCGGCTTAATATCCGTTCTCGCTGTAGTAAAGGTCGCCTTCTTATGAGCTACAAAATCATCGATCACGAATATGACGTCGTCGTCGTCGGGGCAGGAGGCGCTGGCCTCCGTGCCGGTTTCGGCTGCGCCGAGAAGGGTCTTAAAACCGCTTTCGTGACGAAAGTTTTCCCGACGCGTTCGCACACCGTCGCGGCGCAAGGCGGCATCTCTGCCGCGCTCGGCAACATGGGTGAGGACGACTGGCGCTTCCATTTCTATGACACTATTAAAGGGTCGGACTGGCTGGGCGACCAGGACGCCATCGAATATATGTGCAAGGAAGCCATCCCCGCCGTCATCGAGTTAGAGCATTACGGCGTGCCGTTCTCGCGTACAGCCGAAGGAAAAATCTATCAACGCGCATTCGGCGGCATGACCACGCACTACGGCAAGGGCACCGCCCAGCGCACCTGCGCCGCCGCCGACCGCACGGGACACGCCATCCTTCACACGCTTTATACGCAGGCGCTCAAGCACAAAGCCGAATTTTTCGTCGAATATTTCGCGCTCGACCTCATCATGGACGGGGATGTCTGCCGCGGCGTCACCGCCTGGAACCTCGATGACGGCACAATCCACCGCTTCCGCGCGCACGAAGTCATCCTCGCCACCGGCGGCTATGGCCGCGCCTATTTCTCCTGCACCTCCGCCCACACCTGCACGGGCGATGGTAACGCCATGGTCCTCCGCGCCGGAATACCATTGCAGGACATGGAGTTCGTCCAGTTCCACCCGACAGGAATCTACGGCGCGGGCTGTTTGATCACCGAAGGCGTGCGCGGCGAGGGCGGCTATCTTACAAACTCCGAAGGCGAACGCTTCATGGAACGTTACGCCCCGAGCGCCAAGGACCTCGCCTCCCGCGACGTCGTTTCGCGCTCGATGACTGTCGAAATCCGCGAAGGCCGCGGTGTCGGCGAACATAAAGACCACATCCATTTGAACTTGATGCATCTCGACCCCGACATCATCCATTCGCGTCTTCCCGGCATCGCTGAATCCGCGCGGATTTTTGCAGGCGTTGACGTGACGCGCGAGCCCATCCCCGTCCTGCCCACCGTTCACTATAATATGGGCGGCATCCCGACGAATTTCAGAACTGAAGTGGTTAATCCAACCGCATCCGATCCCAACCGCGTCGTAAACGGCTTGATGGCCATCGGCGAGGCCGCCTGCGTCTCCGTCCATGGCGCAAACCGCCTCGGTTCGAACTCGCTGTTAGATCTCGTCGTCTTCGGCCGTGCCGCCGCGATCCGCGCTGCAGAAAAAGTCAAACCGGGCGCGGCGCATAAACCCTTAAATAACGAAGCAGGCCTCGACCGTCTCGACAAAATCCGTCACGGTAAGGGCAAAACCCGCGTCTCCGATCTTCGTCTTCAGATGCAGCGCTCTATGCAGAACCATGCCGCAGTCTTCCGCACAGGTGAGACGCTGGAAGATGGCGTCGGCCTCATCGATAAATGCTTTGCGCAAAAAGGCGATATGCAGGTTACGGATAAATCCATGATCTTTAATACCGACCTCGCCGAAGCGCTGGAGCTCGACAATCTCCTGTCACAGGCCGTTGTCACGATGCATTCCGCGTTCAACCGCCAGGAATCGCGCGGCGCCCACGCTAGAGAAGATTTCAAAAACCGCGACGACAAAAACTGGATGAAACACACCGTGTCGTGGATAAACGATCAGGGCAAAGTCAAAATCGACTACCGCCCCGTCATCCTGCATACTCTGACCGGCGAGGTCGAACCTATTCCGCCCAAGGCAAGGGTGTATTAATTCCAGACGTCATCCCGGCGAAAGCCGGGATCCATACATCAGTTATCAGAATGAAAAAATTCCTTATCATCTTATCTGTGACCCTGAACATAATTCTTGTCCCAGTAGCGTGGTGGGGTTACACCACCTCACCCTATACGCGATCAGGATTCCTAAAGGAAGATGTGCGAATAGGGGGACATTTTAATGGCAAAGAAACAAATATAATTCTTCCGAAAGGTTTAATAGTTAGCGACGCCTCTCCGAGGGGACTTGATGCCATCGACCGGTTCGAGCCGCAGAGGTTTAGCATTACCGTAACCTCGGAACACGAGTTAGTGGACTATCGGAAAGTTCCCAGAAGTTCGCTTTACTCCTCTACCGGACGAGATAAGCCAAGTTACTAACGGGGTTTTGGAAGTATATATTTAGGAAAAAATTCCTTCAAATCCGGGTGGGAATTTGCTACATTCACACCATGTTTTATTCCGGGAGAGAGGCGGTCAGGTGATTTAAATTCAAACCACGCCATGCTACGATAGGCACCGAAAAAGATTGAGTAAAAACAAGGGCAGGGCCCATCCCACCCCCCTCGAAAACGCCGAACGAACTGATAAGAAATGGTCCAGTTTACGCTCCCGCAGAATTCCAAGATCCTCCCCGGCAAAAAAATAGACGCCGCGGGCGATGCGAAAAATAAAAAAACATTCGGTGTTTACCGTTGGGACCCGGATACCGGCGAAAATCCCCGCATCGACGAATACACGATTGATTTGTCCAAATGCGGTCCGATGGTTCTGGATGCGATCATCTACATCAAGGACAAGATTGATTCTACGCTGACCTTCCGCCGCTCCTGCCGCGAAGGCATCTGCGGTTCCTGCTCGATGAATATCGATGGCACCAATACGCTGGCCTGTACGAAGGCCATTCATGATTGCGGCGATAACACCAAAATCACGCCGCTCCCGCACATGGCGGTGGTCAAAGACCTCGTGCCGGATTTGAAACATGTCTACAAGCAATACGAATCTATAGAGCCGTGGCTCCAGAACGACGAACCCGTACCTGAAAATGGCCGTGAGCGCCTGCAATCCCAGGCGGATTCCGAGGCTCTTAACGGCGCTGACGGTCACGGTCCCGCCGGCTGTATTCTTTGCTTCTGCTGTTCCACCGCGTGCCCAAGCTATTGGTGGAATTCTGATAAATTCCTCGGTCCTGCCGTCCTGCTGCAAGCCTGGCGCTGGCTAAGAGATACGCGCGACAAGGCAAAGGCAAAGCGCCTCGAAAAACTGAAAGACCCGTTCAGCATGTACCGCTGCCACACGATCATGAACTGCACGAAAACATGCCCCAAGGGTCTGAACCCGGCGCAGGGTATCGCTGAAATCAAGAAGCTCATGGTTTCGGGCGAATAAAGCACCTGCCATGTCTCTCATCCTCGACATAACCCGCAATTCGGTGCTTCCGCTCACGCTGCGGAAGAAACTAGGAAAATTTATCAACATTCCCGAGGCTGAAGATTTTTCTCTCGACGTGTTCGGCCAGAATTATCACGGCACGACCAACACGCATCTGGACTGCAAGGTTTACCGTTATGGCATGCACGAGCCCTCGACAATCCGCTTGATGCGTAAATTGCTTCAATACTGCAAGAAGAACGGTCGCGAGGCCGTTTACGTTGATATCGGTGCCAATACCGGCCTGCATATGCTGGCGGTTGCGGGTGTTGCCGATGTTGTCCACGGTTTTGAACCCTGGGAGAGGGTGCGCCAGCACGCCGAGCGGAATATTACGGCGAATAATCTTCTGCATCTGCATCTTTATCCGTTCGGTTTGTCGGAGAAAAATGATCAGTTGCCGTTCCGTCTGCCCAGGGGTGACAATCTCGGCACGGGCAGATTTATGAAAGAAGGTTCAAACGGCGATATTTCTTTTGAAGTGCGCGAGGGCGACAAATTTTTTGCAGAAAATAATATACGCCCCGCCGTTATAAAAATAGACGTTGAAGGCCATGAAAAAAAAGTTTTGAAAGGCCTCGCCTCCACGATCAAAAAACACCGTCCATTCGTGGTGTTTGAATTCGGCGAGCATTCCCGCAAGGATTTTCGAACCGATAGAAATCTTTCAGCAATCTTCGACAAGGGATATTTCTTCTACGGAATCCAGCGCAGCCGCGAACAGCCCGTTCTCGCGCCATTCAATCCCAAAAAGAAATGGGAAAATATCCTGGCCAGCCCTGTCGTTTACGAGAATATTTAGGGGTCGAAGGTTTTAAATTGAATGTCCGTCACGCACGTGGCGTTGTACATCTGGATGATATCTTCCTTGCTGAGCATTAAAGTCTGCGTGCAGGTCGACATCCCCTCGACCGGGACTTCTTCCAGTTCGATGTTGTCTGAAACCGGCATTTTTCCGCTTTCAAGTGTGCGGGTTTTCAACGTCGCCTTGCGACCATCTTTGGAAATTTTTATCTCCGATACTTCAATCTGGCTTTCATAACCATCCATCGTATTGCCGGATTGATGAATGCTCTCGATAAAATCGTCTTTATCGACAGTCATGATTTTAACCTGCGTATCAAAACCGGGAATGGCATAGCGCATGGTGCTTTTGAATCGCGCATCATGATGCAGATGTGCATCGAGATAGCTATTGATCTGCTCATCATCCATTTCGCTCTCGCGTCCGGATGTGATCGCGGTCGTTTGCTCGATGAAGCTGCGGATATTGTCATCCGTAAGTTCGGTGACAGCCTGCGCCTGCGCCGTGCCAATGGTTATGGCCAGCAAAACGCCTGCAATAAAGTTTATGGAACGCACCATCCAAAGCTCTTGAATTTAAGCCTTTTTACCCGGCCACCCTGCGCCGGGCTTATATAATAATTATCGGTAAAAAAGGTGAAATTAACCCTAATTTTTCAAGGTCATAGACGTGCGATTTAATCGTTTATTATCAGAGACTTAAATATCGATATCCAGGCCCAAATCGAGCGCCGGGGCGCTGTGGGTGAGGGCGCCGACGGAAATGTAGTCCACGCCGGTTTCCGCAATGGCCCGGACGGTTTCAAGCGTCACGCCGCCTGAGGCCTCGGTAACGATCTTGCCTTTGGCGAGGTCAACGGCTTTTTTAAGGTCGGCCAGTTTGAAATTATCCAGCATCACCACGTCCGCGCCGCCGGCTTTTAGAACTTCTTCCAGTTGCTTGATCGT
>Ga0138256_10008631_pt1 | contig 10699 bp, 12 predicted proteins | sample KNB2016incub_MG_FD_105486 | JGI IMG/M metagenome (GOLD analysis project Ga0138256, IMG submission 105486) | Active sludge microbial communities from wastewater in Klosterneuburg, Austria - KNB2014incub_MG | ecosystem: Engineered > WWTP > Activated sludge > Unclassified | place: Austria... | reverse complement strand
GGTGACGGTGGTCGAGGTCGCCGGCGGGCGCGCCTATGTCGAGCCGGGGGCCGAGGCCGGCCTGCGCACCGGCGACAGCGCCGAGGTCGCGCGCAAGAAGTACAGCATCGTGGCGGTCAGCCCGTCCAACGCGGTGCTCGAGCTGGGCAGGCTTCCGCTCGAGGTCGGCGCGACCGGGCTGGTGACGATCGATCCCAATCGCGCACCCGAGAAGGTCGAGCCCATCGCCGCGCCGGCTGCCCTCGCCAGCCACCGCGGCGTGTGGCCACGCGCAGCACTCCCCGCGGCAGCCCAGCACCCCCGGCCGATCCCGCTCGGGCCAGTCACGCGAGAAGCGCGGAGCCAGGCCATGGCCTCACTCTCCGGATATGGCGTGGTTCCCACGCGGGGCACCGAGCCGGCCTGGGCCCACGGCGAGGCCCGAGCCGTGCTGCACTACGAGCCGTTCGTCGAGCTGCCGGCGGCGCTCGATCTGGACGTGAGCGCGGGTGCGTGGGCCGGCGGCAGCTTCGACGATCGCGCGGGCAGCGCCTCGCGCCCGCTGGCGCGGCTGCGCACGCTGCAGGCGGCCTACGGCAACGACGCGGCATTCCTGGCCGCGCTCGGCCGGCTCCGCTACGCGTCCGCCAGCCTCGGGAGCCTGGACGGGCTGAAGCTGCACGCGCCCCTGGTCGGCGGCCTGACCGTCGGCGCATTTGGCGGGTTCGTCGCCGATCCCTTCTCGGGTGCACCCTCGACTCGGGTGGCGCGCTTCGGCGGCGAGCTCGAGCTGGAAGACAGCAACGCCGCCTGGCGCCCCCGAGCGGTGGTGGGCGGGCACGCTTCGCGCTTCGACGGTGAGCTGGACGAGCGCCGACTGAACCTGCTGGTCGATCTGAACCCCGACTTCGGTCGGGTCGGGACCTTCGCCGAAGTTTCGTTCTTCGATCGCGACAACCCGTGGAACGCCGAGCCCACCGAGCTCAGCGCCGCCGGCGCCGATCTGGCGTTTCGCGCGGGCCCGCTGGACGTGGGCGGGCGTGTCGCCATGCAGCGACCCGAGCGCTCGCGCTACCTTGCGTCGCTGCTGCCGCCCGAGTGGCTGTGTCTGCCGCGGGCCACGGGCACCACGCCGGAACCGTGCTTCGGGGACGAAGCGGTGTACGTCGCCGGGGGCGACGCGGGGCTCACCTGGTCGAACACGCGGCTATCGAGCGGAGTCACCGTCAGCCGGACTGCGAACACCGACCTCGACCAGCTCGCTGGGTACGGCAACCTGCGGCTCTCGGAGGTGATCGGGCGCCTGCGCCTGGATACGGGCGTGTCGGGATCGCGCGGCACCTTGCTGCAGTCGGCGGCGCTCTGGGTGAGCCCGGGGCTGCCGTTCCTCGACGGGCGCGGCGACGGCTCGCTACGCTATCGCCCGGCGCTGATCCGCTACCAAGCGTCGACCCAGGCGGTGCTCGAGCACGCGCTGGGCGGCGCGGTCTGGCTTTCGGTCGGCGATGACCTCGATCTGTCGCTCGATGCAGACTGGGTCACCGGCGGCGATCTGAACGCGCTGCTAGTGCAGTCTGCGCTGGTCTGGCGCGCGGGCTTCTGACCCCGGGTCAGGGGTCTTCGCACTTGCCGTCGCTCTTGCAGATCTTGGGCGAAGTGCAGTGCGCAGTGCTGGTGCACTGCACGCACATGTGAAGGGTGGTGTTGCAGTGAGGGTCCTGCAGGCCGGCGCATTCCCCTTCGGACTGGCACTTGACCAGGCAGCGCTTCTGCTCTGGATGGCACGCCTTGGTGACCGGGCAGTGCGCGTCCGAGAGGCACTCTTTGCACGACTCTTGGTCCTTGCAATAGGGCTTCGACGGCGTGCAGTCGCCATTGACGAGGCACTCGACGCAGTTGTTCGTGCTCTTGCAGATGTCCTTCGGCTCTTGGCACGCGGGGCTGCACGACGCGCCGCCCGTTCCCCCGCCACCGGTCGGTGCTCCGCCGCCGCCCGTCTTCCCTCCGCCACCGCTCGGCGCGCCGCCACCGCTTGGCGCGCCGCCGCCGCTCGTGGTTCCGCCGCCGCTGGTGCTTCCGCCGCCGCCGCTGGTGCTTCCGCCGCCGCCGCTGGTGCTTCCGCCGCCGCCACCCGCCCCCGAAGCCCCGCCGCTGGTCGCGCCACCGCTGGCGCCACCACTGCCCGAGGCACCCCCGCCATTCGCCGCGCCGCCGCCGCTTTCGTATTCGTCCAGCGACCGCGCCGAGCAGCTGGCCGCGACGATCGTGACCGCACAGTACGCCAGAAGCTTTCGCATGGGGCTATTGGCGATATATCACGAGGCACGGAAAGATGCCGCTGCCTCCGGTGGTGATCGAGCTCAGCACGGCCGACGCAGCCTCGCCGCTTGCGCCGCTGATGATGCGCGCCTGCAGCGACGCCGTGGTCGACGGCGAGTGCCAGGGCGGCGACAGCGACGATGCCACCGCGCGAGCGGTGGTGATCGTGGCCTGGGACGACGAACGGCGCCAAGCTCGCATCGAAATCGGCGTGCGCCGCCAGGGGAAGAGTCAATGGGCGAGCCGCAAGCTGCTGTTCAAGGACAGCGACCCCGAGGCCGAGCGCTGGCGCACGGTGGGCCTGGTGATCGGCACACTGGTGGGTCAAGCCGAGCGCGATGCGCAGCAAGAAGCGCAACCGCCGGCCGCCGCACCCAAGCCGGCCAAGATCGCGGCGCGGCCTGCCCAGCCCCGACCCGAGGGGCCCCCGGCTCCCCGCCCGGCGCGCATGCCGCCGCGTCTGTGGATTGGCGGTGAGCTCGTCACCGGGCCCGCGCTCGACGACGGCACCTGGCGCATCGGCGGCGCGGTCGGCGTGGTCTACGACGTACCCGAATGGCCGATGCTGGGCTCGGCGTCGGTGCGCGCCTTGGCCCGCCCCGCAGACGATCGTGCCGTCGAAGCACGCTGGCTGGGGGCGGCGCTGGGCCTTGGGGTTCGGCACCACCCCATCGACGTGCTCCGGACCGAGGCGCGGGGCGAGCTGGTCGTCGAGCGCATCGACGCATCGGTGAACGGCGCCCGGCGCGATAGTGCGGGGCGCACCACGCCGGGCGCACGGCTCACGCTCGGGGCCGGCCCCAAGCTCGGCGATTGGGGCTTGGTCCTGGTCTCGGCGGAATTCACGGGGATCCCGCAGGGGACGGCGATCTCTCTCGAAGGCCAGTCGATCGGGCGCGCACCTCCGCTCACATGGTCGCTGGGCGTGGGGGCGCGCCTGCGACTTTACTGACGCTGCCTGCCGGCGGGGCGGGCGGGTACGATACCGATACCCCTGATGAGCCCCGCCCGGCGCACCAAGCCCTGGCTCTACCCGGTGCCGAGCGCGCCGGCCAGCGCCGAAGCTCGCCCGCCTCGCGCGGATGCCGAGCTGATCGAGGCCGTAGTGTGCGGCGACGGGGCCGTGGCGGGCGAGCTCTACGACCGGCTGCTGGTCACGGTCGAGCAGACCCTCTTTCGCGTGCTCGGCCGCCGCGAGTCCGATCACGAAGATCTGGTGCAGTCTTCGTTCGAGCAGATCGTGAAGACCTTGGCCACGCGCCGATTCGCCGGTGCGTGCAGCCTGAAGACGTGGGCGTCGAGCGTGGCCACCAACGTGGGATTGAATGCGTTGCGCTCGCGGCGCCGTGAGCGCGGGGTCTTCGACCGCTCCGAGGTCGACCTTCCGGCTTCGAGCGCCGCCAGCGACAATCCCGAGCGCGATGCGTCGTTGCGCCGCGACATCGAGCACGTGCGCGGCGTGCTCGCCAGCATGAGCCCCGCACGGGCCGAGGCGCTGCTGCTGCACGACGTGCTCGGCCACGATCTGGCCGAGATCGCTGCGTTGACCGGGGTCAGCCTGGCAGCCGCGCAATCCCGCCTGGTGCGCGGGCGACACGAGCTTCACGAGCGCCTGGGGAAGCGAGGTGCGTCGTGACGGATCGCCCGTCGACCCCGGGCGTGCTCAGCGATTGGGCGCGGGCGCCGATCCCGGTCGAGCCGGGCAGCGGTGCGGAAGAGCGTCGCGCCCGCATCGTGAGCCAGATGGCGCGCACCATCCGCGAGACGCAGACCGAGCGCCGGCGGTCAGAGCGGCGCTGGCGAGCCCTGCTGCTGGCGGGCGCGGCAGCGGCCCTGGTGCTGGTGGTCGGCGGCCTGTGGCGAGGGCTCGGCAATCGCGGCGCAACCGTCGGAGCCCGGGTGCACACGGATTCGGCGGGTGTGCTGATCAGCCATGGCGTCGAGTCGCGCACCCCCGCCGCCACCGGCGACGAGCCGCTGATGGCGGGTGACGTGCTCAGCACGGTCGCGGACGGCCGCGCCACGCTGCGGCTGGCAAGCGGGGCCGAGGTCCGCGTGGAGCCCAGCTCGCGCGTCACGCTGACCGCGCTCAGCGTCGGCGGCGAGCAGCTCGATCTCGGCTTGGGTGAAGTCGCGGTGCGCGTTCCCCCGCTGCGTGACCGGGGCAGCTTCCGAGTGCGGACCCCGGACACGAGCGTGGTCGTCCACGGCACCGCGTTCGTGGTGCGCGTCACCGCGCGCGAGGGCGGCACCGAGACGAGTGTGACCGTGAGCGAAGGCAAGGTCTCGGTCGAGCACGCCGGCGAGACCACGTTCGTCACGGCCGGACAGAGCTGGACCTCGAAGCCGCCGCGCGAGGCAGCACCGGCAGCACCGGCAGCGCCGCCGACGCCGGTCAGCTCGAGCCCCGAGCCCCTGCCCCCGCCCGCGCTCGGCGCCAGCCCGCGCAAGCTGCCCGGCGCAGCGCCCGCTCCGTCGGCACCCGTGGCCACCGCCGCCACCGATCCCTCGGTTCTCGCCGAGCAGAATCGTCTGTTCTCGGCGGCGGCCGCGGCGCGCAAGGCCGGCGACGATCGCGCGGCGCTGGGCCACCTGAACCAGCTGCTCGCGCGCTACCCCCAGAGCCCGCTGGCCCCCGAGGCCCGGGTCGAGCGCTTCCGCACGCTGAAGCGGCTGGGCCAGCATGCCGAGGCAGCGCGCGAGGCTCGGCGCTACCTGCTGGATCATCAGACCGGCGCCGCGCGCGACGAAGCCCGGGGCGTCGCGCTCGAGCCTTCGGGCAAGTGACCGCCCTCGTCACTGGCAGCGATGCTCGTCGGGCGCACAGGTCTTGCCCGACTCGCAATGGCCGGTGACCAGGCACTCGACGCACTCTTGACCGTCGCAGTGCGTCTTGCTGCCCGACGTGCAATCGGCGTCGGTGGCACACTCGGCGCACCGGCCCAGCACGCACCGCGGCTTCTCGCCGCTGGTGCAGTCCCCCTGCCCGCGACACTCGACGCAGGTGCTGGTGGGCAGGTCGCAGTGCTTCCCGTCGGTCGTGCAGTCGGCTTCGCCGGTGCACGCTTCGCGGCACTCGCCTGCGGGGTCGCAGGCTTTGCCGGATTCGCAGTGGCCTGCCACCAGGCAGTGCACGCAGCGCGCGAGGGTGGGGCTGCAATATTCGGTGTCGCCCGAGCACTGACTGGACGCGGTGCAACCGGCAGCGCCCGCGCCGCCGGCGCCGCTTCCCCCGGTTCCGGCCGCGCCCCCGGTGGCGCCCGCGTCGCCCCCGGCCCCCGGCAAGAGGGCAAGCTCTTGGTCGTCGCCGCAGGCCGTGAACAGCAGCGAAAGCGCGACCCAGCGAAACACCCACGAAAGATAGCAGATCCGAACGGTACCGGCCCGTGCCTGCTCGCCCCGCGCTGCGGTTACTGACCTGGAAAGAGCGCTTTGCTCGCTCCTGAGGAGTCCCCATGCCTTCACCCCCATCTTGGCTCTCGACACGTACCGCCGGCGCCGCGCTGCTCGCCTTCGCCTTCGCCTTCGCCTGTGGCAGCAACGACGACGCAGGGCTCGGGGGTCTGGGGAACCAGGCCGAGTGCAAGGTGAACACCGACTGCGGCGGCAAGGAGCCGTATTGCCAGGACGGGCGCTGCGTCGAGTGCTCGAGCAACACGGACTGCACCGACGCGAACACGGTCTGCGACGGCGTCACCGGCAGCTGCAAGCGCACCTGCACGGCGACCGCCGAGTGCGGTGGCGAGAGCCCGATCTGCTCCGAGAACCGCGGGGTGTGCGTGCGCTGCCGCGACAACGCGGACTGCGGCGGCGACAACCCCCTGTGCAACACGACCATCGATCGGTGCGTCGAGTGCAAGAGCCACGACGACTGCGGTGCCGCCAAACCGGTCTGCGACCTGCTTCACGGCGAGTGCCGGCAGTGCGTGACCAACTCGGACTGCCCCGCTGCGACCCCCACCTGCAGCGATCACGAGTGCATCTCGACCGACTGCAACTCGAACGAGCAATGCGGCGGCGAGCGCCCTTACTGCAACCTGGATGCGAAGGCCTGCGTCGAGTGCCTGGAAGATGCCAACTGCAAGGGCGGTGGCGACCCGGCCTGCGACCCCGAGACCAAGCGCTGCGTCGAGTGCACCTCGAACGCGCACTGCGACGAGGGCAAGACCTGCGACCTGAAAGAGATGAAGTGTAAGGGCTGACCGCCCGGCTCAGCCCCCGGCGGCGTCCGCGCTCGAGTCCGATGCGGCGTCGCCGCCGCCCCCGCAGGGCGTGGGCACGACGTTGTCGGGCTTCGGCACCTGGCTGGGCAGCTGGCCCCAGTCGTAGCAGGTGTTGAGGATCGGGGCGTACACCCCGCACATCCCGGTGGAGGGGCAGCAGCCCTTCAGCTTGTAACCGGCCACGGTGTAGTCCGGGCAGTTGGGGTCGGTCGCGTCGGGCGGCACCTGCACGTCCAGGCCGCCCTCGAGCAGCTTGCTCACCTCTTCTTGCGACACGCAGCCGTACCCCAGCGCGCTGCCGTCGTACCCGCACTCGCCGGTCTTCAGGCAGCAGCCGTTGATGTAGCTGCCGATGCCCGGACACTCCGAGTCGACGCACTTGTTGGTGTCCGGCTTCACGTCGGGCTTGGGCTCGCTGACCACGTCGCTGGCGGCGTCGGCTCCGCCGCTGCCGCCCGTGGCGGTGGTCTTGCCGTCCTCTTCGCTCTCGCCGCCGCAAGCCGGTGAGAGCCATGCCCCCAGTGTCACGCCCAAGATCGCGAGAGTCGCTCGGTGTCTGGTCATGTCGCGCTGCCTCGGCGGGCAGCCTAACACGCCGAGCGGGCCACGGTCAGCCGCCCGTCAGCCGCCGGTTTGACCCGCAAGCTTTCCCAAGATGCCCCGCGAGACGCCCTTGAGCGTCTCGAACACGCCCATGCCCGTGCGGGCGCAGGCCTCGAAGTCCGGAACGCCGGTGGGGTTCAGCAGGCGCCGCAGCTCGTCGAGCTCGACCGCGTTGGGCAGGTCCCGCTTGTTGTACTGCACGATGTACGGAACCGTGTCGGTGCGCAGGCCGTACTCGGCCAGGTTGTGGTGCAGGTTGTCCAGGCTCTCTTGGTTGGCCTCGAGGCGCTCGGCCTGGGAATCGGCGACGAAGATCACGCCGTCCGAGCCCTTCAAGATCAGCTTGCGGCTGGCGTCGTAGAAGACCTGGCCCGGGACGGTATAGAGGTGAAAGCGCACCTTGAAGCCGCGCACCGTGCCCAGATCGATGGGCATGAAGTCGAAGAACAACGTGCGCTCGGTCTCGGTGGCGAGCGAGATCATCTTGCCCTTGTTGGCAGGGTTGGTCTTCTCGAACACGTACTGCAGGTTGGCCGTCTTCCCGCAGAGACCGGGGCCGTAATACACGACCTTGCAGTTGATCTCTTTGGTCATGTGGTTGATGAAGCTCACGACGCGCCTCCCAGCTCTGCGCGAACGCGCTGCACCACGCCGCCGACCACGCGCTCGATCTCGTCGGGCGCGAACCCGAAGTGCCCCCCGAGCTCGGTCAACGCCGCGTTCTCGGGTGGCGCCAGCACACCGTCGGCCAGCGCCACCACCGCTGCAAACCCCAGCGCCTCGTGCTGCCGCGTGGGCTCGGCGAAGTCCTCGGCTGCGCGCCTGAGCCGTTCGCGGCGCCCGAGCATCTCGACGGCGTCGTCCAGATCCTTGAAGTGCAGCTCGAGCGCATCGTGACTGACCGCCGCCCCGGTGAGCCGCTCGAGCAGGTCGGCCAGCGTGTGTCGCTCTTCCGACGCAAGGCCGTCGGCCGATGCCACCAGATAGGCGAGCTCGAGAATCGACACGAAGTAGGTGCTGCTCTCGGCGTCGGCGCTCTTCAGCGTTGCCTCGGCGCCCTGCGCGAGCAGCGCCCGGGTGGGCAGCGCCCCCGCCGAGGCGTGCTCGACCGCCGCTTGAACCGCCGCGCGCACGCGGTCGGCGCCGAACTGACTCAAGTCCACTGTCGGTAGGCTCATCCCGCCCTTGATGCCATGGCTACCCGGGGGCATCAACGGAGGGCCGGCGCGCCGCGACATTGTCGCTCGACCTGGTCATACAGCTCGAACAGGACCTCGCGCAGGTTCCCCGAGTGGCGCCCGAGCAGGACCCCGAGCTCGGCGGGGCTGGGGGCCGAAAACCCATGCCCGGCGCCCAGCCGCTGAACCACCGCCGCGGCCAGCTCAGCGGTCACGGCGCGCTCGCACAGGGTGGGCAGCCCCACGTCACGATGAGCGGTGACCACCAGCGCGCTCGGCCAGCGGCGCAGGCGCCACCGATCCCAGACCGAGAGCTCTTGGTATTCGTCCACCAGCCACAGATCCGCTTTCGCGCCGGGCCCGAGCCCGCGAGAGCCGCGTACGCGCTTCACGCTCCACCCCGCGCGGGTCGCGTGGCGTTCGAGCTCGATCAAGAGCGTGCTCTTGCCGCTGCCGTGGGGCCCGATGATCTGGTGCCGCGCGCCCGGCTCGAGCGCGCGCCGTGCCAAGGCGCCAAGGTCGTCGCCGAGCCAGCCCAGCACCCCCGGCGCGAAGCGCGCCGCACAGAACGGGTTGTGTGCCGCTCCGCCGAAGCTCATGCGGGCCACCGGACCACGACCTCGCTGTCGTAGAGCTCGTCGTCCCCGAGCAGCACGTAACGCCGCACGCGCACCCACCAGCGGATCTTCAAGAGCGTGCCGGCAAACGTCACCGGCAAGAGGGGCAGCGTGACGTCGAGCGAGTGCGTCCCCCGGGCGCCCTCTCCGCCTTCGCTCAAGACGCGATGGAACACCACTCCGATGTCGGTGTCGCCCTTGCCCTCGGTTTGCCACAGCACCGAGAGCTCGACCTTGCGGCCCTCGTCACCGGGCATGGGGTCGAGGCTCACACTGCCCCGCAGCCGCCCGCCGGGCTCGATCACCTCGCGCTCGAGCTCGATGTGCGCGCTCATGGGCCGGGCCTCGGCAGCGCGCGAAACGCGAACCCCTCGTCGTAGTCCGGCCAGCCGGCGATCTGGGCGTGCACGCGCACGCTCCACAGCACCTGGTTGTGGCCGGCCTGGAACGAAGGCGGCGCCTCTGCCGGCAGCAGCAACGACAGGTCATGGGTCCAGTGCTCGCCCAGCCGAACAGGCGTCCCGGCGTCGTCGTACAGCTGCTGCTCGAACACCACGTGGGTCTCGGTGCGGGTGTCCGTCCCCACGGTGTATTGCACGATCTCTTCGCAGCGCACGGCCACGCGATAGTGCGTGACGCGCGCGGGCCCGCCCTGGTCCACGTGGATTCGCAGCTCGTCACCCAGGTACGCCGGCTCGGCCGACACCTCGACCCGCGGCAGCCGCCGTCGACCCAGGATCTTGCGCACCGTGGTCACCAGGATGTACGCCCCCACTCCGCAGAACAGCAGCGAAAAGAGCGCGGCGAACATGCTGCGCGCCGCCAGCATGGCGAAGAAGAACGGCCACACGAAGCCGTTCCAGAGCAGCGCGAAGAAGATCTCGCCGAAGCCGCTCGACGCCCCGTGCAAAGCAATGGCGTGCGCCAGCACGCCCCCCGGCTGCGCCTCGAGCTTGGGCAACGGCGCGGTCGCCAACGCCGCTCCGTACACCTCGCGCGCGCTCCGGGCGCTGCCCGCCGCGACGCGATACCCGTCCGACGCCGCGGCCGCCCGCGCACCGGCCCCCACCGGCACGATCGACTCCCCTTCCGCCACCGCCCCGCCAGCCGCGGCGCGCCGTGCAGCGGCCAACGCCTCGGGCGAACCCCGGTCGCGCAGCGCGCTCCAGATCATGCCCGCCCCGGCGGCGAAGAACACGCCGCCGAACGGCAGCGCGATGGCCGCGGCCCACTGGCCCGCGAGCACACTGGTCAGCCCCAGGAACATCGCGACCAGCCCCATGCCCGTGAAGGGCATCGCGAAGGCGATCATGAAGACCGTGCCCAGCGGGCCGGTGCGCTTCGGCGCGCTCATGGGTCGGGGCAACCGTCGGTGTCTTGCTTGCCGTTGTAGGTCTCGGGATTGTTCGGGCACTTGTCCTGCGCGTCCAGGATCCGATCCTTGTCGTTGTCGGGGTCGGGGCACCCGTCCGCGTCCTCGAAGCCGTCCTGGTCCTCGGGGTCGTCCGGACACTTGTCACGAGTGTCGTCGAGGCCATCGCCGTCGCGATCCTGCGCGGCGCCTTCGGGACAGCCGTCCTCGTCGTGATCGCCGTCGCGGTCCTCGGGCACCTGCGGGCACTTGTCATTCACGTCGAGCACGCCGTCCTGGTCGTTGTCGGGCTCGGGACAACCGTCTTCGTCCATGAAGCCGTCGACGTCTTCCGCCTCGTTCGGGCACTGATCGACGTCGTCCTTCGAGCCATCGCCGTCTGCGTCGCCCAGAGCCCCGCCGCCGGCC
>Ga0138256_10008630_pt1 | contig 10699 bp, 9 predicted proteins | sample KNB2016incub_MG_FD_105486 | JGI IMG/M metagenome (GOLD analysis project Ga0138256, IMG submission 105486) | Active sludge microbial communities from wastewater in Klosterneuburg, Austria - KNB2014incub_MG | ecosystem: Engineered > WWTP > Activated sludge > Unclassified | place: Austria... | reverse complement strand
TCGGGGCTCGAACGGCCAAAGTCAAAGACCTGAAAACCCTGTCGGCACGCATATTCCAATACCGTACCGTAGAGCAACATATTTGGGGCCAGCTTGTTAAATCGCTTGTCCGATGCAGCCCATGGAATCTCCAACGACGATCGGAACCCGTACAAGAAGCCTGCAGCGACTGGAGTCTCTCCGTGAGAAACAACGCAGATGCGCACCTCCTTTGGAAACACCTCAAGAATCTTTGCAAAGAATCCCTTCGCATAGACCGGCGTCCCCAAGTCGCGCATGCAACGAGAGAAAACACAGTAGAACTCATCGAGGCACTCACTCCCGCCGACGCGTGCGGTCATACCCTCTTTTTGAGCCCGGCGAACCTGGCTACGCAGTTTTGAGGAAAACTGCTTTTGAAGATCATCATAGGTGCTTGGAAGCGACAAGCGCATAGACACCTTTCGCTCGCTTCGGACCCATGATGTTTCCACGATTTCCTGCTGCCGCAACTCGACATGATCAACTTCTTTGGAAGTCGCAATCTCTTCGATACACGCTTCTAATGAAGCTCGTGCCTCTTGATTGGTTGCCAGTATGCCACCGTAATTTAGGAAAGGGATCGAGATCAAAAAACGACCAAAGAGTGGGCTCGACAGAGTAACGAGCGGAGCAACGCAAACGATCTCCCTGCTTTCGTTCTTTCCCATGAGATAAATCGTATCGTGTCCAAACACCTCGTTGATGACGCTTTTCCAGGAGTACAGATGGTATCCAGTTCCACATTCGTGACTACGAACAAAGCCATCCCAACCCAGTCGGTCCTCGGCGGAGCTACAATCAGAAATAGTTAATTTCATACCAGTCCCGAGTACGATCTTCAGAGGAAGGGAAAAACAGACTGCATGGTCACTAGCCATTTACGGCAGCGAGAATGACTGCGGAGTGCGAGGCGTTCCCCCCTGACCTTTTATCTCCGCGGTTCGGCCTCCGACCACGTAACCCGACTTGACCATCACGGATTCTGCTATCCTCCGTCGCTCCTCTTTAGACGACTGCGAGGTGATACAGGGGAACACGGGTCCAGCCTGAATATTCTTACGATGTTTATCTAAGTATTCGTCGAGGGAACAGAGAACGCGAGCTGGGTTCCCTGCGCATACTGAATTAGGTGGCAAGGACCGACTAATCACCGACCCAGCACCTACTATTGTACGCGGTCCGATCTCGACACCAGGGAGAATCACTGTTCTCGCTCCAATGTGGCAAGACTCACGTATCCTGACACTACCGACTCTGGCACCATCAAGAAACTCGTCCATCTGCGCATCATGCGCAAGGATAAGGCATTCTTCTCCAAATCCGCAGTGCGCTCCAATGGATATGAGAAAGCAGTAATCCGGATCGATCCAGGTGGAAGCCGGAAGCCAGACATCCGCACCGAGGCCCATTCCACGCTGTCTGAGCTTAGCCCAACGACGATCCAATCTTTTCCGGTCAAACTTCGATTTGATCAGGGCTGCGAAATCTATTAGAAAGTCGATCACGCTCAACACTCCCTGCGCGCTTTCTGCTTCAATCGTTCTATCCCGGACACATACTGCACTAGGCGAGGCAGCGTTTCCGGAAACCCGAAACGCCTTATCTTGTATGGACCAGCACATTCCCGAGCCAGTAAGTCGGGATCTGCAAAACCGGGTTCTCCAACCACGGCTCCAATCAATCCTGCATTCTTCAGAATGTCTGTTTCCCGCGTCCCAAAATCTCCCCAGCCTCCATTTGGATAGCAAAAAATAGGCACCGGGCTATTCAGTTCCTCCCGAACTCGCTTCCATGATTCCATGATCTCATCTTTGGCTTGTACGTCGGTCGTCCTGCTAAGGATTGGATGAGTCACCGTATGAGGGCCAAAGGTCATTCCGATCCGTTCACAATCTCTTGCTTGGTCCCAGGTCATCGGAGAAAATATCTCTGGGGGGACATCAGGAACCAATACTTCCCCCTCAACTGCTAAACTAGCAATAGCAAGATGTTTATCGGAATCTGATACCAACTTACACTTTGCAGTGAAGTCTGCTTGTGCACAGATGCGATCCGCCATGGAGTCCCAGTGGTAGTCAATCAAACGGTCGGCCAGCCGTACACGGATAGCGTGTCGTCTGGTGGAGGCGAATATGAACTCAATTTTATCCCACCAGAACCAGAGCTTGCCGTCGACAAACCCTGTAGCGAGGAACGTCGTCACAGGGCAGTCATAATCGGCGAAGACCTTTGCTGCAACCTCGGCCTGATCAACATATCCATCGTCGATCGTAAAAGCCACTGCACCTCGGAGTGGGGTGCCGCCTTGCATCATGCTCTCTATCACAGAAGCCAGTGAACGCAGATCGTACTTGCGTTTCCGAAGAAACTCCAGACCGTTGCGAAGATGCTCTACATCAAACCCTTCGATTCCTCGCCCCATGTGGCGAAATCGATGCAGCATGAATACCGTCGCACAATTTCGCTGCACCAGGCGACTCAATTTGTCCACACCAGGAAACGTGAGCAAATGATAGTAGAGATTTCTCGCCCAACTCATTTCAGTCGTTGCCCCTTCCATTCCTCAAGATATCGATATCAACTGACGAAGGCATTTGTGCGTGTCTAGTTGATTCTTTCCCCTTACGTACGACCACTCGCCCCATCAAAGACCTTCGCCAACTGGCCGGTGAGGTTCTTATAGTCAAACAGCGCTGTCGCATCTTCCGAAGGAGTGACAAACTTGGCAGAATCGAAAATCAGGTCGGTGAATAGCTGCTTGATCGCAGGAGCTTGATTTGAGCAACATACGCCCAAGCGATGCCGTTGCACCAAATTGAAAGTAGCCCCCGGATCGCCAATCACCACTAATGGACGCCGCGTCGCAATGTACTCATAAATCTTCGCCGGAATCTGCAGCGTTGACCCTGGCTGCATTGTCAGTAACGCATCGGCCCTAGCCATTTGACGCAAACACTCTTGATGACTGACCGGAGGTTCTCGCAATAGCACTCCATGCTTTTCAAGGCCCTGTGCCATACGCTCACACTCGTCGCTTCTTACATCCCAGGTCCCAATGAATCGAAGCCTCAGCTGAGCTTTTCGAATTGTCCCCTCCTCTACCAACTCTAACAGAGCGCGCAGCAATTCCACCGGCGTTCTCATCATGTACATAGTCCCGAAATGGCACAGCTCTATTCCCACTCGTTGTGAGGCTTGATCACCATCAGGAGTAGCGGGCAATGCGAAATCGTCAGCATGAAAACCATTGGGAATGGCTACGCACTTGTCCTGAATTTCTGGATATAGCGCCGTAAGATGCGTTCTTAGTTCCGAAGTGTTCGCGATCACAGCCGCAGCTTCTTGGCAAATCTGTCGTTCAAGCATTTCGGTTTTTCGAATGAGCTGAGGGGAAATGTAGTGAAAACCTGCATTGCTCGCCCAGGGATCACGAAAATCGACGATGAACGGCACTCTAAATCGGCGGCCCAGTTTCCGAGCAATGGCTAAACTTGTCCATGGACTGCCAGTCGCAAACACTAGGTCGGGTTGCTCATCCTTCGCTAAGGAACCTACATGTTTGAGCACAGGCTCCATCCATGCGCTTTGCGGATCTGGAAACGCGAACATGCGATCGAGAACAAATCTCTTCAACTGACCGATGTGCCCCGAATTCTTCAGCTCATTAGTTTTCACGTTAGAGCCATAATTGACTCCAGCAGCGATTGCGTGATTCCCTCTCCTTCCGATACGATCACGAATCAATTTGCGGAAATGAAGCAACCGATCGAGCGTGCTCGCATAGGGTATCGCCTCCACCTTAATACTCGACGGCAACTTTCCCGAGAGCCGTTCATCGACCGAATGCACCGGATAGACCGAGTCCGGTGTCGTAGTTACAACATGGGGAGTCCATCCATACGTGCTGAGGTATCGGCAAAAGCCAAGCGGCCGCATCGCTCCTGTTGCGGCAACCGGCGGAAAATAGTAGGCGACAATGAGGACGCGCTTCACAGGTTCACCATCGATTCCGTGGCACCTCGATGCCTTCCATGCATACTAGGCAACCCGCTAAATACGACATTGATCAGGGGCAAATGGATGTTACTTTCAATAATGTGGCCGGCACACACGAAAGAAACCACCAGGGTGCAGCAGCGGAAAGCCGCTCCAGACTATTCATCACGCAGCAAGACCAAGGTCTTGGCCCACGAGCTCCGACAAGATCTCAAATTCCGCAACGTGGAATAACCTGTTGGCCAAATCTACTTCACCTCTGCGATGACGCTCCAGATCGTTGATTAGGGCACCCGCGTTATAGATGCCTCGTTCGCGAACCGCCTGACTCCCCAGAATATCGCGGAGAGGCTCGTAGAGATCATGTGCAAACCATTTTTTGCTCGCGGTAGGAAACCCCATCTTATCCACACGCGCTCGCACAGACTCCGGGATCCGTCCCCTCATGCCTTCTCGAAGCACATATTTATTCCACGGTCCACGCACCTTCCAGTCGTCGGGAAGTGCTGAGACAAACGACACCAACCGATAATCTAAAAAGGGAAGGCGCGCTTCGACCGAATGGGCCATGGAATTGCGATCCTCAATCCGCAGGTACAAGGGCAACGGGGCAGAGACTACCGATTGCTTCAACGCATGCGACAACGTCATCTCAACCGGCGAGGGATCTTCATCGATGAAGTACCTGGTGAAGTCCTCAGAAAACCACGGATTCTGGCGAAGCCGTGCCTGGCGACGCGCCTGCGCCCAGGTACGGTACGCGCCGACCTTATACATTTCCCAAGAGAACCCGCGCGCTGCGGCTGCAGTGAAACGTTGCCGCGAATTCCCACCATGAGCGGCCGTGTAGGACGCCACAGCTTGCCAGGCTTCTCGTACCCGTCCCTGTCGAAGAAGCGACACCCAGTAGTCTTGAAAATAGCTGGAATAGCCACCAATGGTCTCATCAGCGCCCTGCCCATTCAATACGACACGAATCCCGTGAGACGCGGCAAGGCGCATGAGTTGATAACCTACTAACGCCGTCATCGTATGCACCGGCTCATCTTGAAACCAGAGCAATCGGCGCAGATCGCTCCATAGCTCGGCCGGGCTGGTTCCCAGCTGCCGGAGCTGAGCATGGGTTTGAGCCAACGTATCGGCAATATACTTCGATTCGTCGAACTCCTTGGCCATGTAGCAAAAGGCCTGGAGAGATTCAGACGTACTACTGCCCGCCTCACCTCGCTGCCTGGCTGCGGCGCAAATGATCGCGGTCGAATCAAGTCCTCCCGACAAGCAGACGCCTACCGGAACATCACTTCGCATCCGAATTCGAACGGCGTCTTCGAACAAATTGGCAAACGTTGTCGCAGGGTCCTCGGATACACTTTGCGGTAACCCATCCAGGGACCAGAAAAACCATTGATGCCACGTACCATCGAGTGTCAGCTCAAACCCGCTCCCTGGAGGAATTTGCTCAATCCCTTCGTAAAACGTTTCGACCTGACTGTCCAGACGTCCATCCAAGAGAAACCTGGAAGCAGTGCGCCAATTGATCTCACCGCGCCGGTATCCAGATGCTCGTAACGCCTTGATCTCTGAGGCGAACTGCATCACGTCTGAAGTACGGCTGTAATATAGCGGCTTGACGCCAAATCGATCGCGCGAGCCAAACAGCCGCCGATGCTGGCGATCATAGATCACAAATGCCCACATGCCATTAAGTCTAGACAGACACTCGCGACCCCACTGACGGTAGGCCGCAAGCAGCACCTCGCTGTCCCCGCTTGACCGAAACTGGTACCCCAATTGCCGAAGTTCGGACCGCAATTCGACATAGTTAAAGATCTCGCCGTTGAAGACCAGCACATACCGCTCGTCTTCACTCACCATGGGCTGATGGCCGGCCTCAGACAAATCAAGAATCGAAAGTCGGCGAAATCCCATTCCAACAGCACCATCGACATAGATCCCACTATCGTCGGGACCTCGGTGCAGTAAGCTCTTGGCCATCCGTTCGATCGCCACGCGCTCTATCGGCTGCCCCTTCAACCCTATGGCAACTGCAATCCCACACATAACAACTATCTGAGTCCTTGTTTAACGACGAGGCTCTTCGTGGATGTTCGCTACTTCGCGACAACCTGTCGGAAATAGTCTGTCGCTTTCCTGATGCCATCCTCCAGTTCGACTTTCGGTTCCCAACCCAAAAGACTCTTGGCTCTCGTAATATCCGGCCGGCGCACCTTCGGATCATCGGCTGGAAGCGGGCGCTCTTCGATTACGCTCTTAGATCCGGTTAATTTCAAGATAATCTCGGCAATCCCACGAACCGTGAGTTCCCGCGGATTCCCGATATTGACCGGATCATGAATACTGTCCAGACTTGCGTCGGGCTTTTGCGTGAGGAACTTCGTGCGGTCGGTGCGTTCCGCGACTGACTTGTCAGACTTCACCATCAACAATGCCACGATACCACGAACTAAATCATCGACATAGCAAAAGCTACGGGTCTGAGAACCGTCACCAAAAACCGTCAATGGTTTGCCCTGAAGTGCCTGCACGATGAAATTCGAGACAACCCGGCCATCTTTCGGCCTCATCCTGGGGCCGTACGTGTTGAAAATTCGCACGATGCGTGTATCAACACCATGATACCGGTGATACGCCATCGTCATGGCCTCAGCAAACCGCTTCGCCTCATCATAGACCCCACGCGCGCCAATGGGATTTACGTTCCCCCAATAGGTTTCTGGTTGCGGATTGAGCAACGGATCTCCATAGACCTCTGAGGTGCTGGCCAATAGAAAGCGCGCCCCTTTGGCTTTCGCCAACCCAAGTGCCTTGTGTGTCCCCAAAGCCCCCACTTTCAATGTAGCAATGGGCATCTCGAGGTAATCTTGCGGACTCGCCGGAGACGCGAAATGCATTACTGCGTCCAACTGTCCATCTACGTGCAGGTAATCACACACATTGTATTTCACAAAACTGAATTTTGGATTTCCGATCAGGTGAGCAATATTCTCAGCCCGTCCGGTAATCAAATTATCCAGCGCAATGACGTCATGCCCCTGCCCCACCAGCAACTCAGACAAGTGGCTACCAAGAAATCCTGCTCCACCCGTAATCAATATTCGCATGAATCAATTCCTCCTTCGTGTTCACTCTGCTACCGGTTAGTCGAGCTCAAACTCTTTCTTCCAATTCGAATCGTCTCCCAATGGCTTCTGGTCGGCCTTGCACAGCACACAATTCTCAAGGACGAGCACGTCCATTTCCGTGCGCATAAAACACCGATACGCATCTTCTGGAGTGCTGACGATCGGTTCCCCTCTCACGTTGAAGGACGTATTCACCAGCACCGCGTGTCCGGTCTTGGCTTCAAAGGCCTTGAGCAAGGCGTAGTACCGTGGATTGGTGTCCTGATGAACGGTTTGAATCCGCGCTGAATAGTCAAGATGAGTTACCGCAGGAATGTCAGACCGTGGAATATTCAACAATTCAATCCCCCATAATCCATCATGAGTTGAACTCACTGGAAGACGCCGTTTCTCAACGACGGGCGCCACGAGGAGCATATAGGGGCTGTCGGCATTCAGCTCAAAGTAATCGGATGCTCGTTCACGCAATACTGATGGGGCAAAAGGTCGAAATGATTCCCGATACTTAATCTTGAGGTTCATCACCGACTGCATATCTCTATTACGGGCATCTCCCAGGATACTACGTCCACCCAATGCCCGCGGCCCGAACTCCATACGTCCTTGCAACCACCCCACCACCTTCCCTGCAGCGAGTTCCTCAGCCACACGAGCGTAGAGATGATTCTCATCGAGTCGGATATAGGGGGCGTCTGATTTCTTCAGGTAGGATTCAATTTCTTCATTGGTGTGCGAGGGCCCTAAATACGATCCCTTGATACCATCTTTTCCGGGAGTCACCTTGCGTGGCTGTTTCTCATATTGGTGCCACGCAGTGAGTGCGGCACCCAATGCCCCACCCGCATCGCCTGCAGCAGGCTGTATCCAGAGCCCCTTGAAGGGGCCTTCCCGAAGGATGCGACCGTTGCCAACACAATTCAGAGCGACACCACCGGCCATGCACATATAGTCTACACCGGTCTCTCGATGCAGCGTGCGAGACAGCCGCAGCATGACTTCCTCTGTCACTTCCTGGACTGAACGGGCCAGATCCATTTCGCGCTGAGTCAGTTTTGATTCCGGCTTACGAGGTGGCCCCCCAAAAACATCATCAAACTTTCCTCCGGTCATCGTCAGCCCGGTACAATAATTAAAATAGTCCATATTCAGACGAAAGGTTCCGTCCGGCTTGAGATCCAGCAAATGGTCATAGATCGCTTTCACATATTTTGGCTCACCATAGGGCGCCAGGCCCATCACCTTGTATTCCCCGGAATTCACCTTGAAACCCGTGTAGTACGTGAACGCGGAGTACAACAGCCCGATGGAATGCGGAAAAGGAATTTCCCAGAGAGGGGTCAGTACATTCCCTTGCCCCAGCCAAGCCGACGTCGTGGCCCATTCCCCAACCCCATCCATACACAGTACCACTGCCTTTTCATAGGGAGACGGGAAAAATGCTGATGCCGCGTGCGACTCATGATGCTCTGAAAAGAGAATCTGCGGCAATGAAGTCGTTGTCAGATCCGGGGCATGCATCAAGAATTCCTTCTGAAGCAGGCTCTTTAAGAGCAATTTTTCCTTCAGCCACACCGGCATCGCAGCCACGAAGGATTGGAGACCTCGAGGTGCAAACGCGAGATAGGTCTCCAACAATCGCTCGAACTTGACCAGCGGCTTATCATAGAAGACCAGATGCCGCACATCCTTGAGCTTAATTTGTCCTGCATGCAAGCAGTAGTCGATGGCTCTGTGGGGAAACCCCGGATCATGTTTTTTCCTCGTAAATCGCTCTTCTTGGGCCGCCGCAATAATTTCCCCATCACACACTAAACACGCAGCGCTATCGTGATAGAAGGCGGAAATACCGAGAATGTTCATCACGACTCTCTGCCAATAGAAGTAGTAGGTCGATACCCCCATCTAGCACCATGTCAGCACTCCCGCAGCACATCTTCATAGAGGGACAGGGCTTGCGCCTCAGTCCAGATGCCTAAGCATCAACTCTAGTGTGAAACCTGGAATTCCTCTATGAATCCCAGATATCGCTCTGCAATTACTTCCCAGTTATACTCGCGACAAGCCCACTCTTTTCCCTGCCTGGCTAGCGTCTCGCGAAACACAACGTCCGAAGACAACCTCATCAAGCCCGTCGCGAGAGATACCGGATCTTCTGCAGGTACCACGATTCCAGTTGTGCCGTCCTGAACGATCTCCGGTACGCCATCAACATTGCTCGCAATGACCGCCTTCCCACAAGCCATCGCCTCCGCAATGACCAACGGCATACCCTCAGCCCGCGACGCCAGGACAAAGGCAAGGCAGGACTTCATCAAACTGAGCACCTGCCTATGAGTTTGATTCCCTAACAACTGTAGTTGATCTGATACACCCTGTTCGTGAGCTTGCCGTGTCAGTTTTTCTCGCTCTGGTCCGTCACCAGCCACAACGAGTTGCAACACCATCCCCCGTTGTTTTGCCTCCCGCAAAGCCGTGATCACAAGGTCGATCCCCTTCCGATGGATCAGATGCCCCGCAGTGAAGAAATAATTTGGGGGTAGAGTTAGACCTGTCTCACCAGCGGAAACGGCCTCGATGACATCTAGTGGCGCACCGTTCGGAAGTAGCCGACGACATCTCAGATGTACGCCTTGCAGCACAGATTCCACTTTCGCCAAGAGTGTTCGAGAGACACCCAACACCAGATCGGCCTGCTCCAGTAGAAACCGGACCAATCGCTGCTCTCTGGGATCCCACAGGGACAAGTCATGAGCATCATTGCCCTGATACGTCACAATCAGGGTGCCTCCAAGCACACGGTGCAATACGCCGAAATAAAACATTGAGGGCAGCGGGTACTGAATTAAAATTGCGTCGAGTCGTTTCCACTTAGCCAACCAGATAAGCTGGACCATTGTAAGCGGGAACCAGAGACCACACATGATCACAGCACGGATAGGATGCGTTGATGACACCGGGGAGCGGAGGTACATGCCGTAGACAGGAATATCATCCAATGCTTCAATTTGACGAAGGCGATTTTCTTTATCAGCGACAAAAATGGTTAGATTGTGGCCTTTCTTCTGAAATTCTCCAGCCAGACGAGCGATAACAGTACTAACCCCGCCGGTTAGGGACGGTCTCCAAGGGGTGACGAGCATAATATTCATAGTTCTGGGGGCACCTACTGATACAGACCAATTACCAATGTTCGTAGCTTGGATAGAACTGATTCAATTGCGTTGAGCCACCTGACGACTGACATAGCTCTTAGCAAAATCCAGATAGAGTTTGAGATCAAACGGCCGTTGGCGGATCAGACTTGAGAGACGCCTCCTAGCGATTGCACCCGAACCTTCCCGCCGCTCAAGATATGCCAGCTGTCGCTGTGTGGCATACAGTTGCGCCTGAACCAGTTCCATCACTTCAGCCCCTTGCGACTGTTCAAGGCCGTACTCCGCCACAATGATTTCGTATATCCTCACAAAATCTTCTACCAACCGACGCTGACTGGACATGAGGCTTCCTGCTCTCCACCGATACTGGCCTAGCGGCTCAGC
>Ga0138256_10008629_pt1 | contig 10699 bp, 7 predicted proteins | sample KNB2016incub_MG_FD_105486 | JGI IMG/M metagenome (GOLD analysis project Ga0138256, IMG submission 105486) | Active sludge microbial communities from wastewater in Klosterneuburg, Austria - KNB2014incub_MG | ecosystem: Engineered > WWTP > Activated sludge > Unclassified | place: Austria... | reverse complement strand
GCTCAGCGGTAATTCCCTCGATAGGTTTCTCGCTGGCGGCATAAATATCGAGAATAAATAAAACATCAGCGTTGTTGAAAGCAACAACAAAGTCGTCCATCAACTCCTGGGTCCGTGAATACCGATGCGGTTGAAACACGACTACGGTTCGTTTGCCGCCGGAGCTATTCTTTGCGGCAGAGAGTGTCGCTACTATCTCAGTTGGATGATGTCCGTAATCATCGACGACCATAATCCCAGCAACTTCGCCCTTGAGTTGAAATCGGCGATTGGCGTTCTTAAAGCCAGCAAAAGCTTCAACAATTTTTTCAAACGGAACGTCAAGCTCCAATGCCACCGCGGTCGCGGCCAACGCATTATAAACATTATGCTTGCCCGGTACCGGCAGAGAAATCTCGCCAAGGAGCTGATTTTTTCTTAAAACTTTGAAAGTCGAACCAAACGACTCGTTATATCGAATGTCTAGCGCGGAAATATCAGCCTGAGCACTTAGTCCATACGTCACGCGTCGTCGCTTTATTTGCGGTATTATCAACTGCACATTAGGATCATCAAGGCAAATAATAGCCGCCCCGTAAAACGGGACCTTGTTCACAAAATCGGTAAAACATTGGATGACGTCTTCCATGCCCTTGTACGACTCCATGTGTTCCTTGTCGATATTAGTCACAACCGCAATTGTCGGATAGAGCATCAAAAACGAACGATCGCTTTCATCAGCTTCGGTCACAAACCAATCGGAAGCACCGAGCTTTGCGTTCGAACCCAACGTATCGACCACACCACCCACGACCGTTGTCGGGTCCACGCCGGCATGGCCAAGGACGGTCGCGATCATCGAGGTCGTGGATGTTTTTCCATGTGTTCCGGAAACAGCGACAGCATACGGCTTTAGTGTCATTAGCTCCGCAAGCATTTCAGCTCTCGGAATCACTGGAATTCCCTTCTCCCTTGCAACAACCATCTCCGGATTATCGGCTTTAACGGCCGACGAATAAACGACAACTTGCGCGTCTTGTACATTCTCGGCAGAATGGCCCTCGGCAATTCGTACCTTGAAGAGATTCTCGAGGCGTTCCGTATTATTGGACCTCTTTGCGTCGGAACCAGAAACAGTAAATCCTAGATTGCACAGAACTTCGGCAATGCCGCTCATTCCAATGCCGCCGATTCCAATAAAATGAATTCTTTTTACGTGTCTAAACATCGTTTTCAAACATTACGCTTCAACTCTCCGATAATATCGACACAAGCGGTTGCCGCATCGGGCCGGCCGAGCCCTTTTGCCGCGTTCTCCATCGCAGTAATCGAATCAGGTGCGTCGATTAGGTTCAGTATTGCATCTGCGAGCACCTCACCATTCAAATTCTTTTGCAAAATCATTTGAGCCGCACCGGTCCTAACAAACGCCTCGGCATTTTTCCTCTGATGATCGTCCGCTGCAGTGGGCAACGGGATCATGATTGCAGCCTTACCCGCCGCAGCTATTTCAGCGCATGTTGTCGCACCGGCGCGGCAGACTATTATGTCCGCCTTGCCAAATTCGACAAAAATATCCGATATGAATGGGCGGATGTCAGCGCCGGAATATGCCGTTCCGGCATAGGTGTCACGTACGCTGTCAAAGTCCATCTCACCGGTCTGATGAGTTATCGTTAGTCGCTCAGCGACAAGGTCGAGCTTTGCAATACCTTCGCACATCGCATTATTTATCGCTCTAGCTCCCTGAGAACCACCGAATACTAAGAGATGAAATGTCGTATCACGCTGCTTTGCGGGAATGTCAAAGAATTCAGCACGAACAGGATTTCCGGTGACGATACCCTTTTTGCCAAAAAATGGCACTGCATCCTCAAAGGTCAACGCCGCCCGTTCGACAAATCGAGCCAATTGTCGATTCGTAAAACCCGGTAGCGCATTTGAATCCATCACCAGGGTTGGCACTCCCATTATCGCCGCCATCAAAAGTACCGGCCCAGATACATATCCACCGGCTCCAACCACCACATGCGGCCGAAATTGGCGAATTATCCGCCGTGCCTCTACAAAACTCTTCGGCAGCACGGAAATCCCCTTTAATTTGTTTAGGATTCCTACATTTTTTAACCCGGCACTGTTTATAAGTGACAACTGAAAGCCATTTTCAGGAACAATCTTCTTTTCCAGGCCGCGCGCCGTTCCAACAAAAAGGACCTCTGATTCAGAGTCGCGGCGCATTATTTCATTCGCAACCGCAATTCCAGGATAAATATGTCCGCCGGTCCCGCCGGCCGCTATTAGAACTTTCATCTATGCAAGCCGTGTTCTACGTCCCGCAACCCGTGTCCGCGGATCCTTTTCACGATATTCCTTTGTCGCAAACTTTGAGATATTCAGCATGATTCCCACGCCGATCAGCGAGAGCATGACCGAAGAGCCGCCATAGGAGATAAATGGTAGCGGAATGCCTTTCGCCGGAAGGATCGAGATTACAACGCTTATATTAAAAAGAGCCTGCACTGTTATGCCCGAAATAATGCCGATTCCCAAAAGTGTCCCAAATCGGTCCGGAGCCATCAGAGCGGCCCGAGCTCCGCGCCAAAGCAACAATCCAAACGCAATAACAACCGCCATCGTGCCGAACAGTCCTAACTCCTCGCCCACAACCGAAAAAATAAAATCGGAGTATGGATAAGGCAAATAAAATAGTTTTTGATGCCCTTTCGCAAACCCTTCCCCAAATATACCACCCGAGCCAATCGCATAGAGTGACTGAACAACCTGATAGCCTTCGGCGTCTGAAAATTTAAATGGATCTAAGAATGCCATCATCCGAGCCACGCGCCACGGGGCAAAGAAGATCGCGCCGGCTCCGATCAGTACCAAAAATAATCCTATAAATCCAAGATGAACCAAGCGCGCGCCGGCGGCAAAATAGACAGTCGAAAAGATGGCACACAGAACAATCGTCGTTCCCAAGTCCTTTTCAAAAAAAACAAGCCCGCCGAGGAGACCCAGTCCAAAGAGACATGGAATCACCGTTTCCCGGATGGAACCAACAACGTCTTCCTTTTTGGTTAGGTAGAAGGCAAGAAAAATCGGCAAAGCGATCTTTGCCATTTCCGAGGGTTGAAATGAGAACCCGGAAACCCTGATCCACCGGCTCGCTCCATTAATTGGCGGGAACGCAAATACAGCCAAAAGAAGCCCTGATGTTATGGCCAATGTCAGATATACGACCCATTTTTTTTGAAAGAAATGATAGTCGATCTTGCTAACCACAAACATTGCCGCAAGACCACCAAGCGTAAAGCCAATTTGCTTGAAAAAATAGGTGTACTGGCTAACCCCTTCGGTTTCCCTCAATGAGGACATTGCCGACGCACTGTAAACCATCATTGCGCCAAACAGAGCAAGTGCCGTCGCGATGCCGAACATTAACCAGTCTGTGCGATTTTCCTGAATCATCTACGTCAATACCAACCTAAATTTCCGATTTGATATTCTCCATCTCGGCCTGCAATTTCTTTACAGAGGATTTGAAGACGCTGCCGCGTTGCTCATAACTTTGGAACATATCAAAACTCGCGCATGCGGGTGCCAACAGAACCGTATCGCCAGATTTTGCGGCCTCAACCCCTTTTTTAACCGCATCATCCATTGAACCGGCCCGGACAATTGGAGCATAACCCGCGAGTTGCGCTTCAATATTGTCAGCGTCCTCTCCGATAACAATCAAGGCCCTAACCGACGATTTGATAAGGTCGATCAGCGGCATGTATGGAGCATTCTTTCCCCGGCCGCCAAGAATCAGAACCGTCTTTCCATCAGCCGACCGCACCGCGTCGAGAGATTTCGAGGTCGCGTCAACCGATGTTGCCTTCGAGTCGTTATAAAACTTAATGCCACTGATCTCCGCAACAAATTCAATCCGATGTTCAACGCCCTTGAAGCTTTTCACGGTTTCCCGCATCGAACCAGGATCAGCTCCGCACGCCAAGCCCGCAGCAAACGCCGCCAACACGTTCTCGACGTTATGCAGACCGCGAAGGAAGATCTCTTCCCGCGTAGTCAGAATTTTCTCCTTGCCGCCAGCCCGACAAACCAGTTCCTGGCCACGTAGAAACAGGCCTTCTTCTAGCGTCCGCTCGGCGCTGAACATAACGACATTGGCCTTTAGCCCGTTTGCCCAGCTCGCGGTTATTTCATCGTCCGCATTTAGTATGGCAACATCCTCTGCCGTTTGATTCATAAACAGTCGATGTTTTGCGAGAGCATACTCGTGAAACGAATCATACCGATCGAGGTGATTCGGCGTTACATTCAGGCAGATTCCAACATTTGGACGAAAATCCCTGATCGTCTCAAGCTGAAAACTTGAAAGTTCAACTACTGCCCACCCTTCGTCGGTGCAGATTTCCGTAAGGCTCAGTAAGGGCGTGCCAATATTGCCGCCCACGTGTGTCGAAATTCCTGCATTACTAAGTAATTCGCCAATAAGTGCGGTGGTGGTCGTCTTGCCGTTTGAGCCAGTAATACCTACAACACGGCCTTTCAAAAACCTATACGCAAGCTCGACCTCTCCAATCACTTCGCCGTCTTTGCGATCAATATACCGTGCCGGAATTGAGTTTGTGGGCACTCCCGGCGAAATTACGACCAAATCAATTTGATCCAGAAGCCACGACGGCAAATCACCTGACAAAGTCCCAACATTGTGCGAACTTTTCAGCAGTCTTGCATCGCCGGGCCATGATTCGATCGGCTTCTTATCATGGAGAGCGACGATCGCACCGTGTTCGGACAGAAAACGCGCTGCTGCAACGCCGGATTTGCCGGCACCCAACACTAGCGACTTTCTGCCACGAATCTCCATTTCTACCTCAACTTAAGCGTCGTCAAACTCATCAACGCAAACAGCACAGCGACAATTACAAAGCGAAAAACTATCTTAGGCTCCTTCCAGCCGGTCATCTCAAAATGATGATGCAGAGGAGTCATCTTGAAAATTCGCCTACCTGGTTGACCGCCACGTTTGGTTAATTTGAATACCGTGACCTGGAGCATTACTGAAAGGGCCTCAATAATAAATACGCCACCAATAAACGGCAACAAAAACTCCTGCTTTGTCAGAATCGCAACCGTTCCTAGTGCTCCGCCAATCGCCAATGACCCGACATCGCCCATAAAAACTTCTGCGGGAGGCGCATTAAACCATAAAAAACCGAGGCTGGCCCCAACAATGGCTCCGCAAAAGACGGTCAATTCGGCCGACGCCGGATTCCATGTAATATCAAGTCGTTCTGCCCATCGGGCATCGCTTGCAATATATGTAAGCCCGGTCAAGGCAGACATTGTTATAAACGTCACGCTAATCGCGAGTCCGTCAAGACCGTCAGTGAGATTCACAGCATTCGATGACCCCATTAGGATAAAAGCGATAAATCCGCCATAAACAATCGGACCTACCCAGCTGATACTTAGAGCCGGATTCGACTCGGCAGTGGCCTTCAAAAATGGAATGCTCATATTCCAAGGATAATCGCTGAATGCCCATAGTATTCCCCATACTAGTAGAGCAGTTATCAATTGGCCTAGCATTTTTTGTTTGCCCGTTAGCCCAAGACTTCTTTTCTTTACAATTTTGATCCAATCATCAGCAAAACCAATAAGCCCAAACAGAGTTGTCGCACCGAGTGCGATCCATAAATACAACCCGTCCAATCGGGCCCAGAGGATTGTGGAAAGAAATACTGAGCCAAGTATGAGCACGCCGCCCATTGTCGGGGTGCCTCGCTTCTCTTGATGAGAAGCTGGGCCTTCCTCGCGAATCTCCTGGCCGAATTTTAGATCCGAGAGTTTCCTGATCACTTTTCCGCCAAGCAGTAGAGAGACCAATAGGGCCGTGATCGCCGCCAGCGCTGTACGAAAGGTCACGTACTGAACAACGTTGAGCCCCTTAAAAAAATAGGACTCACTATTTTTTCCGTACTGCTGGAAAATGAATTGATATAAGAAGTAATAGAGCATTTATGTATGGAAACGCCATTTGTCCGGGCCGTGGGCGTTACTTCTCCAATTCAAACTTCTGCAACAACTTTGTCACCACCCTCTCGGTCTGGACCCCGCGAGATCCCTTCACGAGGATCACATCACCATTTTTGACGATCGAGGCGAGTAAATTGCCCGCAGCATCCGCATCGTCAGCAAAATCACATTCTTTCAAACCGGCTTTGACCGCTCCCCGGACCATTTCCACGGCTAACCCGCGAACTCCAATTAGCCGATCAATACCAGAGGCAGCTATGCTGCTTCCTGTTTCGTAATGAATCTGAGCGGCTTCCGGCCCGAGTTCCAGCATCTCGCCGGCAACCACAATTTTCCGCCCCGGGCCACTACCTTGAACCATCGTGTCGATCATCGCCAGTAACGCTGCCGTATTCGAATTGTACGAATCGTCAATGACTGTAAATCCCTGTGCAAAATGCAAAATCTGGCCGCGCTGCGGCGGAGCCTGCGCAGATATCATCCTTTCGGCAATTTCAGCTATGGTCATTCCAAAACTAAATCCGACAGCGGCGGCCGCTAAGGCATTTAGAATATTGTGCTTACCGTTAAGGGAGAAATTAACATCGGCCCTTTCGCTGCCAATGACCAAGGTAAATTGCGTTGAGCCAAACCGTTCGAACACAATATTCTCGGCGCGTACGTCCGCGGGATTCGCAATACCGTAAGTTACTACCTTGCCGCGGCTCAATGTACTCATCGCAGCCACACGTTCATCATCGGCATTCAACACGGCCGTTCCACCTTCCTTCATGCCCATGACCAACTCGGCCTTTGCCGCCGCCACATTCTCTATTGAGCCGAGATGCTCGACGTGCACCGGCAAAACGTTTAGCTCGACCGCAACGTCCGGCGGAGCTATGCGGCAAAGCCGGGCGATCTCATTCATGGGTGTTGACATTCCCATTTCGAGCACTGCCACGTCGTAACTCTTGTCGGCAGCGAGTTTCAAAACGGTCAAAGGCAGTCCAAGGCCGTTGTTGTAGTTCTTAACGTTACGTAACACTTTCCGGCCTTTGGACTCTAAAACGTGACCAGTAAGGTCCTTAGCCGTCGTCTTGCCGGCACTGCCTGTGATAGCCACGACAGGCCCATTCCATTCAAGGTAAACTCCGTGGGCCAGTTGCTGAAATGCCACGATAGCGTCATCGACAAAAATCAGCCGATCACGAAATGGCTGCAAAGCATCTATGTGCTCGTCAAACCTGTCTTTGCGAACCACACAAGCCGCCGCTCCTTCCTCAAAAGCTGCCGGAACATACTTCGTCGAATCGTCAAAATCGCCGTTAAAGCAGTTGTCCCGGTATTCTGGTTGCGAAAGCGCAAAAAAAACGTCACCCTGCCTAACCTCTCGCGAGTCGATAGCAAAAGAACCCACTTCGCTATTCAGCAAAGCGGGGTCGAATGCGACAGCGGAGCCGTTCATATATTTAATAACTGTCTCAAGTTTCAAGTCTTAGGTTATCCATCCACGCAACCGGACTATTCGGGTAAATCGCGGTCAGTCTATCTGTTCCTTTTTTCAATTTCGGTCGCGGCTCCGTCGTTTTCTTGCGTTCAGGAGGTGGCTGACCCGAATTCGACTTTTCGGGTTTTTCTGCTTTTTTTTCGACTGGATCGTCGGTTTTCATATCGGTCGGCGGCGTTTCGGGAATGTCACGTTCAGCAACTAACTGCTGTTGGATCGGTGCATCTGTAGGAACTCGCAATTCGTGCAATAGCTGCTGAGCAATTTCGCGAAAGACCGGCGCCGATACCACCCCGCCGTCGCGAGCCCCGGCTTTTGGCTCATCCATGATTACAGCGACCACAATTTCGGGATCATCGGCCGGAGCCATACCAATAAAAGAGGACATGTATTTACTCGAATCTACAGACTTTGATTTCGAATTAAATTTCCATGCCGTGCCCGTCTTGCCGGCCGCGGTATATCCATTCAACTGGGCCCGCCGCCCCGTGCCACTCAGTACAACCTGTTTCAGCATCCGCCGCAAATCGCGCGCGGTTTCGACCGCAACCACCTGCTTTTGCTGCGGTTCCGTCGTGATTTTTGGCTGTTCGTCAGGCCTGCGAATTTCCTTGATTATGTGGGGCTGGACCCGGACTCCGTTGTTAGCTATGGTCGCAAAAGCTGTGGTCATTTGCAATGCTGTTACGTCAATTTCATAACCGATTGACATCGACGCCAGTGAGTCGCCATTCCACTTTGCCAACGGCCGAACGGTGCCCGGCGTCTCACCGGGCAACTCAACCCCTGTCCTGGTTCCGAAACCCATTTTCTGCACCATCGAAGCGAAATCCTCGCGTCCAACGCGAAGAGCGGTTTTTATCGCACACACATTGCTCGAGTGGGCCATCGCCTGAGCATATGAGACGGATCCAACCGCATGCGAGTCAGTAAAAACGTGCTTTGCGACCTCGATGGTCCCATTTCCGCTGTCAACAAGATCATTTGGGGTAATTAGTTTCTTTTCGAGCGCGGAACCATAGGTTACCAACTTAAAGACGGAACCTGGTGAATAGACAGACTGAATGGCGTCATTGCTGATATGCTCAGCCGACTTTATGCTGATAGTGTTTGGATCGAACGTCGGATAATTGGCAATAGCCAGTATCTCGCCGGTCTTTGGCGACATCACGATAGCTATACCCGACTTCGCAGCTGCCGCCTTAACGCCTTTTTCCAGGGCCTGCTCTACCATGTATTGAAAGCCCGAATCGATGGTGAGCACGACATCGCCCGGAGCCTCGCGCTCCGCAGCGGTTTCGTCATAGACGCGGCCGAGCCGGTCCCGCTCCTGCAGCTTCTCAATCACGGCACCATGAAGGATCTCATTCTGGGATTGCTCGATTCCCGCAACACCCTCATCCTCATCGTTGCTAAAGCCGACGATCTGAGCGGCCAAAGACTGATAGGGATAGCTTCGTTTTTGCTCCAACTGCCAATGAAGCCCCTTAAAATTAGGAAGGTCAGACTTACGGACTTCGGCAATATCAAGGGCTTTGTTTACCTTCTGAACAGCCTCTTCGTCAAGCCGTTTTACCAGCGGAACGTATCGCCTGTTGGCTTCTTTAGCATTTCTGAGTTGTTCGGCAATCTGCTTCTCATCAACCTTAATCGCCTTCGCGACCGCCGTTGCGGTTGCGTCAATATCGGAAATTTCCGCCGGATCTGCATAAAGGGTCTTGGCCCTCAGGCTCATGGCGAGGGCCCGGCCGTTGCGATCAAATATCGTTCCGCGCAGCAGACGGGTTTGTTTGACATCCTGGCGCATATCTTCCGCCTTTCCTTTTAGCCAGGTATGTTGGGTGACCTGCAGGTGAACGAGCCGCACGCTAATCCCACCAATCCAAAGCACAAAAAAGGCCACCACGAGCATGAATCTCGTAAATGCGACCTGCCTCATATTAATTCGCTTCGTCTTTTGGATGCGCTTCATTATTTTGGGTAATCGCGAGTATAAGGAGCTAAACGCAAGGTGACAGAGCTATTCGGCCGGGCGAGCCTTCTTAGGCGGCTTGGTCGATTTAATGTCCGCGGCAAACGAAGCAGCAACTGCCGGAGCAACCGGCGAGACAGACGCCGTCTTTATCACAACCGGTTTTGCGGGCGGTGCGCTCATCGGAGCCTCCTTATTCCTTGTGGTTGAGGCCATCTGTGCAAGTTGGTCATCGCCGGTCCGTTCAAATAGCCCTGCCCGTTTGACTGCCTTCTTTATTTCCGCCGGGGAAAGTGAAATTTCACGCGCCAGTATCAAACGACGCTTCTCCGCTTCAAGATCATCAATATGCTTGCGTAACCGCGAATTCTTCATCCCATAATCCATTGATGAAAAGTGTTGTTGTGCCGCGAAGAAAAAGCCTCCCGCCAACAGCATGATGCAAAAGGCCATCAGCGAATACGTTGCCCATCGCCTCGGCTTGTCACCCTGATTAGTCGCGGTCTTTTTGGCAGGTTGCTCATTTCGATTGATCATAATGCTTCCTCGGGACATTCAATTCGGCCTTTCTACGCCTCTAGCTTTCGACATGCTCGAAGTTTTGCACTTCGGGAGCGTGGATTCTCATTTTGCTCTACCTCAGTCGGCAAAATGGGTTTCCGCGTCAATATTTCGACTTTTTTTGCGGCACCGCAGACACATTGCGGGATTCGCGGGGGACACTGGCACCTTCCCGACAACCTTTGAAAGGCATATTTCACTATCCGGTCTTCCAGGGAATGAAATGTAATGATCGCGAGTACGCCATTCTTTTTCAATATCTCAACCGAGTCATTAATAAATCGTTCCAGAACGTCCAGTTCGCCGTTGACAGCGATTCTCAATGCCTGAAATGTCCTCGTCGCCGGATGCGTTCTATCCTTGGGACTGCTCTTGACCGCCCGTCTCACCAAATTCGCCAGCTCAAACGTCGTTGAAACGGGTGTGCCAGCCTCTCGTTTCTCAATTATCCACCGTGCGATCTTTCGCGACGCCCGCTCTTCACCAAATTTGTAGATGATGTCGGCCAGTTCTACCTGATCGATTCGGGCCAGCAGCTGTGCAGCCGTTTCGCTGCCTGATCCGGGATTCATTCGCATATCAAGCGGGGCATCGAATCGAAAACTAAACCCACGCGACTCAGTATCGAGTTGGAGCGACGAAACCCCCAAATC
>Ga0138256_10008628_pt1 | contig 10700 bp, 6 predicted proteins | sample KNB2016incub_MG_FD_105486 | JGI IMG/M metagenome (GOLD analysis project Ga0138256, IMG submission 105486) | Active sludge microbial communities from wastewater in Klosterneuburg, Austria - KNB2014incub_MG | ecosystem: Engineered > WWTP > Activated sludge > Unclassified | place: Austria... | reverse complement strand
TAGTTCAGCCCTTTCACCTTCTTGTGGCGGTACCGCACGCCCCCGTTCAAGCGCACCCGGCGATCGTACCCCGCAGGCTCGCTGTACTTGGGGTCATCCCGGTTCAACGTGTCCTTGCCCACGGATTCAGGTCCAAGGAAACCTTCGTCCCACACCAAATTCGCCCCCAGCACCACATCCCACTGCCCGAACCGCTGCGAGTGGAAGAAATTGGTGCCCGCCATGCCTTGGTTGCGGCCCTCGTACACGTTCGCCGCTTTGTTCCTGGGCCCATCGTACATGCCCGCGAACACGTTCACCCGGGTGGTGGGCTCTTCCTTCGGATAGGCCGTGCGCACGTTGATCACCCCGCTCAAGGCCGCGCTGCCGTAAAGCACGGAGGAGGCACCTTTGATCACTTCCAACTGCTCCAGGTTCTCCGTGGGGATCAAAGACCACGAGGTACGGCCGATGTCACCGCTCAATACAGGCAGGTCGTCCACCAGGACCATGACCCGGCTCCCCGCGCCGTAACTGAAACCGCTGCTGGCGCGGATCTGCGGATCCTCATCGATGATCACCACGCCCGGCACCTGGGCAAGCACTTCGCTTACGTTGGTGATGTTCTTGTTCTGGATCACCTCGGGACGCAACACACTGAGGCTCTGGCTCACCTCCCCCACCCGCTGCTCGAACTTCCCTGCCGTTACCACCACCATGTCCAGTTGGGTGGCGGCCGTGTTCAGCTTGATATCCACTTGTTCCTGCTGACCAGCGGCAAGGGTGACCTTGCGCGTTTCGCTCATGAAGCCCAGAAAGCTGAACGTGATGGTGCGGTCACCCGGGTCCAGGGTCAAACGGTAGTTGCCGTCGGCATCGGTGGCCGTGCCCAAGCCGGGCCCAGCGATCACGTTCACCCCGATCAGGGTGGTGCCCGCAAGGGCATCGGTGACCCGGCCGGTAACGGTGGCTTGTTGGGCCTGCAGCAGGCCGATGAACCCAAAGGAGAGCAATGCGAAGCGGTTCCTCATGGTGCGCCGAAAGTAACCAAACCCCCAAGTGGGCTCCGGTGCTCCGGCGGCAACGCATCCACCATCGATCGTGCGGTTATCTTGGGCCGAGCACCCTTGACGGGTTCCGTGTCGGCGAGCACTATGGACGAGAGCACTTGGATACACCGCATCGCGCTGAGCATGCTCAAAGGCATCGGGCCCGTACACGCGAGGAACCTGGTGGCCTACTGCGGGGGCGTCGATCCGATCTTCACCGACCGCAAGCTGAAGAACACGTTGGAGAAGGTCCCGGGGATCGGCGCGAAGCTCATCGCCTCCATCACCGACCGCAAAGTGCTCGCTGCAGCGGAAAAGGAACTGGCCTATGTGCGCAAGCACAAGCTGCGGATGCAGTTCTACCTGGATGCCGATTTCCCACAACGCCTGAAGCATGCCGAGGACGCGCCCGTACTCCTGTTCGCCAAAGGGAACGGGGACCTTGGCGCGGCGCGCATGGTGAGCATCGTGGGCACACGCACGCCCACCGAGCAAGGCAAGCGGCTCTGTGTTGAACTGGTGGAAGGGCTGAAGGACGCCGGAGCCACGATCGTGAGCGGCCTGGCCTATGGGATCGACATCGTGGCACACCGTGCGGCGATGAAGAGCGGGTTGCCGACGATCGCCTGCGTGGCGCATGGATTGGACAAGCTCTATCCCGGGGAGCATGCGGCCACAGCGAAGGAAATGCTGAAGGAGGGGGCCGTGGTGAGCGAACTACCCAGTGGATCGACGTTCGCGCCCGGCAATTTCCCCGCGCGCAACCGCATCATCGCGGGCTTGAGCGATTGTACGATCGTGGTCGAGAGCGGACCGAAGGGCGGATCGCTGATCACTGCTGATATCGCGAACAGCTACGACCGGGAGGTGCTCGCCTTCCCCGGTCGGCCCACCGATGCGCGCAGCGAGGGTTGCAACAAACTCATCCAACAGAACAAGGCCGCTTTGGTGACGAGCGCGAAGGATGTGCTCACCCGGATGGAATGGCTTCCCACCGCGAAGAAGAAAGCGCCGGTGCAAGGCGCCCTCTTCAGCGATCTGCTCCCCGAAGAGCAGGCACTGGTGGCGGTGCTCAAAGCGCATGGCAAAATGGGCATCGACGATCTCTGCCACCACAGCAAGCTGCCTCAGAACCGGGCTTCGTCCCTGCTATTGAACCTTGAGTTCAATGGGGTGGTAAGGTCCCTTCCGGGCAAGGTCTACGCGCTGAATTGAAAGCGAGGCTTAAGCCAAAAGCACTTGGCCGTTGGCGCGTTGCGCGCATAGCTTGCGCGTCCTATTCCCCCAGCTACATTTGCCCCCGCTTTTCAGCCGTCCGAAGCTCCGGCGTAGGCGGTTCTCAACCAAAGCACAACCAACATCCCAGCTTCGCCGTCGCGACGAAGCGGAAACCAAACAAAGCGCTACGGCGCACGAAGAATGGCAAAGACGAACAAGGCTGTTGACGCCTTCATGGCCGAAGTGAAGAAGCGTAACGGCAGCGAGCCGGAATTCCTCCAGGCCGTGCATGAAGTGGCCGAGATGGTGATCCCATTCATCGAGGCGAACCCTAAGTACAAGGGCAAGATGCTCTTGGAGCGGATGGTGGAGCCCGAGCGCACCATCATCTTCCGCATCCCCTGGGTGGACGACAAGGGCAACACGCAGGTGAACCGCGGTTTCCGCATCGAGTTCAACAGCGCGATCGGCCCCTACAAGGGCGGCTTGCGTTTCCACCCCAGCGTGAACCTCAGCATCCTGAAGTTCCTCGGATTCGAACAGACGTTCAAGAACAGCCTCACCACATTGCCCATGGGCGGTGGCAAGGGCGGTAGCGACTTCGACCCGAAAGGCAAGAGCGACGGCGAAGTGATGCGCTTCTGCCAGAGCCTGATGACGGAGCTGTTCCGCCACATCGGACCCGACACCGACGTGCCTGCGGGCGACATCGGCGTGGGCGGTCGCGAGATCGGCTTCATGTTCGGCCAGTACAAGCGCCTGGCGAACGAATTCACCGGCGTGCTCACCGGCAAGGGCATCACGTGGGGCGGCTCACTGATCCGTCCGGAAGCAACAGGCTACGGCTGCGTTTACTTCGCTGAGGAGATGATGAAGCACAACGGTACCAGCTTCAAAGGCAAGACGGTGGCCGTGAGCGGCAGCGGCAACGTGGCACAGTACGCGATCGAGAAGGCCACGGCGCTCGGCGCGAAAGTGGTTTCTGCGTCGGACAGCGACGGCAGCATCTACGACCCCGCAGGCATCGACAAAGCCAAGGTGGCTTTCTTGATGGAGTTGAAGAACGTGAAGCGCGGCCGTATCGAGGAGTACGCGAAGAAGATCAAAGGCGCCACCTACAAGAAAGGTGCACGCGTGTGGGACGTGGTGGCCAAGTGCGATGTGGCACTGCCCTGCGCCACGCAGAACGAACTGGACGGCAACAACGCCAAGATGCTGGTGAAGAAAGGTGTGAAGTATGTGGCCGAAGGTGCCAATATGCCCACCACGCCCGAAGGCATCGCGGTATTCGAAGCAGCCAAGGTGCTCTTCGCACCGGGCAAAGCCAGCAACGCAGGCGGTGTCGCCACGAGCGGCTTGGAGATGAGCCAGAACAGTCTGCGCCTCAGCTGGACCCGCGAGGAAGTGGACGGACGTCTGCACAACATCATGAAGAATATCCACGCGGCTTGCGTGAAGCACGGTACCGAAGGCAAGCACGTGAACTACGTGAAGGGCGCGAACATCGCCGGCTTCGTGAAAGTGGCTGACGCGATGTTGGATCAGGGTGTGGTATAAGTGCGCTGCGACGATAATTGAACGAACGCCCTGGCTCCGGTCAGGGCGTTCGACGTTCCACCCGGTGGGATCCCGATGTTCCGGCGTCTTATCGGGCCGCGCCTCGCGCGCTTTGGGGATATTTGACCGATCCATCGCTCATGATCCGAACCACTGCCTTCATCGCGCCGCTCGTTTGCGCCTTCGGCCTGCACGCCCAAGACCTTTCATTCAGACCGTACAATGCGCAGCGCAGCGACCTGCCGCAATGGGTACAACTGATGTACGCGCCCAACCCGGATCCCGGTGCGGTGATCGCGGCGTACAACGCCTACTACGCGAGCAACCCACTGGTGAAGAACAGCCACACGCAGTACTTCAAACGGTGGAAACGCGAATTGGGCCATGACTTAGTGCCGAAGGACCCGGCGCAATTGGCGGCTTACGGGCAAACCACAAGCGACTACCTGGATGCCACCGAGGACCTGCTGCAACAGCGTGCAGCCAATTGGAGTTGCATCGGCCCGATCGATTGGGACCATGGCTCCGTGGTGAAGAGCTATGCCGCCGGTGCCGCGCATGTGTACACGGTGGAACAGAGCGCCGTGAACACCAACCTGATCTACGCGGGTACCGCCAACGCCGGTGTTTGGAAGAGCGTCGACAAGGGGCTCAACTGGACGAATACCACGAAGACGATGATGGTGGGTTCGGTGGTGAGCATCGAATTGGATCACACGGTGCAGAACACTGCTTTCTTCGGAGGCGAGGGCGATCTGTGGAGAACCATCGATGGTGGCGCCACCTGGAACTCGATCGGCGATGCCACCTTCCAAGGGCTGTCGCACAGCATCCGCGATATCGTGATGCACCCCACCAACAACCAGATCCTGTTCGTGCTGAGCGATCAGGGACTCTGGCGCAGCATCAATGCGGGTACTTCGTTCACGCAAGTGCAGACCGGGAGTTGGCAGGAGTTGGAGATGAAGCCGGGCGATCCCACGATGGTGTATGCCGTGAAGCAGGTGAGCAACCGCACGGAGTTCTGGCGCAGCACGAACAGTGGTGTGTCGTTCACGCAGGTCGGCGTTAACTGGCCCTTGCCTGTGGCTCCCGATGAGCAGGGGCGCACGGAGATCGCCGTCACGGCCGCGGCACCCAACACGGTGTACGCCTTGTGTACCGGTGCGGCCAACGGCGGCAGCGGTTTGTACGGCGTGTACAAGAGCATTGACAACGGCGCGAACTGGACCTTCCAATGCTGCGGTACGGGGCCAGGTGGCGTGCCCTCCCCCACCAACTTCAACCTGATGGGTTGGGACGATGCCGGACAGGATGATGGTGGGCAGTACTACTACGACCTCGCCTTCAACGTCGATCCCGCGAACGCGAACAAGCTCCAAGTGTGCGGCGTGCAACGCTGGGTGAGCACCGATGGTGGCGTCACCTTCACCTGCCCAGCGAAGTGGAGCCACAGCGACAAAGTGGACTACATCCACGCCGACATCCACGACTTCCGTTACTACGGCGCTGAGATCTGGGCGGCGTGTGACGGCGGCATATTCTACAGCAACGATGCGGGCGTCACCTTCAACCGGCGCATGTTCGGTATCGCGGGCACGGACTTCTGGGGCTTCGGCGCAGGCGGATGGACCGGCAGCCAGGTGATGCTCGGCGGTACCTACCACAACGGCACGCTGCTGAAGGACGGCAATGTGTACACCAATGGCTGGGTATGCACGGACGGTGGTGATGGCATCCGCGGCTTCGTACACCCGCAGTACGATCGGCGCGCATTGAGCGACTATGGCTACAAAACGCTGAGCGGAGATCGCATGGTGGCGAACGGCAACAGCGGCTGGGACAAACAACCGAACGGTAGCTACATCACCGGCGAAAGCAGCGACCTGGTGTGGCACCCCAACCTGGTGAACACCGCGTACCTCGGCAACGGCAACAGCCTGTGGCGCACCGACGACAACGGCAGCTCGTTCGTGGAGGTGCACAATTTCAACGAGAAGGTGACCAGTTTGGAGGTCGCCTTCAGCGATCCGAACACGATCTACGTATGCACCTACTTGGGTTGGTGGGACACAAAACGCGTGTGGCGCAGCATTGATGCGGGCGCGAACTGGACCGACATCACACCATCGAGCGGCCAGTTGAACGGCAACATCTGGGTGCCCTATGACCTCGCCGTGAGCGGCACCGATCCGCAAACGATCTGGTTGTGCCGCACCAGCCAGTACGGCGACTATCCGGACATCAACGGCTACGTGGTGTATAAGAGCACCAACGGGGGAAGCGCGTGGACGAACATCACCGATGCGAGCCTCAACAACGAGTGGCCGAGCAACATCACGCACCAACTCGGCAGCAATGGTGCGCTGTACATCGGCACACGGCGCGCGGTTTACTACCGCAGCGATGCCGCACCTGCGTGGTCGCTGTGGAACGCCGGACTGCCTGCGCGCATCTACAGCACGCGGCTGCTCATCAATTACAAGGAAGGGAAGATCCGCAACGGCACGGATCGCAGTGTGTGGGAGAGCGCCCTCGAAGCACCGAGCGCGCCGCTCGCCAACTTCAGCGCGGACAAGCGCAATGTGACCTGCCTCGCACCCAACGTGCAGCTTTGGGACAACAGCGCCTTGAACGCATCCGGCGCCACCTGGTCCTGGACATTTCCAGGGGGAACACCCGGCACGAGCTCGATCCGCAACCCGATCGTGTCTTATACCGCTCCCGGGGCGTACGCTGTCAGCCTCACCGTTACCGATGTCAACGGCACCAATACGCGCACCATCCCGGGCTTCATAACCGTCAGCAATAACGGTACTTCCGTGCCGTTGCTGGCAGATGCTGAGAACCAGCAAGCTGCCCCTGCCGGATGGAGCCTGCAGAACCCCGATGACCTGGCCACTTGGGGCAATGTGGCGATCGCCGCAGGCAGCAATGGCAACGCAGGTCGGGCATGGCGCCTGGATAATTACTACTACGAAGCACCTGGGCAAGAGGACCGTCTGGTAACACCGGTCATCACCCTCGGCGGGAGTGCGGGTACCCGCCTCCGGTTCCACCGCGCGTATGCACCGTACGGCAGCGGTTACGACGACGCCCTGCGCGTAGAGATCAGCACCAACTGCGGAGCGAACTGGACCCAGCTCTACTATGCGGCCGGGGCGGCCTTGGGAACGGCGCCGCAGAACGGTAACCCGTTCGATCCAACGGCCGCCAACCAGTGGGTCTTGAACGATATCGACCTGAGCGCTTACGACGGCCAGGCCGTGGTGATCCGGTTCGTGAACATCAACGACTACGGCAACCGCCTCTATCTGGACAACATCTCTTTGGAGAACAATGGCCTGCGCCTGGCCGTGAAGCTGATGCTTGAAGGGCCCTACGATCCGAACACCGGCCGCATGCGCGATCAGCTACGCACCGGCAATTGGATCCCGGCCGCGGAACCGTATACCGGTCTCGCGTTCACGCAAGCTTCGGATGGCGGTGGCGAAACGCTGCAAGCCGGTATCACCACAGTATCTGGCGACAACGCCATCGTCGATTGGGTGCTGGTGGAGCTGCGCAACCAGTTCACACCTGCCATGATCGCAGCGACGCGCACGGCCCTCGTTCAGCGCGATGGGGATGTGGTAGCGGAGGACGGAGTTTCGCCGATCTCCCTGCTGGCCACTGGGAACAGCTACTACGTGGCAGTCAGGCACCGCAACCACCTCGGGTGCATGACCGCTTCGCCGATCGCTTTGAGCGGGACCACCACGGCCGTGGACTTCACCACGGGGGGAACCGCCACCTACGGGACCAACGCGCGCAAAGACGTGAACGGCACCATGGTGCTCTGGACAGGCAATGCGAAACCCGATGCCACTCTGCGCTACGCCGGAAGCAACAACGATCGCGATCCGATCCTCGTGGCCATCGGTGGCACCGTGCCCACCGCCACCGTACCTGGCTACCGCACTGAGGACACTACGATGGACGGCCTGACGAAGTACGCGGGCGGCTCCAATGATCGGGACGTGATCCTGGTGAACATCGGAGGCTCGGTACCCACCGCTACGCGCGCTCAGCAGCTTCCCTAGCGGTACAACACGCACGAAGCCCCTCGACGATGTCGGGGGGCTTCGTTGTAAGGGATCGATCAGCAGAACTCGTCGTATGCCATCATCAGGTTCTCGGCGATCATATCGGCCGAGCGGCCTTCGATGTGGTGGCGCTCCAGGAAGTGTACCAGCTTGCCATCCTTGAAGAGGGCGACAGCCGGGCTGCTAGGCGGATATGGAAGGAAGTGTTTGCGCGCTTGGTTCGTCGCGTCGGTGTCCACACCCGCGAACACGGTGACCAAGTTGGCCGGGCGCTTCGCGCCTTGCAAGCTCATCTTCACACCGGGGCGGGCAGCACCAGCGGCGCAGCCGCACACGCTGTTCACCATGCACAGTACGGTGCCGGGTTGCGAAAGGGCCTTGTCCACTTGATCAGGGGTATGGAGTTCCGAGAATCCGGCCATGGTCAGGTCGGTCTTCATCGGGGCTACTAGTTCGGGTGGATACATAGGTGCTTGGTTCTCTGTTGTCGGTCTGTTGGAACGGTACAAATGTAAACGGTAGTGAGGGCGTGCCGTTGCACAGGGGTCCTATCCACGAACGAGCCAGGCCCAAGACCCGTCGCCTTCGATCATACCCCACATGGGATCAGCGCTCAACCACGAATCGGTGCGTGGTCGTTGACCCTTCGGCAGTGACACGCGCAGCATAAATCCCCACCGCCAGATCGCTGACGTTGATCGTAGCAATTCCATCGGTGATCCGGGCTGATGGGGCAACCACTTTTCCATCCGGACCCAGGAGGTCTAGGACATATTCGGAGTTGGTGCGCGGATCGATCCAAAGGCTTCCACTCGTCGGGACCGGGTACACCGTGGGTGTGCCAATCGAACCCTCTCGAACGCTGCCACTGCAGTAACTCACACTTGCGCGCACGTCATCTATCATCCATCCATCGTGGCCATCTGGATTGCCCTGACTTTCGAAGACGAACCTGACCCGCATGATCGGATCGTACCACATGCGATCGTGACGTGCTTCCCTTTGGAGTACACCACCGCAAGGCGATTCTAGCCATGCATACTGCCAACTCGTATCCTGACCAACGAATTCAGGGCCTAAAGCAGTCGCGACCACATCACCCACTTGATAATACTCATCCCATGAGGTCCCGAACCTATGCCAGGTCAACTGGAACGGGTCGAACGCTTCCACCCAGCCCCTAGCAGTGGTGTCCATGTCCCGGAAATACCTGAACTCGATCGATCGTCCCAGATATTGGAGATCGGTGGTGATCAGCGTGAATTCCGCGTAACACGTCATGCTCGAAGGGTGGGGCAGCATCGTATCGGTCACCAAAGCCCTTCCGGGAGAGTATGCACTTGTGAATACCGGCTTGGTTGGTGTGCCGACCTGCCAGCATCCCAGAGGGTAGACGCTGTCGAGCACAAGTTCCTCCCCAGGAATATCGAACGCCATGGTGAGGGTGTCGCCCGGAGTCTGCGCATTGCTGATGGTCGCTCCGAGGAGCAAAGCGAGGGTAGCGGATGTTCTCATGAGAGGTATTTACACTAAGACCATGCAATGCGGTCCGTCGCTGCTTACAACGCCCGCTTCTTCCGAAAGAACGCCTTCATCAGATCGGCGCATTCGGGCTCCAGGATGCCACCGGTCACTTGCGTCTTCGGATGCAACAAGGTGCTGCCGATGCGGCGATAACCCGCCTTCTCATCGAACGCACCGAACACCAACTTGCCGAGCTGCGCCCAACGCAACGCGCCCGCGCACATCACACACGGTTCCAGTGTAACGTACATGGTGCAGTCCATTAGGTACTTGCTCCCCAAGTGCTCTGCGGCAGCCGTGAGGCATTGCATTTCCGCGTGCGCGGTCACATCGTTCAGCCTTTCAGTGAGGTTGTGCGCACGCGCGATCACGCGTTCCTGGCATACCACCACGGCGCCCACGGGAACCTCATCGGCGGTGAAGGAACGTTCAGCCTCGCGCAGCGCCTGCCGCATCCAATGCTCATCACCGCCTACGGTGATCATTGCCGTAACACCTTGGTGCGCGATCGCAGGCGTCCTTCCCGGTCGCGCACTTCGGCCAGGTACAAGCCAGCGCGTACTGCGGAGAGATCCACTTCGTTCACACCGTCGGTCACGCGCAACGCACACACCGACCGGCCCGTAGCGTCACGCAACACGAATTCGGCAGGGCCTTTCTTCCATTCGAAATAGAGAACGTCATCCGAAGGGATGGGCCAATAACGCGCGTCGTCCTTGAGCACAACGTCCTGGATCCCGATCGGGAACGAGGTTTCACAATCCAAATGGTGCGCTGGATGCGGATCGATGTCCACTACAATGGTGGTATCGATCGGGAAGCCGTAGGTCCAGCCGAAGTAGAAGAGCATCATCTCATCGGTGGTCGCTTCGCCCAAGGTCACTTGTTCCGGGGGATCGTTGGGATTGCTCTCGTTGTTCGCGGTATTGTCGTATGTGGCTTCGCCGTAGAGCACGGTATTCGCGGGCAGGAAGATCGGCTTGCGGAACTGGTAGAGTCCCTGCCAGCGGAAATCCCACGCGGGGATGTCGATGAGCGGTATGGTGTCGTTGCCGGGCGCCACGGCGAAGGCTTTCATGGAAGTGCATATGAGGTGCGCATGCGGCCCAATGGCGGTGATGGTGGCCGGGAACGCGGTGGTGTATTGATTGTGGAAGGTCTTCACGGTGTTGGCGGGGATCACCAGCGGACCATCGGTCAAAGTGAGGAAATGCTCCAAGATCGCGTCGATGGCCATGTCGCGAATGAAACCACCGGGGCTCAATTGCAAGTTGATGCGGGTGCTGTC
>Ga0138256_10008626_pt1 | contig 10700 bp, 6 predicted proteins | sample KNB2016incub_MG_FD_105486 | JGI IMG/M metagenome (GOLD analysis project Ga0138256, IMG submission 105486) | Active sludge microbial communities from wastewater in Klosterneuburg, Austria - KNB2014incub_MG | ecosystem: Engineered > WWTP > Activated sludge > Unclassified | place: Austria... | reverse complement strand
GATCGCCGGCCTCGTGCTCGTGCTCGTGCTCGTGCTCGTGCTCGTGCTCGCAATCGCGGCTCTTCGCTTCAGCGCCCCCGCCACCGCCTCGACATCCACCGCGAACCCGGTCGCCTTGGCCGCCCGCCCATAGCGCGCCACCAGGTCGTCATACCTGCCGCCCACCAGCACCGCCCCCGGTGCGCCCTCGACATAGCCCGCGAAGCGCACCCCGGTGTAGTAGTCGAACCCGCGCACCTCGCCGAGATCCACCACCACGCGCAGCCCGGGCGCTACCGCCGCCAGCGCCGCCAGCGTCTTCTCCAGCTCGCGCAGCCCGGCGCGCGCCCGCGCGGTCTCGCACAGCCGCCCGGCCTCGCGCAGCACCGCCCGCACCGCGCCGGCATCGGGCCCGCCATACAGCGACGGCAGCGCCTGCAGCAGCTTGCGCCGGCGCGCCGACAGCCCGGCCGCGTGCGACAGCCGCAGCGCCGCGGCGCGATCCTTCTTCGCGATGGCCGCGCGCGCCTCGCCCGCCAGCGCCGCCGGCAGCTCCGACAGCGCCTCGCGCACCAGCGACACCTCGGCGACGTCCAGCGTCGCATCGGGGAGCCCGACCGAGCCCAGCGCCTCGGCCGCCAGCGACAGCACCTCGACGTCGCCGGCCGGCGCCGGCGCGTCGATCAGCTCGACCCCGGCCTGGATGACCTCGCGCCGCGCCGCCCCGCCCTGCCCGGCGCCCTCGCTGCGCGTGACCGAGCCCTCGTAGCACAGCCGGATCGGCCCCCCGACGTCGCTCATGCGGGTCGCCACCAGGCGCGCCACCTGGGGCGTGAAGTCCGGCCGCAACGCCGCGATGTCGCCGCTCGGCGCATCCACGAAGCGCACCGCCGACGGCGCGCCGGCGCCGGAGCTCCCGCGCGCCAGCACGTCCTCGAACTCGAACGCCGGGGTGATGATGCGCTGATAGCCCCAGCGCTCGAAGTCGCCCACCAGCGCCTCGACGATGGCACGACGCCGCGCCGCCGCCTCGGGCAGATAGTCACGGACTCCAGCAGGTAGGCGCACGGAACGCACGGCAGCGGGCGACAGTACCACTACAGACTGACGCGCAGGACCTCGACCACGTGCGGCAAGTTGCGCAGCTCGTCGAGCACGGCGTCCTCGATCTCGCTGTCGACGTTCCACAGCGCCAGCGCCTGATCGTTGGCCTTGTCGAGCCCCAGGTGCAGGCGCGCGACGTTGATGCCGCGCTGCCCGAACAGGGTGCCGACCGCGCCGATGACGCCGGGCCGGTCGTGGTTGCGCATGATGACCAGGCGGCCCTCGGGCACCGCCTCCAGGGTGTACTGATCGACCTGCACGATGCGCGGCTCGGTGCGCTCGCCGACGTGGAACACCGCGCCGCGCACCAGGTGCTGCTTGCCGTCGCGGTCACGCGCGATGACGGTGATGGCGCTGGTGTAGTCGCGCCCGGCGGGACGCTGCGTCTGCGTCATCCTGATGCCACGCTCGGCGGCCACGATGGCGGCGTTGACCTCGTTGACCACGTGCCGATCCAGGTGCGGGCGCAGCACGCCGGCCAGCGCGGCCATGGCGACCGCCTTGCTGCCCAGGTCTCCGACCTCGCCGGTCAGCACCACGTCGACCTCGTTGATCCCGCGCGTCAGCTGCCCGACCAGGCTGCCCAGCTTGCCGGCCAGCTCCAGGTAGGGCTGCAGGCGCGGCAGCACCTCGCGCGACACCGGCGCGACGTTGACCGCGTTCTTGATCTCGCCGCGGGTCACGAACGCGACCAGCTGCTCGCCGAGCTCGACCGCGACCTTCTCCTGCGCCTCGTCGGTCGACGCGCCCAGGTGCGGCGTCAGCACCACGTTGTCCTGCTCCAGCAGCGGGCTGCCGGTGGGCGGCTCGGCTGCGAAGACGTCGAGCGCGGCCCCGGCCACGTGGCCCGACTTCAGCGCCTCCAGCAGCGCGGCCTCGTCCACGATCCCGCCGCGCGCGGCGTTGACGATGAAGACGCCCTTCTTCATGCGCGCGATCGACTGCGCCCCGATGAGCCCCTTGGTCTCGGCGGTCAGCGGCGTGTGCACGGTGATGAAGTCCGAGCGCGTGAACAGCTGATCCAGCGTCACCAGCTCGGCGCCGACGCGCTGCGCGGCCTCCTCGCCCAGGAAGGGATCGAACGCGATGACCTTCATCTTGAGGCCGGTGGCGCGCTCCGCGACCAGGCGCCCGATGTTGCCCAGGCCGACCACGCCCAGCGTCTTCTCGAACAGCTCGGTGCCCTGGAACCTCTTCTTGTCCCACTTGCCGGCGCGCATCGAGGCCGTGGCCTGCGGGATGTGGCGCACCAGCGAGCACAGCAGGCAGATGGCGTGCTCGGCCGTGGTCACCGCGTTGCCCGACGGTGTGTTCTCGACCACGATGCCCCGCCGCGAGGCCGCCTTGACGTCGATGTTGTCGATGCCGATGCCGGCGCGGCCCAGGAAGCGCAGCTCGGGCGCCGCCTCGATGACCTCGGGCGTGATCTTGCTCGACGAGCGCACCAGGATGGCGTGGAACGGCGCCACGAAGGCCAGCAGCTCGGCTGGCTTCATGCCGGTCTTCACGGTGACCTCGATGCCCGGCGTCTCGCGCAGCAGCGCGGTGACGCGATCCGACATGTCGTCGGCGACCAGGACCTTGAACGGCTGCGCAGTCGTCATCGGGAGCTTCCTTTTCTTCTTCTACAGTGGAGACGGAACGTCTACGAAGGTGGTGGCGACGCCGAACCGCGTCGCCAGCTCGGCGCCCAGGCGCTGCGGCCCGAACACCTCGGTGGCATAGTGGCCGGCCGCCAGCAGGTGGATCCCCAGCTCGCGCGCCAGCTCGCCGGCACGCTCGGCGAGCTCGCCGGTCAGGAAGGCGTCGGCGCCGGCCGCGCGCGCCGCCTCGATCATGTCGCCCGCGGCGCCCGAGCACACCGCGATGCGACGCACCTGGGCCGGCCCGTGCATGAAGGCGAAGGTCGGGTGGCCGACCCCGGCCGCGACGCGCGCGCGCAGCTCGGCCGCCGGCAGCGGCGCCGCCAGCTCGCCGACGGTGCCGATGGCGACGCCGCGCACCTCGCCGAAGGGCGTCCGCGCGCCCAGCCCCAGCAGATCACACAGGCCGGCGTTGTTGCCCAGCGTGGGGTGCCGATCCAGCGGCAGGTGATAGGCCAGCAGCGAGACCCCGCCGCCCAGCAGCGCGGCCAGCCGGCGCGCCGTCGGCCCGGTCACGCGCTCGATGCCACCACCCCAGATCAGGCCGTGGTGCACCACCAGCAGCTCGGCGCGGAAGGCCACCGCGGCCTCGATGGCGGCCAGGTTGGCCGACACCGCGGTGGCGACGCGGGTCACCGCGCTGCCGAGGTCACGAGCCTCGACCTGCAGGCCGTTGGGCCCGTAGTCGCGCACCGCCCGCACCTCGAGCACCTGATCGAGGTGCGCGGCGATCCCCCCCAGCGTCGCCACGGCTGCGCGTTCGTCCGGCACTACTTCTTCGCAGCGCTGGCGCTGGCGTCGGACTTGGCCTGCTTGCGCCACGCCGACAGGATCTCCTCGGCGGCCGCCACCGACTTGCCGAGCTCGACGTTGCAGCCCAGATCCTTGAGCGACATCTCCAGCGCGGTGCACACGGTCAGGATGTCGAACGGCCCGTAGTAGCCGAGGTGCGCGACGCGGAAGACCTGGCCCTTCATCGAGCCCTGCCCGCCCACGATCGACACCCCATAGGTGCCGCGCAGGTGCTTGACCAGCGCGTCGGTGTCGATCACGGTGCCGTCGGCCTTCTTCGGCGCCTTGATCGCGGTCACCGTGGGCGACGGCGCGCGCGCGAAGAACTCCAGCCCGGCCGCGGCCATGGCGGCGCGGGTGGCCCTGGCCAGCGCGTCGTGGCGCGCGAAGATGGCGGGCAGGCCCTCCTCCTTGAGCATGGCCAGCGCCTCGCGCAGGCCGATGATGAGCGACACCCCCGGCGTCCACGCGGTCTCGCCGTTGGCCTGCGCCTTCCGCTCGGTGGCCAGGTTCAGGTAGTACTTGGGCAGATCACTCTTGGCCTGGCGGGCCCAGGCGCGCTCCGACAGCGCGATAAAGGCCAGACCCGGCGGCAGCATCAGCGCCTTCTGCGACCCGGTCACCAGGGCGTCGATGCCCAGGGTGTCCATCGGGATGTCCCAGGCGCCCAGCGCGCTGACCGCGTCGACCACCAGCAGCACGTCCGGGCGGGCCTGCACCAGCTTGGCGACCGCCTCGTAGGGCTGGCGCACGCCGGTCGACGACTCGTTGGCTTGCATGAACACGGCCTTGATGCCGGGGTTCTCGCTCAGCGCCTTGTCGACCGCCGCCGGGTCAATGGCGTCGCCGTAGGGCGCCTTGACCTCGACGGTGGCGATGCCATAGGCCTTGCAGAGCTCGACCCAGCGCTCGCCGAACTTGCCCGAGTGCGCGACCAGGGCGGTGTCGCCCTTCGACATCAGGTTGACCACCGCGGCCTCCATCGCGGCGGTGCCCGAGCCGTTCAGGATGATGGGCCGGCCGGCGGTCTGGTAGATCCACGCCAGGCCATCGACCGCCTCGCTGAAGATCTTCGAGAACGCGGGCATGCGGTGGTGCAGCACCGGCTGCGCCATCGCCAGCAGTACACGGTCGGGCACCGGAGTCGGACCAGGAGTGAGCAGATACTGCTTCATCGACATGGGGACCTCTCGAGTGAGCGCAAAACAGATGGCTGCCGAGCGCGGAACACTTGCAAGTTTGACGCACAATGTCAATCGCGCGACCCGGCTTGGATGATGTGGTAAACACCGCGGCGTCATGAGTCTGGCGCAGCTGTCTTCGGTCACCTTCGGCTACCCCGGGAACGAGCTCTTCGAGGAGCTGACCTGGCAGGTCGACGAGGGCGTGCGAATCGGGCTCATCGGGCCGAACGGCGCCGGCAAGTCCACGATCTTGCGGCTGCTCGCGGGCGAGGTCGAGGCCCATGGCGGCGAGGTCACGCGCGGCCGCGGCATCACCATCGGCACTCTCAGGCAGTCGCAGGAGCATCGCGACGAGGGCACCGTGCTGGACTCGCTGCTGGGGCCGTTCGCGCGCGTGCTGGCCATGCGCGCCGAGCTCGCCGAGCTGGAGCCGCGCCTGGGTGACGGCAATGCCGCCGACCTCGACCGCTACGGCCACCTGCAGGAGGACTACACCCGCGCCGGCGGCTACTCGCTGGAGTCGCGCGTGCGCGAGCTGGCCGCCTCGGTCGGCTTCGAGCACGAGACCGACCTGGCGCGCCCGGTGGCCACGCTGTCGGGCGGCGAGCGCGGCCGCCTGGAGCTGGCCAAGGTGCTGCTGGCCGAGCCCGATCTGCTGCTGCTCGACGAGCCGACCAATCACCTCGACGTCGAGCACGTCGAGCGCCTGGAAGAGTTCCTGAAGACGTGGCCCAAGTCGTTCGTGCTGGTGTCGCACGATCGCCGCTTCCTCGACGCCACCTGCACCGAGATCATCGAGGTCGACGGCGGCGACCTCGAGCACTACGTGGGCGGCTTCTCGCGCTACCTGGCCGAGCGCGAGGAGCGTCGCGAGCGCCTGCGTGCCGCGGTGGCGCGCCAGCAGGCCGAGATCGCGCGCACCGAGGAGTTCATCCGCAAGAACATCGCGGGCCAGAAGACCAAGCAGGCGCAGAGCCGGCGCAAGATGCTGGAGCGCGTGCAGCGCCTGGAGCTGGGGTCGGACAGCTGGGGTGACGCCGGGCGCATCGGGCTGCGCTTCACGGTGGGCGATCACCCAGGCGGCAAAGACGCGCTGAAGATCGAGCACCTGACGCTGGGCTATCCCGGCGGGCGCGTGCTGTGTCGCGACCTCGACACCGTGATCTACCGCGGTGATCGCATCGGCATCATCGGCCCCAACGGCACCGGCAAGTCGACCCTGCTCAAGGCGCTGCTGGGGCGGCCCGAGGGCGCCCAGGCCATCCGCGAGGGCCGCGTGGTGCGCGGGGTCGAGCTCAAGATCGGCTACTTCGATCAGAAGCTGGGCGGCCTTCAGGAGTCGCGGTCACTCATCGAGGAGATCCGGTCGATCCGCGGCGACTTCGCCGACGACCGCGCGCGCGACTACCTGGCGCGCTTCCGCTTCTTCGGCGATGACCCGTTCCGCATCGTCAAGGGGCTGTCGGGCGGCGAGCGCAACCGGCTGGCGCTGGCCAAGATGATGCTGGAGCCGCGCAATCTGCTGGCGCTCGACGAGCCGACCAACCACCTCGACATCCCGGCGCGCGAGGTGCTGGAGCGCGCGCTCAAGCGCTATGAGGGCACCCTGCTGGTGATCTCGCACGACCGCTTCTTCCTCGACGAGATCGTGACCAAGCTGTTCGTGATGCACGAGGACGGCTCGGTCGACATCGAGGCCGGGAATTATCGCGACCACAAGGCGCGCCTCCGGAGCGCGAGCGAGGGCGCCAAGGCCCTGGCGCAGGCCAGCCAGGCCGCGCTGGCCAAGGCCAAGGAGAAGGAGAAGGAGCGCCAGAAGGAGGTCGAAAGGACCGCCGCGGCCGCAGCCGCCCGGGCCGCCGGCGCGCCCGGCACCGGCTCGGCGCGCCAGCGCGACGCCAGCAAGGAGCGCGACCGGCAACAGAAGCGCGTCGCCAAGCTGGAGACCGAGATCGCGACCCTGGAGGCCGAGCTGGAGGTCGCGCGCGCCGCCCTGGGTGATGACCACAAGGGCGACTGGCAGCGCCTGAACACGCTGATGGAGACCGAGCGCAAGCTCGACACCAAGCTGCGCCTGGCCATGGCCGAGTGGGAGAAGCTGGCGGCCACGCTGGAGTAGGCCGGCGCGCGGTGGTACGGTGAGGCAAGGGCCCATGGCCAAACGCAGGGATCGACGGGGCGCAGAGACCATCAAGTTCGCGCACGGCGAAGCGCCGGCCCGGGCTCAGGATCTCCGCGCCGCCTCGCTGCTGGTCATCCAGGGCGCCGAGAGTGACCTCGGCACCCACGTCATGCTCGATCGCCCGGTCACCATCGGACGCGACCCCGACGTCGAGCTGCCGCTGGCCGACGGCTCGATCTCGCGCGAGCACATCCGCATCGACCGGGCGCCCGACGGCCGCTACCTGCTCAGCGATCTCGGCTCCACCAACGGCACCCTGGTCAACGGCGAGCGCGTCACCGCGCACATCCTCAGCGAGGGCGACAAGATCTTCCTCGGCGCCAGCGTGGTGAAGTTCGGCTACGCCGACGGCCTCGACATGGACTTCCACAACAAGCTGGAGGAGCTGGTCGGCACCGACGCGCTGACCGGCCTCCTGCTCAAGCGCAAGTTCGACGCCGCGCTCGAGCTGGCGCTGTCCCGCGCGCTGGCCGCCGGCGAGCCCATCGCCGTGCTGGTGATGGACATGGACGGCCTCAAGCAGATCAACGACACCCACGGCCATCCCTACGGCGGCTACGCCATCGCCGAGGTCGGCGCCATCCTGCGCGACGTGGTCGGCGCGCGCGGCGAGGCCTGTCGCTTCGGCGGCGACGAGTTCATGTGCTACCTCAAGCGCCACACCCGTGACGCCGGGATGAAGGTCGCCGAGGCCATCGTGGATCGCGTGCGCACGCACCACTTCGAGAAGGACGGCGTCATCATCCAGCCCACCATCTCGATCGGGGTCGCGGTGTGCCCCGACGATGGCGACAGCGGCGATCTGCTGTTCGAGAAGGCCGACCAGGCGCTGTACCGGGCCAAGGCGGCCGGGCGTGATCGCGCCTGCATCTGACTTGAATGATCTTCAGGTATATTGCTGCGCATTGAGAAGGAGCCTGGAATGACTCGTTGGTTGATGCTCGCGGTCGCGCTGTCCACTTCGCTGGCCGGTTGTGGTGGTGGCGGCGATGACGACGCCTGCAACGGCGGCGTGGTGCCCGACCCGGGCTGCTCGTGTGTGTACCCGAAGAAGAACCCCGGCAGCGCGGTGTGCACGCTGCCGCTCGACGTGGCCGAGCGACCCGAGACCAAGCGCGCGCAGTGCGGCGACCTCAAGGAGTTCTGCGCCAAGGACGCCACCACCGCCCCCAAGCTGGGCTGCCTGACCGCGGCGCCCGCGCAGGAGCCCGCCACGCCCGACAAGGTGACGCTGACCGGCTGGGTCGACGTGTTCTCGTCGGGGCCGGACTCCAACGACGTCACCATCCAGATCTTCGACGCCGCGCAGCTCGACGCCGCGGCCAGCATCGACGCGGTGACGCCGATCGGTGAGACCACCGTCAAGCTCGACGCGGCGTCGTTCCCCAAGGCGCGCTTCTGCCCCAACCCGACCTCCGACCTCGGTCGCACCGACGCCACCTGCCGGCCGCAGACCGCCGACTGCGCGGCCTGCCCCGAGGGCGCCTCGGTCAACGGCACGCGCTACTGCCTGAACTCGACCTGCGAGGAGCGCCTGCGCGCCGAGGTGCGCTTCGAGATCGCGAACATCCCGACCCGGAAGTTCCTGGCCATCCGCACCATGGGCCCGGGCAAGACCGCCGACCCGCTGTGGGGCGTGCTGGTGCAGTACAACGTCTACCTGTCGACCTCGGCGCGTGCGTGCACCGCGGCCAAGGGCACCGACCCGCTGGACACCGAGTGTCTGCGCATGGCCGGCACCGCGGGGCCCGAGTTCGAGAAGAACGTCAACGTGCTGTCGAAGTCGGACTACATGACCATCCCGACCACCATCGGGACCGCCATCACGCCCGGGTTCGGCGCCATCGCCGGCGAGGTGCGTGACTGCGAGGATGTGCGGCTCGAGGCCGCGCAGGTCGGCTATGACATGAACCCCGGCGTGCGCTCGTACTCCAACGGCAACCCCAACAAGACGGTGTTCGACCTCGGCATGGACGGCGTCGGCACCAGCCGGCTGGGGATCTTCACCGGCATCAACATGGCGCCCGGCGTGGTCACGGTGGAGGGCTGGGGCAAGGTCGGCGGCGCGGCCACGCTGCTCGGCAAGTACCGCGCGAAGGTGTGGCCCGACACGGTGTCGACCATCACCATCAACGGCGGCCGGCCGCCGCAGCCATAGCCGCAGGCGGTCAGTGGTGTTCGGCGCCGCCGCCGGTGGTGGCGTGGTCGCCGCGTGGGCTGTGGCCGCCCCACATGCCGAACAGGTGCAGGCCGGCGTTGAGGGTCACCGCGGAGTCGCGGCCGTAGCGCGCGGCGTCGGGGATGTGCATCGCGGTGGCCTCGGCGAACAGGCCGATGCGCAGGCCGCGCGGCGCCGCCACCAGCTGCTCGAAGCCCGCGGTGGCGAAGGCCCAGGTGGTGCCCTCGGCGTCGGCCTCGCGCTGGTTGACCTCGCCCCGCGTCCACAGGATCTGGCGGCCGCCGGGCGGGCGCACGGCCAGCTCGGCCAGCGCCCCGTGCAGGCCGGCGTGGGCGCTGTAGGCATAGTCGAGCAGGGCGTCGCCGCGCCAGCCGCGCACGGTCCGGTAGCCATACGCGCTGGCCGAGAGCTGATCGTCCTCCTCACCGTCGGGCCCCTGCGCGACCAGGTGTGCTGCCGACAGCTGCAGCTCGAGCCAGCCGAACAGATCCTGACGCACCCGCGCCGCCAGCGAGCGCGGCACCGCGGGCCACGGACGTAGCCGCGAGTCGTCGGGGCCGAGCCTGCGGTTGCCGAAGACGGAGGCCTCGACGCTGGTGCCGTGATAGCAGAAGGTGGCGCCGAGGACCGGCATGGTCTCGTGCGGGTTCTCGCCCTTGTGGTGCTTGCGCGGCACGGTGGGGCCAGGCGCGCTGGCTCTGTGCATGAAGACGGGCGGACCGATGGTGGCGCTGCCCTGCCCGGCGAAGATGGTCAGGTCGTGGCAGGGCTCGTCGTCGTGCTGGATCGCGAGCAGGTTGCACGCCGAGCTGGCCAGCGGATGGAAGCCGACCATGGCCATGTGCAGCAGCAGGTGCGAGTGCTGCGCGTCGATCAGCCCCTCACCCTCCTGGCCGAGCTCCGGGGTGCCGCCGTCGGACACCGAGAGCGCCTCGAAGTTGAGCATCAGGACGGCCTCGACCCAGCGTCTTGGGCTGCGGTAGTAGCCCATGACCCAGGTCCCGGTCAGCAGCGCGTCGGTCTCGCCGCCGTCGAAGCGACCGGCGCCGCTGTCGATCTGGGTGCCGGCGAGGCCGAGGTTCTGCAGCTGCGCGAAGGCGTTGACCATGATGTGCCAGCGCGGGCCGGGCCGGCCGGGGATCAGCATCTCGCGCGGGGTGGCGTAGGGCGGCATCAGGGTGTGATCGTGGCCGGCGCCGTGATCGTCGTCGTGGGACGCGGCGTCGGGCGCGGGCGGGCGGGCGCGATCAGCGGCGTCGGCCCAGGCGGCGATGAGGGCGAGCTCGTCGGGGCGCAGGGTGCCGGGGGCGTCAGCCGGCATCTCGGCCTCGCCGCCGAGCATGCCCAAGGTGGAGCGGATGAGCTGGGTCACGTTGCCGTGGTGGCTGGCGAACGGATAGCTGCCCATGGAGAGGTGCGCGAGCGTCTCGGCGCTGGCCTTGGCGCCGCCGGCGAGGTGGCAGCGCGCGCAGTGCTGGTCGAACACGGGCCTGGCGCGGGTGAACGCGGCGAGCTCGGCCTCGGCGGCGGAGAGCGTGCTCGTGTTCGTGCCGGTGCTCGTGTTCGTGTTCGTGCTCGTGCTCGTGCTCGTGCTCGTGCTCGTGCTCGTGCTCGTGCTCGGACTCGTGCTCGTGCTC
>Ga0138256_10008624_pt1 | contig 10703 bp, 6 predicted proteins | sample KNB2016incub_MG_FD_105486 | JGI IMG/M metagenome (GOLD analysis project Ga0138256, IMG submission 105486) | Active sludge microbial communities from wastewater in Klosterneuburg, Austria - KNB2014incub_MG | ecosystem: Engineered > WWTP > Activated sludge > Unclassified | place: Austria... | reverse complement strand
GGCGGTGCAGGCGCACGGTTGCCGCTACATCCTGCAGCTGGGCGACCCGGGCTACCACACGCAGATGAGCCTGCTGCCGGAGGCGATCGACCATCACGGGCCGTCGGACGGCTTCGACCTGGTGTTCGGCTACGGCAACCGGGTGAAGGCCATGGCCGAGGACGAGATCCAGCAAGTGGTCGCCAACTTCGCCGCCGGGGCGCGGCGGGCCCGGGAAGCGGGCTGTGACGGGGTGGAGGTGACCGCCTCGAAAGGCTACCTGTTGCACCAGTTCCTGAACCCGGCCACCAACCGCCGCAAGGATCGCTACGGCGGTTCGGTGGACGGCCGCTTCACGCTGCTGGCCGAGGTCGTTCAGGCCATCCGCAGCGAGGTGGGGCGCGACTACCTGTTCGGCATCCGCCTCTCGGCCGCCGACTTCAACTACCTGCCGCTCAACCTGCGCCTGCCGCTCAGCCTGCCCTTGGGGCAGTACTTCCGCGGCAACGGCCTGCCGGAGACCTTGCATTATGGCCGCCGCCTGGCGGAGCTGGGGGTGGACTACCTGCACATCACCGCGGGCTTTGGCTTCATCAACCCCAAGGAGAGCCCCGGCGAATGGCCGGTGGACGAGTTCCGCCTGTACGCCAACAGCATCCGCCACCTAAGCGGCAAGGCCCATGTGCGCGCCATGCTGCTGAACGCCTTGCCGCGGCCCTTGACCAAGGCGCTGTTCGGCTGGCGCTGGCGCTTCGTGCCCATGGCCAACGCCGACTACGCGCGGCAGTTCCGGGCCCATACCGGCCTGCCGATCATCGCCAACGGCGGCTTCCAGCGCCGCAGCGAGATCGAGTCGGCGCTGGCGGGCGGGCAATGCGACCTGGTGGCCATGGCCCGGCCGCTGTTGGCCAATCCCGGCCTCGTGCAACGCTTTCAGCAAGGCCACGATGCCCCGGAGCGGCCCTGCACCCACTGCAACCGCTGCTCGGTGGCCACCGGCGTGCTGCCCTTGGGCTGCTACGACCGCTCGCGCTTCGCCTCGCAGGAGGCCATGGAGGCGCAGATCATGTGGTGGAGCGGCGGGCCGTCGTATCCAGGGGCGGCGCCTTGAGGTGCAGGCCGCAGGGCCGAGAGCGCATCGGACACCCGCCGGGAACTTCCGGGCAGCTGCCGCGCTTCGCCTATTCGTCCACCGCCGGCCGCCGCCAACCCGTGCGAACCATCAGCGCCTCCACCGGCCAGGGCGCCAGGGCATGCACCGCGAACAGCAGGCGCAGCGACCACGGCAACACCACATCCGCCCGGTCACGGCGCAGACCGACGACGATGGCCTCGGCCACGTCTTCGGGGCTGAGCGTGGGGATGAGCCGGGCGATGCGCGGCAGGCGCCCCTCGCTACCGGGGTTGCTGGCGAAGTAGGCGCTGGCCACCTTGCCGGGCGTGACCAGCATGGCCCTCACCCCCGTGCCGGCCAGGTCTGCCTGCAGGGCCTTGGTGAACCCGCGCATGGCCCAGCGGGCGGCGGTGTAGGCCGTGGCGCCGGGCCAGACGATGCGCGACGCGGGTGAGGTGACATTGACGATGCACCCGCGCTTCCGGGCGAGCATCCCGGGCAGGAAGGCGTAGGTGGCGTGGTAGGCGGCGAAGTAGGGGCTGGCCATCATGGCCACGGCCTCCTGGGGCGGCGTCTCGGCGACGCTCAGGAATCGCCCGGCGCCGGCATTGTTCACCAGCACGTTCACCGGACCATCGGCCAGGATGCGCCCGGCCGCCGTGGCCACCGCGCCGGGGTCGGTGAGGTCGACGCGCAGCGCCTGCGCCCGCCCGCCCGCGGCCACGATCTCGGCGACCCGCGTGTCCACGTCCTGAGAACGGGCCAGCAAGGTCACCCGCGCCCCCGCCAGGGCGCAGGCGCGGGCCGTCGCCGCGCCGATACCGCGCGAGGCGCCGGTGACCACCACGTGGGCGCCATCGAGGTTCATGCGACCGACCGGGGCGTTCCGGCGGCCGGCACCGCCCGTCGTCCGGCCGCCAGGATGGCGCCGAGGGCCACGAGCGCCACCAAGAAGGCACCGAACCACAGCAGGTCCGGCAGCTCGGTGGCCGAGAACAGCGCGCGGTGCAAGAGCGATGCCAACAGCACCAAGGCGACGAAGACCCTCATGGCCCCCACGGCGATGCGCTGCGGCGGCCAATGGGTCTCGCGCGCCAAGAGCAAGCTGCCGATGCCGTAGGACAGAAAGGGTGCACCGTAGAGTTGCGCCAGCAGCGGCGTGATGGCCCAGGGCCACAGCCTGCTCATGGCCGTCGGCGCCAGCAGCAGGGCCAGGGCCAACAGGGTGACGGCCATGCCCTGCGCCCGCAGGTAACGGCTCACCCAGCTCGGTAGGACGGCACCGTCAAGCGGACGGTCTCCACCCCCGTTAGCCCGGCGCATCCGCCAGGCCAGCCAGAAGGCGATGACCGGGAAGGACCCGTAGGCGGCGAACCAGACCCAGGACTGGCTGCGGCCGAAGTCGAACTCGCCCAGGTGCAAGAGCGACACGATGCCCAAGGCCCCCGTCCAGACGCCCACCATCGGCAGCACCACCCGTACCTCGTCCCAGAGGCTGACCAGGAGGCAGCCGATCATGAACGCCGCGCCGGACAGGTACATGGCCCCCAGGAAGCGCGCGTGCAACGGCGGCACGGGCCAGGGGATGGCGATCGCGACGCGGGCCGGCAGGACGTAACCCCAGACACCGACCCACAAGGCGAGGCCGGCCACAGCGGCGAAGTACAGCTTGTGAGCCTTGGTGACTGTGGCTGACGAAGGATCCGGCCGCGGCCGCTCCTGGGCATTGCGGGCGATTTGCATCGGGAGCCTCCTGGGTTGGACGGGTCGATGACCATTCTAGCGTTGGGAGCACCCAGGTCCAGGCCCAGCCATCTAATCTCTTCCCCGATTCGGGGTCTCTATCCTCGAGGACGCGGCGCCGCCCTCACCACCGGCGCCCACACCTTGCCTCCGCCCGAGGCTTTATCCGTGATGCCGGCCAGTGCCCGGAGGTCTGTCGACATGGTGCATGAAATCAGCCCTGTACGATCACGCCGTAACTTTCTCGGCCTGGGCGGCGCCGCTGCCGCCGCCTTGCTACCGGGCGCCGCCGGCCCGGTCCCGACCGACCTCGTCTCGACCGGCCTCGTCGCGACCGACGCTCCGCCCCTGCGCTGGCAAGCCAAGATCAGCGCGGACATGCCCGCGCCGGACCCCATCGTCCACCTGCTGAGCCGCGCCGCTTTCGGCCCTTCGCCGCAAGACCTGGTGGCGGCCAGGACTCTGGGGGCGGCGGCCTGGATCGAGCGTCAGTTGGCCTACGAGGCGATCGATGCCAGCGCCGTGGAGGGTCCGCTCGTCGCGGGACTGCCCACGCTGGCCATGAACCTGAACGACCTGACCCAGCTGCAGCCGCGCGACTTCCGCATCCCCGATGCGCTGAGCGCTGCCACCTTCTACCGCCAGGTCTTCAGCCCACGCCAACTCTACGAAGTCATGGTCGACTTCTGGTCGGACCACTTCAACATCTACCAGCCCATGGAGAACCACGAACTCCTCAAATGCGTCGATGACCGCAAGGTCATCCGGGCGCATGCCCTGGGGCGCTTCAAGGACCTGCTGACCGCCTCCGCCCACAGCGCGGCCATGCTTCATTACCTCAACAACGACGAGAGCACCAAGGACCAGCCCAACGAGAACTACGCTCGGGAGATCATGGAACTGCATACCCTGGGCGTGGCGGTAGAAGGGCGACCCTACACCGAGACGGACGTGCTGGAGCTGGCCCGCTGCTTCACCGGCTGGACCTGGAACAAGACCTGGAACCACCCCGTTCTCGGCGACTTCCTCTTCCGGCCCGAGCAACACGACGACGGGCCCAAGCAGGTCCTGGGCCTGACCTTCCCGGCCCAGGGCGGCGAGCGCGACGGGCGGATGGCCATCGACCTGCTCTGCGCCCATCCGGCGACGGCGCGCTTCCTGGCCTTCAAACTGGTCCGCCGCTTCGTCTGCGACGACCCCCTCGCCGACGTACCAAGCCTGGTCGACCGGGTGGCCGCGGCCTACACGGCGACGGACGGCGACATCAAGGCGATGGTCCGCACCATCCTCACCTCGGACGACTTCGCCCAATCCTTCGCCGGTTTCGGCGGCAAGCTGACCCGCCCCATGGACCTGTCGGTGCGGATGATGCGCGCCGCGGACATCCCCCAAGCCATCCTCGAGCCCAAGATGGGCGACATGGCCTTCCCCTTCCAGATCTGGTTCTACGAGCTGGTCGGCTACGCCGGCTACATGAGGCGCATGGGGCAGGTGCCCTTCGGCTGGCTGACGCCGGACGGCTACGCGGACGTCAAGAGCGCCTGGTCCACCACGGTGGCGATGCTGGAGCGCTGGAACATGGCCCTCGGCCTGGCCAACGGCAGCATGGTCCCCGGCTTCCGCCCCCACGAGCACCGTCCCGCCGGCTGGACCTCCGCCGAGGGCATCGTCGACCATTGGATCAAGATGCTGCTGCACCGCCCGATGCTGCCGGTGGACCGCCAGCTGCTGATCGACTTCCTGGCCGGACCGCTGAAGCCGGGCGAGGCGGTCAGCGCCGACCAGCGCGAGATGCAGACGGTGGCGCTGATCCTGGGTAGCCCGTACTTCCAGTGGCGCTAGGGCGGTGGCCGGTCGTGGACGAGCCGTCGGAGGGCGGTTGAAGGCCCTCGTGCAGGCTCGATGCTTCCGGTGCTAGAATGCCGGCACGATGGACGCCCAGTTCGCGGGCCCGACCACCCGCACGCGCACCTTCCTCTTCACCGACATCGAAGGCTCTACCACCCGCTGGGAGACGCAGCGCGCGGCGATGACGGCCGCCCTCCGGCGCCATGACGCCCTACTGCGATCAGCCATCGAGGTGCAGGGGGGGGCAGGTGTGCAAGACGGTGGGCGATGCCTTCTGCGCCGCCTTCGCGACTGCCTCAGATCCGCTGGCCGCCGCCCTGGCTGCCCAGTGCCGGATCGCCGGCGAGGACTGGAGCCGCCCACCTCTGGAGGCCGATGATGGTCGAGAAGCTGCCCCCAGCCCTAGGCCCGCAAGCACAGCCACCCGCCTCGCCCGCCGTCGCGCGCGCCCGGGCCTGCGCCTGGTGGACCATCCCCGGCCTCCGCCCGTTTGCCGGCCTGCTCGCCCTCGCCCTGGGGCTGGGCCCGGCAGTCCCGGGGGCGGCCTGGCAGGAGGCGGAAGCAGTTGCGGGGCCCGGGCTGGTAGCCGCTGGTTCGACGAGCGCGCCGGCTGGGCGGCCGGCGGAGCGCAGGGCGCAGGTTGCGCAGGCGGTGCAAGCGGCGCAGGCAGCCGCCGCCCCGCTGGCGCCCCGGCGGCTGGGGCAGGTGGGGGGCTACAGCGGAGCCCTGGCGGTACGCGGCAGCCTGGCGGTCTTTGCCATGGGCCGGCGGATGCGCAGCGCGGACCTGAGCGACCCGGCCCAGCCCACCCTCCTGGGCGAGGGTCCGGAGCTGGCGGACCTGGTCCATGACATCGCCCTCAGCGGGGACCTGGCGGTGGTGGCGGCGGGCAATGCGGGGCTCTGGCTCCTGGACCTCGCCGACCCGCGCCGCCCCCGTGCGGTGGGCAGCCTGGCCACGCCGGGCGTGGCCCGCGGCGTGGCGGTAGACGGGGACCTGGCCTACGTGGCCGCCGGCGATGCGGGCCTCCTGGTGGTGGACATCGCCCGCCCGGCCCAGCCCCGCCTCCTGGCCATCGCCGACACGCCGGGCGATGCGGGCGACGTGGTGGTAACGGGCAGGCATGCCTTCGTGGCCGACTGGACCGAGGGGCTGAAGGTCTTCGATGTCGCCGACGCCCGCGCTCCCCGCCAAGTGGCCGCTCTTGGGTTAGAGACCCTGGCGGAAGGGCTGCTCTTGCAGGGAGACAAGCTCTATGTGTCCACGCTGTCGTCGACAGGGATCGCGGGGGTGTTGTTGGTGGACATCTCCATTCCGGCGGCGCCGCGCAGGGTGGGCTCTGTGGCAGAGGACCGGGCGGCTTTGACCCGCGGTCCCTTCCTGTTCACGCTCGACGCGTATGGCCAGGTCAGCGTGCTGGTCGTGACCGATCCCTACCAGTCCAGGCTCGTGCGCCGCCGCAAGGCGATTCCTGGCTTCGAAGGCCAGGTCGTGGCCTTGGATGAGATCGGAGGGCAAGCTCTGTTGGTGGCGGTCGGTGTAGGCCCCGATGGGACGGGCTCGATCGCCACCATCGCCATCGACGATCCGGTGTTCATGGAGCGCAAGGGGCAGACAACCTTCAACGACTCCCCTCGCCTGCAGGCGGCGGGCATCGCCCTCTTCGGGGAGCATGCCTGCGTGTTGGATGCCCGCGCCGGGCGCGTCAGGATCCTTGAGCTGTCGCCGGTCCATGCGCCTCGCCAGGTGGGCGAGCTGGCGAGGCGGCTGTCGGATGCGGCCCGGGTGGTGGTCGACGGGCGCTATGCCTACCTGTTCGACTCGAGCCTTGTCATCGTGGACTTGCGGGACCTGACCGCGCCGACCTTTGCCCACAACGAGCCTCTCGACCTCCGGATCAGTGTCGAGGATCTGGTCGTCCAGGATGGGTACGCCTACCTGGCCCCGCGGGGCGAGCGTGGGCTGAAGGTCCTGGACGTATCCGACCCACGCTCGGTCTCCGAGGTGGCGGAGGTGGTCGGAATCGGCGGGGTGTCCAGCGTGGCGGTCCGGCAGCCCCGAGCCTACCTCGCCAGCAGCACCGGCTTGCAGGTCGTCGATGTGTCTGATCCTCGCGCGCCGCGGCGCTTGGGCCAGGTCCCCTTGGCCGGCCTGGAGTGGGTGGAGCTGGGCAACCGGCAGGACCTGGTCTACGCCACCCGTCGGGTGAGTGACCAGCACGTCCTGCTGGCCATTGACACCTCAACCGCGTCGGCCCCCCGGGTGGTGGAAACCATGGACTTGCCAGAAGCGGTCGGCGGCCTCAAGGTGAGCGGCGATCTGGCCTATGTCATCAACAGCATTGACTCCGCGAAAAAGCTCTGGAGCATCGATCTGACCCTGCCCCTGGCCTCCAGGACGGCCCAGCTCGTGCGCACGGCATGGCCGCCTTACGACCTGGCGACACAGGGGGAGCTGCTGATGATCGGCAATCCCTATGCGGGGGTGGAGATCTTCACCACTCTCCCGCCGGCCCGGCCCGAGCTTCCAGAGCGGGTGTGGCTGCCGTATGTGAATGGCCGGTGAAGGGCGAGGGACGAGCGCGGGCGGGATCTACGGCTCAAGGGCCACCTATGTGGTGGCGCTTGGCATCTGGGTCAAGTCCCGTGAGATCCGAAATCCCCCTGCCCAGGCCCCTGCCCGATGGAGTCTTCAGACAGCGATCTCCAGAACCCGATCACCCTGGATGATCTGAGCCGGTGTCAGGTCGACCGACAGGCAGCCTTCGACGGCGTCATAGAGGTTGCGGAGCAATTCCGGGAAGTCCTCGCCCTGAGACGTGCATCCGAGAATCGCAGGAACCTCGGCCCAGTAGCCACCCTCTGCTGCTTCGTGGACGATGACCTTGAGCTTCAAGACTCCGCCCCTTCACCCCCCCTGCCCCACCACCACCCGCGCCGCGCGCAGCAGCTCGCCGTTGAGCGTGTAGCCCGGCAGCTCCACCGCCACCACCGTGTCCACCGCCAGGCCCGGCACCGTCACCGCGCCCACCGCCTCGTGCACCGCCGGGTCGAAGGGCGCGTCCTGCGCGGCGATGGGGGCCACGCCTTCGCGGGCCAGCACCCGATCGATCTCCCGCTGCAGGCTGGCGATGCCCGCGCGCAGGGCCGCGGCGTCCGCCTTGTCGCCCAAGGCCAGGGCGCGGCCGACGTTGTCGGCCACCTCCAGCACCGTCCCCAGGAGGTCGCGCTTCTGGCGGTCCAGGGCCTCCTTGCGCTGCTGCTCGGCGCGGCGGCGGGCATTGTCCAGGTCGGCCTGGGAGCGCAGGAAGCGGTCCCAATGCTCGTCGGCCTGGCGGCGGGCCACCGCCAGCTCACGGGCGAAGGTCTCCGCCAGGGATTCTTCCGCGCCGGTGGCATCGGCCGCCGCCGAGAGGGCCGCCTCAGCGGCGGCCCTCTCGGTCAGGTCAAGATCAGACCCGTCGGACGGGATGGGGTCCTGTTGCTGATCGTTCACCCTCACGCCTCCCGGAACTCGCCCTCGACCACGTCGTCGGGCGTGCGACCCGGCTCGGCGCCGTCGGCACCCTGGCCGTCGCCATCCTGCCCGTCGACCCCGAAGCCGCCGGCGCCCGGCACGCCCGGCATGCCGCCGCCCTGCGACGCCATCATGGCCGTCACCGCCGTTTCCAGGGCGCCCATGCTCTCCTGGATGCGGGCCGCATCATCGGCGTCCATGGCCGCCCGCACATCCTTGATCTTCGCTTCCAGGCTCTCCCGGGTCGGCTCGTCCACCCCTTGCGCCTCGCGCAGGGTCTTCTCCGCCTGGTAGGCCACCTGGTCCGCCTTGTTGCGCAGCTCCACATGCTCGCGCAGCGCCACGTCCTCGGCGCGGTGAGCGTCCGCGTCGCGCACCAGGCGGTCCACCTCGTCCTTGCCCAGGTTGGTGCTGGCGGTGATGCGGATCTCCTGCTCCTTGCCCGTGGCCTTGTCCTTGGCCTTGACGTTGAGCACGCCGTTGGCGTCGATGTCGAAGGTCACCTCCACCTGCGGCATGCCACGCGGCGCCGACGCGATGCCCTCCAGGCGGAAGCGGCCCAGGGTCATGTTGTCGCGGGCGAACTGCCGCTCGCCCTGCAGCACATGGATGTCCACCGCCGTCTGGTTGTCTTCGGCCGTGGAGTAGGTCTCGCTGTTGCGCGTGGGGATGGTGGTGTTGCGGGCGATCAGCACATGGGTGACCCCGCCCAGGGTCTCGACGCCCAGGGACAGCGGGGTGACGTCCAGCAACACCATGTCGCGGACCTCGCCGGACAACACGCCGGCCTGCAGGGCCGCGCCCACCGCCACCACCTCGTCGGGGTTCACCCCGCGGTTGGGGGCCTTGCCGATCTGCTTCTCGATCAAGGCCTGCACCATGGGCATGCGCGTGGAGCCGCCCACCAGGATGACCTCGTCGATGTCCGCGGGCTTCATCTTGGCGTCCGTGAGCGCCTGCTGCACCGGCTTGCGCAGCCGCTCCACCAGGTCTTCGGTCAGCTGCTCGAACCGCGCGCGGCCCAGGGTCATCGTCAGGTGCTTCGGCCCCGAGGCGTCGGCGGTGATGAAGGGCAGGTTGATCTCCGTCTGCTGCAGTTCGGAGAGCTCGATCTTGGCCTTCTCCGCGGCTTCCTTGAGGCGCTGCAGGCTCTGGCGGTCGGCCTTCAGGTCGATGCCCTGGTCCTTCTTGAACTCCGCCACCAGCCATTCCACGATGCGCTGGTCCCAGTCATCGCCGCCCAGGTAGGTGTCGCCGGAGGTGGCCGACACCTCCACCACGCCATCGCCCACCTCCAGGATGGAGACGTCGAAAGTGCCGCCGCCCAGGTCGAAGACCAGGATCGTCTCCTCGCCCTTCTTGTCCATGCCGTAGGCCAGGGCCGCGGCCGTGGGCTCGTTGATGATGCGCTTGACCTCCAGGCCGGCGATCTTGCCGGCGTCCTTGGTGGCCTGGCGCTGGCTGTCGTTGAAGTAGGCCGGCACCGTGATCACGGCGCTGTCCACGGTGTCGCCCAGGTAGGCCTCGGCGTCGCGCTTGAGCTTGGCCAGGATCATGGCCGAGATCTCCTGCGGGCTGTGGGTCTTGTCCGTCTGCGGGATGTGCACCCGCGCGTCGCCCGAAGGGCCCTTGACGATGTCGAAGGGCACCAGCTCCCGCGCCTTGGCGGTCTCCGCATCATCGTAGCGGCGCCCCATCATGCGCTTGACGGAGAACACGGTGTTCTGGGCGTTGACCACCGCCTGGCGCTTGGCCGCGGCGCCCACCACCCGCTCGCCGCTCTTGGTGAAGCCCACGACGGAGGGCGTCGTGCGCCCGCCCTCAGAGTTGGGGATGACCACCACCTCGCCACCCTCGTAGACGGCGACCACCGAGTTGGTGGTGCCCAGATCGATCCCTACCGTTCTGGCCATCGTTCAAAGCCTCCTGTGCATCGCGATGTTGCCGGCAGTAGGTCCCCCCTGCGGCAGGACCCGCCAGCACAGGAATTGTAGGGGTCGCATCCCTGCCGCTCAAGGCCCTGCGCATTAGAACTGCGTCAGATGCCCGACCGCCGCAGGCCCCGTGCGGCGCACGGAACCCCCCGTGAACGCACGGTTTGCAGCGCCTGGTTTTAAGGAATCCGTTTGACAGAACGTGAGCGCCTGTGCTACACTAGCCGGGTGTTCGTGCATTTGAGGTGGAGGGGAATGGGGTCATTTCCGGGGCATTTGCCGCCCGGACGATCCGCCCTACGAGGCCCTGCTGAGCGGTGGTGCGGCGACGCGGCGCGATGCCCGCTCCGCATGGTCGCCGGGCGCATGGTCGCTGGGCATCGATGCAGGAGCAACCGCTGAATCAGGGCTGCACGGGTCGATCATGGTGTCGATCAGGCAGCCCTTTTTATTGCCCGTACCCGGTTTGACTCACTGGCAGGCCTAACGGGGGAGAACGTGCTGAGCTTCGCAGAAGGAGAACGCACCGGCGACGCGGGACGCGAGCGCTTGCTGCGGCAGGCGATCAG
>Ga0138256_10008620_pt1 | contig 10705 bp, 4 predicted proteins | sample KNB2016incub_MG_FD_105486 | JGI IMG/M metagenome (GOLD analysis project Ga0138256, IMG submission 105486) | Active sludge microbial communities from wastewater in Klosterneuburg, Austria - KNB2014incub_MG | ecosystem: Engineered > WWTP > Activated sludge > Unclassified | place: Austria... | reverse complement strand
TAAAATTCCAAATCAACCCGTATGCAAAAGACTTTTACATGTAAAGTATTATCACTTTTATGTCTCTATGTTTGTTTTTTTCTGAACACGGTTGTCGGACAACAAAATGGTGGCTTTGAAGCCTGGTCACCTTCCGGTAGCCCGGCTCCTTTTGACTGGATTTATCCTACAGGCTGGACCACAACAAATGCAACTACTGAATTTATCACTTCCGGTGTTAAAAGAAGTACGGATAAGTATGGAGGTTCATATGCGGCACAAATCCAGACCCTCAGTATTTTCGGTACACTTACACGATCACAAGTAGCGCTTGGGAATTGTAAGCTCAACTATCCTGAGTATAGATTGGAAGGATATACCGGAGGCGAACCATTGACGATGATTCCACAGCAGATTTCATTTTTCTACAAGCTCACTGTGGGGGATCCAGCCGAATATGCCGTGGCTGATGTACTGATCAAACGAGCATCCGGGCAAGCCATTCCCGATACGATCTTTTATACTTCAGTCCATTTACAAAGTGTAACAACGTATACAGAAGTTAATATCCCCATTACGGAAACAGGTTTTCAGATCGGCACCGATTCGATCGTGATTGTTTTTTCAAGCAATGATACCAACGAGATAGCCGCAAATCTTTTATCGGTGGATGAAGTATCTATAGATTTTACCAGTGCAACTATTCCTATTCCCCATGATGATATTACGTTGAAGGTATTTCCTAATCCAATCCAGGCCGGTCAAGCACTTACGATTAGTCATCGGGGAAAGGCGTTTGAATTTGTACGCATGATCGATACTGCAGGCAGAGTTATTGAAGGGTGTTTTGATATGATGATGGATGGGGATTATACCATACTCTCACATATGCCTTCAATTCCAGGTTTATATAATCTCATCATTGATGGGAAGTATGGTGCGGGAGTGGTGGTGCAAGAGTAAAGGCATTTGCAATAAGAAAAAGTAGGGACAGGTCGCGACGTGTCCCTACTTTTTTTTTATTCATCCAGTTTGTTTTTATATCCAATCCGCTTTCTTTCTTGTTGTTCTGTCTCAAGGATATCCTTCTGAAGAAGGATATTGATCGCGTCATAGACGTCTTTGAATTGTTGGTCGTATTTAGCTTCTAGTTGCTTCAGTTTATCAGTCAGATCTGTATGTGATAAAGCATATTGTCGCATGAAGACAAATGCCCGCATAATAGCGATGTTTACATGAAAAGCCTTTTCACTACGAAGAACGGATGAAAGCATAGAAACACCCTGTTCGGTAAAGACATAAGGTCTTGAACTTTTCCGTCTAAACTTTTGAGATGTGGTCACAAATTGTGACCGCATCGGATTGCTTTCAGACAGTTCTACTTGCAATGTATCCCATTCTGATCCTTATCTGGAATGATTCCATTGTCGTATCCCTGGAAGGAGAAATGTGTCCTGGAATCAAGTAAAAGGAGCCCGGTTTACTGCAGCGACCTCAATTGGCTATTGGACGAAATGGAGAATAGGTGAAATAGATCTCCCGGGAGGTATGTAAACCAACATTAAATTGATTAAATTACAGCCCCAAATAATTTATGGCCTGCTTCATGAGCGGTTATAGGAAAAAGTTCTTCGCAGTATTAAGCAAGCCAATTGGGTAAAGTCCTCACCCCCTTTTTTGAAACCATTTTTTAACCTCCCAAATTCATTTTATGAAAAACCTTAGACGCCTCCGTCCGCTTTTCACATCTCTTTTCAGCATTTTCCTTACGATCAGTTGGTTTGCTCCGGAAGCTTATTCCAAAGGCCATAACATTGGTTTTTCCAGTAGCACTGAAGTTGCCTTCCTTGCTCCGCCGGTATGCAATATACCAACCTGGCCGGTTACATCTAATATCACCATGAATGCTGCCACTTTTAGCTGGGATGCTGTTTATGGCGCACAGAGCTACTCTGTTCAGACACGTGTTCCAAACGGAACCTGGTATAATGTACCTGGCAGCCCTTTTACAAATACCTATGCAACCGTAACCTGGTTTCTACCCAATACCACCTATGAGTGGCGTGTCAGGACCAATTGCACAGGTGGAGACTACAGTTACTGGTCTTCTCCCATCACGTTCACCACACTTGGTTGGGACAATTGTGATGCGCCGAGTTGGTTATATACCAACAACATCACGCAGACCTCAGCTACATTTGATTGGGAATCTGTCAATGGCGCGATCAGTTATGATCTTCAGTATCGTGTATGGGGAGGTTCATGGATCAACGTTTACGGTGGACCTTTCACCCAGACATGGTACACAATCTCAAACTTACTACCCGGCACTACCTACGAATGGCGTGTTCGAAGTAACTGCTCCAATTGGACACAAAGTCCATGGTCATATCCTGAAGTATTTACTACCCTCCCAGGCTATGAGTACTGTGATGCTCCTAGTTGGTTGTATACCACCAATATCACCTCCACTTCAGCAACCCTTGATTGGGAGCCCGTCAGCGGCGCTATTAGTTACAACATTCAATGGAAAGAACAAGGTGGCTACTGGCATGATATCTCTAGCGTAAGCTGGAATCAAACCTGGTATACACTGTATAACCTTAATCCAAATACTACCTATCAGTGGCGTGTCCAGACCAATTGTTCTAACTGGACACATAGTACATGGTCATATATTGAATCCTTTACCACACTGGGTGGTTACTGTAATGTCCCGACATGGCCTACGACAAGTAATATCACTCAGACATCAGCTAAGTTTAGCTGGGATGCTATATATGGAGCCAATAGTTATACTGTACAAATTCGCGTATGGGGCGGCAGTTGGTCTGATCTCCAGGGTGGCCCGTTCTACAATACCTGGGTAACTGCCAATTGGTTAACTCCTTGTACTACCTACGAATGGCGCGTTCGCACCAATTGCAGTAATTGGCAGTATAGTTACTGGACAAATCCAACGGTGTTTACCACTTCATGTGGGAACTATTGTGATACTCCTTCATGGCTATATAGCTCCAATATCACCCACAATTCTGCAACATTAGGTTGGGATGCAGTACCAGGAGCCTACAGTTATTCTGTTCAATGGAAAGTTGCAGGCGGTGCATGGCAAGACCTCACAGGTGGCGCAACCTATAATAATTGGGTAAGTCTTTGGGGATTACAGCCAGGTACTTCCTACGAATGGAGAGTCCGCACCAATTGTTCAAACTGGATGTATAGCTCTTGGTCGTATACCGCCTGGTTTACTACATTAGGATACTCTTGTGGCACGCCTTCTTGGCTCTCCACAACTAACGTTACCGAGTCGTCTGCTTCCTTCAACTGGTCATCCGTTTGGGGCGCATGGAGTTACACGGTACAGATCCGTGAGCTAAATGGTGGCTTGTGGGCCAATGTTCCAGAAAGCCCGTTTTTGAACAACTCAGGATGGGTCAGTGGCTTAACACCGGGTAAAACCTATCAATGGCGCGTCCGGACGAACTGTGAAGATGGCCAATACAGCAACTGGTCGTATGCAGTTACATTTACTACCAGTAACGTAACAGTTTGCAATGCACCTCAATGGCTTTACTCATCAAACATCACCGAAACGTCCGCTAATCTCAGCTGGACCTCTGTAGCTGGTGCGTTGAGCTATAACGTTGAGTATCGAATAGCCGGCGGAGGTTCCTGGCTTATAGCATCAGGTAGTCCATTTACAAGCACCTGGGCAACCATTTCAAGCTTGCTTGCAGGCACAACATATGAATGGCGTGTAAGTACCAAATGTTATTTTAGCATGCAAAGTCCATGGTCATATACTGCAAGTTTCACAACACAAGGCAACGCATGTGCTGTACCAACCGGACTGGTTACCAGCAATATCACCGATACAACGGCAACACTGCTTTGGAATTCTGCTCCAGGAGCTGGATCATACGGAGTTCAGACCAGAACGCTGAATGGAGTCTGGAATGATGTTTCGGGTACCCCTGTTTCAGATACTTCGGTTATCATCGATGGCCTGATCCCCGGTGTAACGTATGAATGGCGTGTCAGGTCAAAATGTGGTGCCGGCGTGTTTAGCTACTGGAGTAATCCGGCAAACTTTACGACTACGGGATCTGCAGTTGGTGGAATCGATGAATGCGATGGTGCTACAGTGCTAACAGTTAATAATAGCTGTGTCAATTCAGCCTCCTCAAACGTGGGTGCAACAGAAAGTGCTCCACCACCCATGGGCTGGTGTCCTGAGAATAACCACAAAGATGTTTGGTTCAAATTTACAATGCCAGATGTAGCAAATCCGGAGGTAACTATACGTACCACTGCCGGCACATTGTTCGATGGCGTTATGGAAATCTACAGTGGAGCTGATTGTTCAAGCCTTGTATACCTCTATTGTGAAGATGACAACACATCATACAATGGATCCTTAATGCCGGTGATTTCTATTACCGGTAGTCCGAATGAAACCATTTGGGTTCGTGTATGGGGCTATGCAGGTACAACGGGTTCTTTCAGTATTTGTGTATTTGATTATCAATCCAATAACTATGCTGGTCAGGATGAAAGTGCAGATGCGATTGCCGACCAACCTTTATCTGCTTTCGAAGTAGAATTGGAGAAAACATTTGTTGAATATTCGTCTGTGACGCCATCATTGCATATTTCACCTAACCCTACAAGGGATGTGTTGCAGGTTTCCTACAATCAATCAGCAACATCCACCGTATCCAGAATACTATTGATGGATATGTCTGGTAAAGTGGTGTTCAAAAAGGAATATTCGACTACGGATATCCATGAATTCAAGGACCAGCTCGATGTGTCTGCTATGGCTCCCGGCATGTATGTGTTAAGGGTCACAACTACTACGGGTATATTGTCTGAGAAAATATCGGTGATTGATTAACACATCAACCGAATATAATTATGGTAGAGACGCGATTTATCGCGTCTCTACTTTTTTTATTTATTGCGTCTCTTTCATATTTATTACATCTTCACAAACCTACCGGCTTGGCCGTATTCACTGGTTATGAAAGTATATACGCCTGCAGGAAAGCCGCTGGTTTCAAGAAGGATAGTATCGAATTGATTGTTTCCTGCCACTTTTCCTTTTGCAAAAATATTTCCGAACGGATCCAATACCATCCACGTGAAACCAGTCTTGTTTTCAATAGAACTCATGATGCTAATATTCTCATCATACACAAGGCTGGGCTCAATACGAAAGGTAACTAATCCAGGGAAGGAGCGGTTATTGTCGTCCTCTTTGGGTGGGGCATTCTTATTGTCATCTGGACCGTCTAAGCCAGGACATGGAGGCTTTAGCTCACCGCCAATCTTGTCACAAGCATTTTTAGGTAGTTGCTCAACATAATCACCGAGGTCCTTCGCATCTTCAAGTTCAAAAGCTTCTGCTGTATCATTCCATTTCCATCGCCATCCCGGAGCTACCTGATTTTGATACAGATCATATCCTTCACGACGCATCCTGTTGATAAATTGTTTGAGATTGATATCCCTGAATCCCGGAGGCCCCATTTCGATGGACAAAATGAGACCATTTGTGGATGTATTGAAAAGGCCGTTGGGAATATTATCCGGGGCAAATACAGTCAATGGATAATCGATGTAAGGTGAATAATTAAACTGATTTTCCGGCCCATGATGCACTACGTTGCCACCGCGATAACCTGCGGTAGCTGCTGCCTGATTAAGCTTTTCCACCAGGACTTCCTGTTCTGCAGTGATCTGGCCGACCTTAGGACGGAATGGAATTGTTGGCGGCATAGGTGCGCCCTGGTTCATGCCACGATAAAATCCTGTCATCAGCATATCATAATCTGCCGTTAAGAAACGAGGGGTTACTCCATCATCTTCAGGTACTTCAGGACTGGCCATCACAAGTAACGGAACCAATTGATGTTGCGCTCCCATATCTTCACAATCGGTGATGAAATCATCGGACGAAAAATTTTCGCCCCAATAACAAACCTTGTCTGGATCATTGACAGGAACAAGCACAACTTCATCCTCAGCCTTAGCATCATCAGGGCCTGTTATTTTCGCCTGATCGATATACACATGGAAGGAACCATTGCAGGCCTTTGCAATAAGATGACGGCCAACCGTAATGCCATCCACAATGTTCTTTTGGGCTAACGAATCGTATTTATGGATCACCTCATCGCGTTTAGGGCCTTCATATACTTTCCAGATTTTACTGTAGCGTTGCTGCACAGGCAGGTAGCCTTTTTGTGGGCCCCAGTTGGAACTCTTTGGTTTTACATCCATGCCTTTTGTCGCGGCCTGTTGGGCGATGAGATCAGTGCCATCCGGATTGACCGGCCGCATGATGAAGATGGCATTGTTTTCATCAGCTATTTGCGCAAAAACTCGTGCATGGCCAGGAACTATGCCCGATTGACAAATTGCTTCTCCACCACTCGTTGAAACTTTAAAAAGGTCAAGACTTTCAGGCGGATAGTAGAGTAGTTGGGCATGATCTACAGGAGGAAATCCATTTTCAGCGAATAGGGCCATATTTCCATCAAGTAGTTCAATGATGCGATTCTGGACATCCGGATAACGTGGAGCAAATCCATGCAATACATTTTCAAAATGGGTGACGCAACCCGGACATTCTTTCTCAAGTTCACCACTTTGACTTTGCACACGAACTACACCATCATTTTTGTCATGATTGAATATCAATGAACGCAATCCTTCGATGGTCTCTTCACGGACCTTGAGCTGGTCAAGAAGGATGCTTTGGGGTGAAGGTAAATCTATATCCAGGAAATATTCCGCTGCTACACCAACCGGATCAGCCCCTGCCACGAAAATATCAATCAGCGGATCTGCAAAATCGCTCATGCTGGTTTCTCCTAAAGCATATTTGAAAATTTCCTGATTTGATGGAATCTTAAAAGTTCCATCGAGAATGGAGGTCACTATGCCGGCCCGATGAATTGCATCTTCTACCATGCTTTTATAGAGCATTGTATTGTTGTATAGTGCATAAAGGTCAGCAGGTAGCCCTCCATTGATCGTTTGGGTGGCCTGCAATCCTTGACCAATCAATTCATATTTGGCATCCAGATAAGCTGTACGAACATCACGCACCTGATACATCAGGGTAGTGATATACCAATAGAGATCATAGTACGATTCGTCAGGGTCATACAAGGTATCCTTTAGACTTCCTTGAGGTACTTCCAGCGTAATGGCATGAGAAGGTATTTCGGTCCTTCCTATCAATTGCAGCCCTGTCCCATGTAGCGGTGGCAATTGATCCATGACAGCTTTACTTGGGGATGCTCCTCCTACCCAGGAGGAACAAAGATTTACGCCTTGCACTGCAAGCCAATCCAATGCACCAATATTAAAGGGAGAAATGCCATCGAGAAAAAGTTGCAATTCACCAAGGTGACTTCCGAAATGTGTACTACCAAGGGTAATGAGGCGATTGATATCACCTTCCATAAAATTTTCTGCCCGTTTATAGTCCGGATTATAATGGGATGATGCATATACACGAGGTAATACGCCTCCTAAACTATGCCCGACCACATCTACTTGTGTCACGGCAATTCCCAGTTGATCTCTGTAATAGGTAAGTGCTTCTTTGATGCCTCCTGTGTTTTGAGGATACACATCGCCCCATAATACTTTAGCATTATCCTGAAAACCCGTATTGTCTGTTATAAACCCGGTTGTCCCATTGGTCTCTTTATAATTGACCGTAAATGTTTTGTAACCTTCCTGTGTCAGCCGGTCATATAAACTACTTCCGCCCATCACAGAAGTCTTCCAGGTCTGGTCAGGATTAGAATACGTGCCATGCATGAGCACGACAGGGGGACGTACGTGGGTGATCGTAAAATGATTTTGCCGGACGTCGGAAGATGTATAATAGTCAAAAGGGAAAGTTTGATTGTATGCCTTGATGCCGTCGCCATAAAAGAAACTCTCTCCTAAAGGAAGATATTCTTCAGGTGGAGTATATAACATGAAGAGATAATTTATTCCATCGAACAGGTAGGTGGAATCACCCCAGGGAAATTCAATTCCATCTTCTTTGAAGTCGTCAATATCAATTGAGCCGGTTGGACCAACGGCCATTCGCACCAATACCGTACTGATGCCATCGGTGGCTACAGCTGCACGCTCTTCAGTCAGCGAGACTAGTTCAGCAGGGGAAAGTAATCGAATGTCCCCGGTGGTATTCAGTGAATCGTCAATTTCCAGGTTGGCATCGATGAGATTAAATGCTGTGATGGGAGAGCAATTGGATTGTATTTCTGCTTTGGTCGTGCAGCCGGGCCCGTTACCCCAGACGTATACTGTACCCACTGGAGCATCCAGGTACCGGCAAACACTTTCGATGGAGCATGTGGACAACAGAATATTATCTGTGATTTCCAGTCCGCCATTTATGTATTGCAGATCTGCGATAGCATCGATAGATTCGAGCGCAACATTGTCTTCGATACGCAGTTCGCCATTACAGTACTGGAGATTGTCAAAGGCGTCCAGTGTTTTAAGATTTGGATTAAATCCGATGTATAGACGTCCATCTACAAATTGAAGATTTTCCAGGCCATTGAGGTTGGTGGCTTTTGTATTTGAAATGAGAAGACCATCATAAATGTCTGCGGGATCGCCGCCTGAAATCGAATGGACGTTAAGACCGTCGAGGGATTCGAGGAGTGGGCTATAGGAAATCCATAATTTCTTACCGATATGTTCCAGTTTTTCAAGGTTGCCTAAATTGACGAGACCAAAGTTGGCGAAGATGATTATGCCACCGGGTACGGATTCGAGATTGCCAAGACCGGTGAGGGAGTAGAGGGATGTATTTTGTTCAATCCGGATGGAGCCGGCACGGACAAGGTTATCCAGGCCTGTCAGCGTTTGGAGCATTTCGTTTTCATCAATTAATATTTCGCCGATCGTGTCGACGAGGTTCAGTCCGTTTAGACTAAGAAGGAGATCATTTCCGGAGAGCCAGAGCCTTCCACCAATGGTGCGCAAACCATCCAGGCCCTGGAGGGTAGCCAGTGCATAATTATTTTCAAAAGATAAGTTCGTACCTATCGATTCCAGATTTTCTAGACCATGGAGGGATGATAAAGCTGGGTTCCAGCCAAGATATAATCCGTTGCGGATGGTTTGGAGTGATGTCAATCCTTCCAGGTCCGTCAACAAATCGTTTTGACGAATCTCAAGGTCACCGATTTCTCTGAGCAGATGCAGGCTGTCAAGATTGGTGATGTCAACTCCCCAGATCACCAATCGGCCCGGGAAAACATCGCATCCATACACAGTCTTGAAGGAATTCACCTGGGCCTGGGATTGAAGATAAAGGGTGGGTTGATCACATGCAGCAGAGGCAGATGATATCCAGCATGCCGTCATCAGGCATGCAGCAAGGATAACCTTGCGGGCGAAAGGGTGGGGTGCTTGCATGGTTTAGAGTTTTATGCACCCAAAAGATATAAAATAGTTGGAATAGTAAATAGTAGCTGCTTATTGTACTAAAGCGAATATTTTAAAAACAGAGAGGTTTGATTCTAAATCTAAATCTAAATCTAAATCTCTATTACATCCCCATAATCATCAGAACAAATCTCCTGCCCATTCCATTGGATTGCAAAAAGTAGATCCGCGTAATCAGTGCAAACCGTTTAATCCGTGATTCAGACAAGAGGTAGAAAGGTATTGCATACAGATCACTGAGAACCGATTACTGATTTACCGAATACCAATTACCGAATACAGATTACAGATTTATCTCATACCAAAATCATTTTTTTATACAAATGGTAAATTGTAGATTCGCCACCGCATAATCACCCAAGGAAATGCCTCACCGCTCCCCCCTTAGGCAAAACCTCATTTTGCCAACCTGGATCATATTGATCCTGAGTCTTACGCTTTTGCCAAGCGTAAGGATATCTTCCCAATGCCTGATGATTCCTCTTTCACTGGACTACCAGGCGGCTCACAGCGATCTTATCGTCGAAGGTGTAGTGAAAGAAAAAAGCGCCTTTATCACCTCGGCTGACAATTTTATCTACACTACCTATGAAATTGAAATCACCAAAATCTTTAAGGGCCAGCCGCAGAAATCATCTGTTTATGTGGTGGAGTCAGGTGGTATAGTGGGCAACAGGGCCATTCAGGTCATGCCAAGTATCGAACTCCAGGTTGGCGAAAGCGGCACTTTTTTTCTTGAATATTTTACCCTCCCTGCTACGGAAGACAGAGCACGCTTTGATGAGCCTATTTACAGAGCATATGCAAGCAGGCAATCAATTTTTAGTTATGATTTCTACAGCAATACAGTCGCTGGACATTTCAACCAGTTTGGAATAGATGTGTGGTATGACAAAGTACATGAGGCAACAGGCTTAATGTATACGAAGGTTAAAGAACTTGTCTATCCGGACAGATCTACAGCAAGGGTTGTTCCGACGATTTCAAACATGAGTCCATTGAGCATTACTGCCGGTACCTTCTCCGTGCTTACGATTACAGGAACAGCGTTTGGTGCAACGCAAGGTGCCAGTACTGTGGAATTCAAGAAAGCAGATGATGGAGGGGCCACGTGGTTAGTGGCAACCTCTGCTCATATTCAGTCATGGAGTAATACGCAGATACAACTTAGGGTGCCTTATGGTGGTGGCTCAGGACAGGTTAGAGTCACCGTAGGTGGAATGGCAGTTAC
>Ga0138256_10008619_pt1 | contig 10705 bp, 10 predicted proteins | sample KNB2016incub_MG_FD_105486 | JGI IMG/M metagenome (GOLD analysis project Ga0138256, IMG submission 105486) | Active sludge microbial communities from wastewater in Klosterneuburg, Austria - KNB2014incub_MG | ecosystem: Engineered > WWTP > Activated sludge > Unclassified | place: Austria... | reverse complement strand
CAAGGCAAGTTTGAAGAAGGCATGAACAAAGCCTTTGCACTCTGGAAAGAAGGCAAAAGCGCCGAAGCTTCGGCGCTGTTTGAACGCATCGCTGCGGCCGAGAAAGGAAGTTGGTTGCCCAACTACTACGTGGCCTTGGTAAATACCACCACGTCGTTCATGACCAAAGACAAAGAACAGGTAAGTGCATTGCTCACCAAAGCTCAGGATGCCCTCGACGTAGAAATGGTCAAGGATCCCAACAACGCAGAAATATTGGTGATGCAAGCTTTGATTTATACGGGTTGGGTGGCGTTCGATCCCATGACCAACGGCATGAAACTTTCACCCAAGGTGATGGAAATGTATGGCAAAGCATTGGCTATCGCTCCAGAGAATCCGCGTGCCGTGTATGGCAAAGCCGAATATGAAATCGGCGGGGCGAAATTTTTTGGGACCGATATCAAGCCCATGTGCGCCGAAGTTGACCGCGCCATAGCATTGTTCGAGAAATTTAAACCAGAAACGCCGTTCTCTCCAAAATGGGGATTGGAGCGCGCTTTAGAAGTGCAGAAAGAGTGTAAGAAGTAAGAAGCAAGACTGCTTCGCTGAAAGATATCGTACTGCTGTTCAGGTTGCCATAACGCGTTCGGGATTGTGTTCTCAACTTTTGACTTTCGACTTTTGACTTTCGACTAAATAGAAAACTATGAAATTTACCATCAGGGATTTTACCCTCGGCGTTATCCTGAGCTGTGCCATTTTTGTGGTGCTGCAATTCCTGAGTTTTCTGGGCGGACACGTCATTGCCTTCAATCAGTTCCTGCTCATCAATTTTGGATATACTGCTTTGTATACGTTCGCTTTACTTTTTGTGAACATGGCTTTATTCAGGTGGCTCGACCGGGTTTTTGAAAAGGATCGTTTTTCAAAGAAACGGCTGTTGTGGGGATTTTTAAGTTCGTTTGTGGTTTCATTGGCGATCATATTCTTGTTGCGGGTTTTTGAGGATGTAGTGGTCGAGCAGCGTCCGTTTGCTACCTTCCTTGCTCAGGAAACCGCCTCGAACTATATCGTGGCCACTTTACTGATGTTTTTCATCACGTTGTCATTCTATTCGTTCTACTTTTACAAGGCGTATCAGGAAAACAAAGTCAAACAACAGAAGATTATTGCCGGTACGGCCAATGCCAAATTCGAGACGCTCAAGAACCAGATCGATCCACATTTTCTATTCAACAGCCTCAATGTGTTGAGTTCGCTGATTGAGGAAAACCCTGAAAATGCTCAGCGATTCACTACGTCATTGTCTAAAATCTATCGTTACGTATTGGAACAAAAAGACAAGGAACTCGTATCGGTAACAGAAGAACTGTCGTTTGCCCGCACGTACATGAACTTGCTCAAAATGCGTTTCGAGAACAGTCTTTTCTACGAACTGCCCGAAACCATTGGAAATCCCGATGCCAAAGTAGTGCCGCTTTCGTTGCAGTTACTACTTGAAAATACGGTAAAGCACAATGTGGTAAGTGAGCAACGGCCGCTGCACATCCGCATTTTTATCGAGGGCGATTACCTGGCCATACAGAACGATTTGCAGAAAAAAGACGTTTTACAAGACCGAAAAGGCGTAGGGTTGCAAAACATCGTTAACCGTTACGGCATCATCACGCACCGCAAAGTGCTCACTGAAGAAACAACGCAAAGTTTTACAGTCAAAATACCGATCCTAACCAAGCAGATTACCGTCATGGAAAATCCAACCGATTATAACGAAGATACGGCCTATTACCGCGCCAAAAAAAGGGTAGAGGAACTCAAGGGATTTTATGGCAACTTATTGTCTTACTGCACCGTCGTGCCGCTTTTAGTGTTCATTAACCTTCGGTATACGCCCGAATTTCAATGGTTCTGGTTTTCTGCCGGCGGTTGGGGATTTGGGGTGGCCATGCACGCCTTTAAGGTTTTTGGTTACGGTTCGCGCTGGGAAGACAGAAAGATACAGGAAATCATGAACCGCGAAGATCCGGATAAAAAATGGTCGTAATGGAAACAATAGAGAATTTCGAGCGCAAACAAGCCGAAGATCTTGTGCGCAAAAGGGTAAAAGCGGTGCGCAATCTTTACATCCATCTTTGCATTTATGCCGTCGGTGTTGCGATTTACATCGCTAAACGATACTATGGTGTTCAGTTTTTCAGGCCCGTTGGAGACATCAATACTTTCATTATGGTGATCTGGACCGTGATTGTCGTAATGGATATCGTTAAGGTTTTAGTAGTCTCTGTGGTTTTTGGTAAAAAATGGGAGGCACGAAAAATAAAAGAACTCACACAGAATAAAGAACAAAAGCAAATCTGGAAATAATGGAAAGCAACTATCAAAGCGAAGAGCGCTATTTCAAGGCGAAAAAGCGGGTGGAGGAGATCAAGGGATTTTACGGTAACCTGGCTTCTTACATTGTGGTCAATATCGGGTTATTGGTACTCAACCTGGTTACTTCACCGGGGCACTTGTGGTTTTATTGGCCCATGATCGGTTGGGGAATCGGTGTGATAATCCACGGCATGAAAGTGTTCAATTATATGCCGTTCCTGGGTCAGGATTGGGAACAACAAAAAATCCGCGAGATCATGGAGAAAGAAAAGCAACAAAAAGGCCACTACAAATAACCTGTCGATCATGAGAAAATATAGCAAATACAATTTTGAGGAAGAAGAACTACTGCGCAACAACCCCGACCCAAATTACGTGAGTGCTTACCGTCGCATGAAACGCATCAAGGCGTTCTACGTGCATTTGTTCATATATGTCTTGGTCAATGCGCTGTTGATTGCCGTAAATTGGATCGAAAATTCCAGTGAGGGCCAAGAGTTTTGGCGATGGCAGACCTTTTCTACTGCCTTGTTCTGGGGCGTGGGTTTGGTTGGGCACGGCTTGTCTGTTTTTAACTCGAATTTCCTGTTTGGGAGCAACTGGGAGCAGCGCAAAATCGCGCAGTTGATGAAAAACCAACGCGAAGAGAAATGGGAATAGACACTTCGGTCAATCTCGTTCCGACCCAAACCGTTTAGCATTTGATTGCTACATTTGCCACCAACCAACCCAATTGACCATGACCACCATTATCATAGAAGATGAAAAACCCGCTGCCAGGTTACTCGGCCGCAAGCTCGAGAAACTCGGTGTTACCGTAAGCACCATGCTGCATTCGGTTCAGGAAGCCAAAGGCTGGTTTTTAGAAAACGAACATCCTGATCTAATTTTCCTTGACATCCAGCTATCCGATGGCTTGTCTTTCGAGATTTTCGAGTCCATAGACATCAAAAGTGCCATCATCTTCACAACGGCTTATGATGAGTATGCGCTCCGGGCTTTCAAACTCAACAGCGTGGATTACCTGCTCAAGCCCATAGATGAGGGCGACCTTGAAACCGCCGTTACCAAATTCAAACAACGGCTGCCCAAACAAGAATCACTGCAACTCGATTTCGAGGAAATCCGGCGCATGCTCTCCAACCCGTTTGAGAAAGTTTACAAGCAGCGTTTTACCGTAAAAATAGGGCAACACCTCAAGGTGATTTCCATCTCAGAAATCGAATGTTTTTTTAGTGAAAACAAAGGTACCTATTTGCACACTTCAGACAACCGCGATTACCTGATCGAGTCGACACTCGAAGTTTTAGAGCACGAATTGGACCCTAAAAAATTCTTCAGAGTCAGCAGGAAATTCATCGTTCCGCTGCAAGCCATCAAGGAAATCGTGCTCTACAGCAACTCGCGATTAAAGGTCATTTTACCCACTTATAAAGACGATGAGGTGATCGTAAGCCGCGAAAAAGTATCCGACTTTAAAAACTGGCTCGGTTGATTTTTAATTTCAATAATGAAGTCATGTAATGGTTTTTAAATGACTCGAAATTAAAACATTAAATATTTCTTATAGATTATTTCTATGAGCCGTTTTTAGCCTATTTTGACAACCGATGCAGCGTAAAAGTCATCGCCGTCAACAAAAAGAAAGCCATCACCTGATGGGTAAGACCAAGCCAAACCGGAACCGCATAAAGCAACGTAAAAACACCCAAGCCAAATTGCAGGAACACCAAAACCAAAAGTGCGAGCAGCCCATTTTTTTGTTCCTGGCGCAAGTCGTGATTTTTGCTTTTAACAAACAATAGCAAGATCATCCCCACTACAAAATAAGCCAAGGTTCGGTGTATAAATTGTACCCCGCTTTTGCCTTCGGTGAAACTCAATAGCCAGTTCTTTTGTTCCAGGAAAACACTGTCGTGAATGAATTGCCCGTCGCTCATGAGCGGCCAATGGTTGTGTACCAAACCGGCATTCAATCCAGCTACAAATCCGCCGTAAATGATTTGGACCAACAGGATCGCCAGCGTATACCGCGCTAGTTTCTTCAAAGGCAGGATTACCGTTTCGCGCTTGGGGTAGATGAGGTCTAGCGCCACCCACAAAGTGTAGGCAAAGGTTACAAAAGCAAAGGTAAGGTGCAACGCCAGCCTGAAATGGCTCACATCCGGGCGGTCTACCAAACCGCTTTTCACCATAAACCAGCCAAAAAAGCCTTGCAAGGCGCCCATTCCCAGTAAGATCCAGCATTTTTTCAAAGTAGCCTTGTCAATTTTCTTCTTCCAAAGGAAATAAACAAACGGGACAATAAATACTAGCCCAATCACGCGTCCAATCAAACGGTGAAACCATTCCCAGAAGTAAATGAACTTGTAGTCGTCTAACGTAAAATCATTGTGGATGTTGATTTTCTGGTATTCGGGAAATTGCTTGTACGCGTCAAACGCTTCTGTCCATTTTTGCTCAGAAAGCGGAGGGAATGTATCGGTCACCAAATGCCAGTCGGTCATAGACAGCCCAGAGTTGGTGAGCCTTGTAATGCCGCCCACCACGACCATGATGAATACTAAAACGCAGCCGCTGAGCAGCCAGATAATGACAGGTTTGTTTGGGTTTTCCATTTCAGGAGCAGAAATTATGGTTTCTATTCGGTGTTTGGTCCCGCTATCCGCTGTGTCTTTTGCTCTGTAAACACCGCAAAAGGACGCCGCTGCTATCGGGGCTATGCTTGTAATCGGGTATTGCTATTCGGCTTTTTTGAGCTTCATCTTTGTAGCGAGTTCCATCATAAAATGGTATGCCGCATCGTATTCATTGGGGATTTCGCCTTCCAGGATCGCCTCTTTGATCGCATCCTTTAACGTCCCGATCTCGCGTGAGGGCGGCAGGTTAAAGATTTCCATGATTTCCTCACCGGTAATCGGAGGCTGAAAATTGCGTACATGGTCGCGTTCTTCTACCTCGACTATTTTGCGACGTACAATCTCAAAGTTGTTGTGGTATTTCCTGAACTTCATGGGGTTTTTGGTCGTGATGTCGGCTTCGCACAAGATCATCAGGTCTTCTACGTCCTCGCCCGCGTCAAAAACCAAACGGCGTACGGCAGAATCGGTGACCAGGTCCTGCGACAATACAATCGGGCGCGAACTCATCATCACCATCTTCTGTACAAATTTCATCTTCTGGTTGAGCGGCAGGTGCAAGCGTTCAAAGATTTTCTTGACCATCTTTCCGCCCAGGAACTCGTGGCCATGAAAGGTCCAGCCTTGTTTCTTGTTGAATTTTTTGGTGGGCGCCTTGCCAATATCGTGCAGCAATGCCGCCCAACGCAACCAGACATCATCGGTGTTCGGCGCGATATTGTCTACCACTTCGAGCGTGTGGTAAAAGTTGTTCTTGTGCGTGTGGCCTTCTATTTCCTCGACCTGGTTAAGGGCGGTCAGCTCGGGCAATATCAGTTCAAGCAGGCTGGTTTGGTACAACAGTAAAAATCCCGTCGATGGCTTGTCGGTAGCAAGGATTTTATTGAGTTCTTCCACGATACGCTCGCCAGAAATGATCTTGATGCGGTCTTTGTTCCGGGAAATCGATTCCAACGATTCTCGCTCAATCTCAAAACCCAATTGACTCGCAAAACGAATCGCGCGCAACATCCGCAAAGGATCGTCAGAATAAGTAATATCAGGATTTAAAGGTGTTTTGATGGTTTTGTTGGCTAAGTCCTCAATGCCATTGAACGGATCGAGCAGATCGCCGTAATTATCAGGATTCAAAGACAAAGCCAGTGCGTTGATTGTAAAATCGCGTCGGTTTTGGTCGTCCTGCAGTGTGCCGTCTTCTACGAGTGGGTTGCGCGAATCAGACTGGTAGCTTTCTTTTCTTGCACCAACGAACTCGATATCGGTGTCACCAAAACGCAACATGGCTGTCCCGTAATTTTTAAAAACCTGGACTTTGGGTTTCTTGGGCAACAGTTCAGAAACCTTGAGCGCGAGCGCGATTCCGCTGCCTACCGCTACAATGTCGATGTCTTTTTTAGCGTCGCGTTGCAGGATCAAATCGCGAACAAATCCGCCAATGACGTATGAATCCACGTTGAGTTCTCGGGAAGCTCTAGAAACGACTTCGAATATTTTATGATTTAATGCGGAACTGTAGTTTTTATCGAACACAAATATGTATTTATGGGTTGGCTTACAGCTAACGACTTAAAGCTTATAGCATAGCCTAAATTCTATTTCCTAATAATCTTCACCTGCGAATCCTTCGTGAGTTTGATGATCGTAGAGGGTTTTCCGGCGGTTTTTTCGCGCTGCAAATTTACGACATAGTCTACACCATTTACAATTTCAGGGCTGATTTCTTTGAATGATTTAGGTGTGGGTTGACCAGAAATATTGGCCGAAGTAGAAACCAGCGGTTTTTTCATGCGCTCCATGAGTTTAAAACAGAACGGCTCGGTGACGATGCGTACGCCAAGCGAATTATCGGCACTGACCACATTGGGTGTCACATTGCGCGGATTGTCAAGGATCAAGGTCGTGGGATTTTCAGACAATTCGATGATCTGCCAGGCGACTTCGGGGATTTCCTTGAATACGTAATGCAATAGGCGCTCGGTCACCAGGCAAATCATGCTTTGGGTTTCGGCGCGCTGCTTTAATTTGTATATTTTGGCAACCGCTTCGGGATTGGTGGCGTCACAACCGATTCCCCAGACGGTGTCGGTGGGATAGAGGATGATGCCGCCATTTTTGATTACTTCGAACGCTTTTTGGATTTCGTCTTGCATGTCGTGGTTTTTCTCGCGCAAAAGTACTAAATTATTTGGCCTTTTTTTTTTTTAGCTTTAGCCGAACTTTTTTTCATTAGATGAGCCCTAAAATCAAAGCCGCCTTTTTAGTTTCGTATGATTACGAGTATTTGTTTACGTCATTGCCGCTGGTTTATGATTTTGTCGACCAGATTGTACTGGCCATAGACAGCAACCGGCAAACCTGGTCGGGTGAAGGTTTTGATATCCCGGACCTCTTTTTTGATGAAATCAAAGCCATCGACACGGCACAGAAAATTACTTTCCTGGAAGAATCATTTTATTCGCCGGTCTTGTCGGAAGCCGAAAATGAAATCGCAGAGCGCAACCGGATTTCTGAATGGATGGGTGAAGGTTGCTGGAAACTGCAGATCGATGCGGACGAGTATTTCATCGATTTTGAAAAAGTGGTCCGATTCTTAAAAGACCGCGATCATTTGCTTGAAAATCCCAACACACATGCGGTGAACGTCCGCGCAAACTGGGTGACGCTTTTTAAGAAAACGCCGAACGGTTATTTGTATGTAGACAACCGCGAGCATTTTTCATTTGCCACGAACGTTGTGGGCAAACACTATTTCGCCCGCGATTTATCGGCAGTTGACAACGCCGAAATCAGGACCGATTTCGTCGCAATTCATCAATCCTGGGCAAGGGAACCCCATGAGATTCTTAAAAAAGTAAACAATTGGACGCACAGGAACGACTTTGATGTTAAAAAATATTTTCATTTTTGGCAACAGGTAAATGAGGATAATTATGTTAATTTTGTAGATTTGCATCCTTTTCACCCACAGCACTGGAAATGTTTGAAATTTATTCGATGCGCAAACCTTGCTGAATTTAAAGAAAAGTACAAGGAAATTGCCGATTCGGCCAACGCTGCAATAAATCTAAAAAATAGCCAGAAAAAATCCATGAGAATCTTACTCGATCCGCAAACTTATAACGAGCAAAAATTTGGAGGCATCTCCAGGTATTACACCGAGTTGTATTTGGAGCTGAATAAGATAGATGGTGTCACAGTCACTTGCCCTATTGTGTATTCAGATAACCTGCACCTTAAGGAAGCCGGGCTTTTTCAGGGATTTAAAAATGTTATTTTTGAATCGGCGTTGCTCCCAAAGTTTTTAAAAAAGAAAATCCTTAAGAAAACCAAGCGCAAGAATATCCGTAATGCCAAGAAGGCTTTGCGTGTGCAGGATTTTGACCTTTTCGTTCCCACTTACTATACGCCTTATTTTCTAGAGACTTTAGGGGAAAAACCATTTGTGTTGACGGTTTACGACATGATTCATGAAATTTTTCCGCAGTACTTCACAAGGGATTTATTCACTTCAAAAAATAAGAAACTGCTCATAGAAAAGGCGACTAAAATCATTGCCATTTCCGAAAGCACCAAACAGGACATTCTTAAGATTTTTCCGCATATCGATGCGAACAAGATAGAGGTGGTGTATTTGTCACACAGCATCAAAACAACCCATCTCGTTAAGTTGGATTTGCCAAAGAACTACATCCTTTTTGTCGGTAATCGATCGATTTACAAAAACTTTATCTTCTTTCTCAAAGCCGTTGCGCCTTTGCTTAAAGCCAGTCCCGATTTATTTGTGGTAGCGGCTGGCGGCAACAAATTCAATAACGAGGAACTTGAATTGATCAGGGAGTTGGGTGTTTCCAAACAGCTTATCCAACAGAATTTTGAAGACAATGAACTGGCAACCTATTACTCGAACGCCAAATGCTTTGTATTTGCTTCAGAATATGAGGGATTTGGAATTCCCGTTCTGGAATCGATGGCTTGTGGCTGTCCTGTAGTTTTGGCACATCACAGTTCTTTCCCTGAAGTGGCGGGCGATGCCGGTGTTTATTTTGAACTCCACAATGCCGAAGATTTGAAAAACAAAGTGGCCGGTTTGTTAGAAAACCCTGCCATGCGAGACGAATTCAGTCGCAAGGGATTGGAACAAGTAGAAAAATTCAGTTGGCAAAAAACAGCACATGATTGCCTCAAAGTATACCAAAAAGCCCTCGCAAACTAATGGGGAAAACAGCAATCATTTCTGGAATCACTGGTCAGGACGGCGCTTATCTTGCGCAGTTGTTGCTTCAAAACCAGTATCGGGTAATCGGGCTTACGCGTGAAAACCAACCCAGGAATACCAGCGGTCTTGAATATTTGGGTATATTCGAATCGATTGAACTGGTCGATTGTAATTTGTTGCACAAGGATGAAATCGTAGCATTGTTTGAGGAATACAAGCCGAGTGAATTTTACAATCTTGCGGCTCAAAGTTCTGTTTATCAGTCGTTCAGATATCCTATAGAAACTTTTCAGTTCAACACCATCAGCGTGTTCAACTTGCTCGAGTCTATCAAGGCGGTGGATTCTAAAATCAGGTTTTATCAAGCCAGTAGCAGTGAAATGTACGGACGTGTCAACAACCTTCCGATTACAGAAAATAGTGTATTGCATCCGTTGAGCCCGTACGCCATTTCAAAGGCAGCGGCACATTTTACGTGTATCCACTATCGCGAAAGTTATGGGATGCACGTGAGTTGCGGGGTTTTGTTCAACCATGAATCCTATTTGCGGCAGCACACGTTCTTTGTTAAGAAAATAATCAGAGAAAGTATCAAGATCAGCAAAGGGAAACAGCAAGTTTTGTGGGTAGGGAACATCGATGTCAAACGCGATTTTGGCTATGCGCCGCATTACGTTGAAGCCATGTTCCTGATGCTGCAACAAGCCAAGCCGACCGACTATTTGATTTGTTCGGGTCAATCTATTACATTGCGTGCCATTGTCTATTATATTTTTGATAAATTGGGCATTCCGCATAGCGCTTGCCAGGTTAGCGACGAGCTGTATCGTCCTTCTGAAATAGAAGATATGTACGGTGACAACACAAAAGCGAAATCAGAGTTGAATTGGCAGTACAAATTGACTATTTTTGACACCTTGGATTTATTACTTGCAGAAGAACTGAAAAACGATAAATAAAACACATAAGAATACACATGAAAACAGCTTTAGTAACAGGGATTACAGGTCAGGACGGCGCATATCTAGCCGAATTGTTATTGTCGAAGGGCTACATGGTTCACGGCATCAAACGAAGAAGTTCTTTGTTCAATACCCAAAGGATCGATCATATTTACGAAGATCCGCACGTAGACAACCAGCATTTCAAGATGCATTATGGGGATTTGAGCGACTCTACCAACCTGATCCGCATTATCCAGGAAACCCAACCGGATGAAATCTACAACCTTGGGGCGATGAGTCATGTGAAAGTGAGTTTTGATGTTCCAGAATACACCGCCAACGCCGACGGAATCGGAACCTTGCGTATCCTTGACGCGGTTCGTTTGCTCGGATTGACAAAAAAGACAAAAATTTATCAGGCTTCGACTTCTGAATTGTATGGTCTGGTGCAGGAAGTGCCGCAAAAGGAAACGACGCCGTTTTATCCGCGTTCACCGTATGCTGTAGCCAAAATGTATGCTTACTGGATTACGGTAAATTACCGCGAGGCT
>Ga0138256_10008618_pt1 | contig 10706 bp, 5 predicted proteins | sample KNB2016incub_MG_FD_105486 | JGI IMG/M metagenome (GOLD analysis project Ga0138256, IMG submission 105486) | Active sludge microbial communities from wastewater in Klosterneuburg, Austria - KNB2014incub_MG | ecosystem: Engineered > WWTP > Activated sludge > Unclassified | place: Austria... | reverse complement strand
AGCAAAATTATCAAAATTTGCTCAAAAAACTATCCATCTTACACTTCAAAAATATCATTTTTATTCCTGATTTATTATGACGCAAATCATAGGTTTTATGCCCAAAAAGTTGTTATTTTTAAAAAAATTTTGTTTCAAAATCTAAATAATACTGCCATGAAATCAAGATTTACACTATTAGTAATTGCGCTCTTGCTTACAGGTACAATATTTTCCCAGATGCCGTTAAAAAAAGGTAGTGAACTTTGTTCCGAAAGGAAAATGTCATTACCACAATCATTCTATGATAACGACTCACCCAATTCTCCCAAGCATACTTTTGATGTGCTCGACTATAAAATGAATCTTGATATCAGGAGTTGCTTTATTTCGCCATATCCCAAATCATTCACAGGAAGTATTATTGTCAAATTCAGAATTGATACCGCACTGAGTTCGATAAATCTCAACGCAGTAAATACTTCAATTGTTGTTGCATCAGTTGGTATGAGCGGAGTATCATTTACTCATTCAGGAAATATTTTAACAGTCAATTTAAACAGGCAGTACAATTCCGGTGAAGTAACTGAAGTGCTTATCAATTATTCTCATAATAATGTAAGCGATGGAGCAATCTACGCAGGTAACGGTGGTTTCTTTACAGATGCAGAACCTGAAGGCGCAAGAAAGTGGTTCCCATGCTGGGATAAACCTTCTGATAAAGCGACTGTGGATATTACTTTAAAAGTTCCGGCTAATGTAAAAATAGGTTCAAATGGCAGGCTGAATGATTCAACACTTACAGGTGATACATTATACTATCACTGGATAAGCCGTGACCCGGTAACAACTTACTTAACAGTTCTCACAGGAAAAGTTAATTACAATTTAAATATCATTTACTGGCCAAAAATTTCAAATCCCTCTGAACTGGTTCCTATCAGGTTCTATTCAAATTCTGGTGAAAATCCTGCATCAATGATAGCGATGTTCCCTAACATGATAACGCATTTCTCGCAAAAATTCGGCGAGCATGGTTTTGAAAAGAATGGATTCACAACCGCACCTGCATCAGGTTTCACGTGGGGCGGAATGGAAAATCAGACTTTAACAACTTTATGTCCTAACTGCTGGAGCGAAAATCTTATGTCACATGAGTTTGCCCATCAGTGGTTTGGCGATATGATATCACCCGCTACATGGGCAGATATTTGGCTTAATGAAGGTTTCGCAACATACAGCGAAGCATTATGGTACGAAAAAACCGGCGGATATTCATCCTATAAAAGTGATATTAACAGTGATGCAAGCGGCTATTTAAGCAGTAACCCGGGATGGCCGATCTATAATCCCGATTGGGCTATTAATACGCCACCGGTTGGAACACTGTTTAATACAGCAATTACATATAATAAAGGAGCATGTGTACTCCATATGCTGCGATATACCGTTGGTGATTCCGCAACATTCTTTAATATCCTGCGCGCTTATGCAACAGATACAGCAAATTTTAAGCATAAGAATGCCGCTACAGATGATTTCGCGGCAAAGATAAGTCAGACATACGGTCAGGACCTGACATGGTTCATTAACCAGTGGGTAAAGCAGCCAAATCACCCTGTATATGGCAATGTATACCAGTTCTATAACAACGGAAATGGTACATGGAATGCAGGCTTTCAGGCAATACAGACTCAGTCTAACACACCATTCCATAGAATGCCGTTAACTCTCAGGATCACATTTGCATCCGGACCGGATACAACCTTCAGGGTTGATAATACCGCGAACAGCCAGATCTGGATTTGGACCTTTAACCGCCAGCCTACTACCTTCGCATTTGACCCGAATAATGATATAGTCCTTAAAACAGGCTCAACGGTAGCAGGAACTGTACCCGGTGTAACAGGAATATCATCAACAAACAATGAACTTCCAAGTGTATTTGCATTGATGCAGAACTATCCAAACCCTTTTAACCCCATAACAAATATCAGGTTTGATATTCCAAAACGCTCAAATGTTACATTAAGAGTGTATGATGTAACAGGTAAAGCGGTTAGCGAAATATACAACGGCTTAAGCGATCCGGGTAAATATACTGCAGATTTTGATGCTGCAAGACTTGCATCAGGTGTATATTATTACCTGATAACCGCAAGCTCAGATAATGGAGAAGTGCTTTTTAAAGATGTTAAGAAAATGGTGGTTGTAAAATAAGATAAACAGCAGAAATTGTTACTTAAGGCGTTCAGTTTAATGAACGCCTTTTTTTGTGCCCAAAAAAGAGTTATTTTAAAGTAAATCCATCTAAAAGAATTGAATAGACATAATATGAAATTCAAAATATACTTTATCCTGCTCGCACTGCTTATTCCGATGACATTATTTTCACAATTAGAAAATAGAAAAGGCAGTGAGCTGTGTTCGGAAAGAAAACGCTCATTAACGAACGTATTTTTTGAAAGTGATTCGCCAAATTCACCGAAACACTCTTATGATGTTCTTGATTATAAACTGAACCTGGATATAAGGAATTGTTTCATCACTCCCTATCCAAGATCATTTACAGGAAGTGTAATAATAAAATTCAGGATCGATACGGCGCTAAGTTCAATAAACCTGAATGCAATAAATACATCTATCGTGGTAAGCTCTGTAGGTTTAAGCGGAGTTTCTTTCACTCATACAGGGAATATCCTTAACGTAGTACTTAACAGGGTTTATAACCCCGGTGAAGTGACCGAGGTACTGGTAAATTACTCTCACAACAATGTTGTTGATGGCGCAATATATACCGGCAACGGCGGCTTTTTCACAGATGCTCCGCCCGAAGGTGCCCGGAAATGGTTCCCCTGCTGGGATAAACCTTCTGATAAAGCTACGGTTGATATAACATTAAAAGTACCAGCAAATGTAAAAATAGGTTCTAATGGCAGACTGAATGATTCAACGGTTACAGGTGATACTTTATATTATCACTGGGTAAGCCGTGACCCTGTTGCTACATACCTTGTAGTATTGACCGGTAAAGTTAATTATAACCTGAATATTGTTTATTGGCATAAAATTTCAAATCCTTCAGATAGCATCCCGCTCAGGTTTTATTTTAATGCTGGAGAAAACCCAACGGCTATGCAAAATGTTCTTGTGAACATGACAACATATTTTTCACAGAAGTTTGGTGAACACGGATTTGAAAAGAACGGTTTTGCAACAGCTCCCGCGCCGGGTTTTAATTGGGCGGGAATGGAAAACCAGACATTAACTACATTGTGTGCAAACTGCTGGGGAGAAAACCTCGTGGCTCACGAATTTGCGCATCAGTGGTTTGGAGATCTGGTTACCTGCGCTACATGGGCAGATGTATGGCTAAACGAGGGTTTTGCAACTTATTGCGAATCATTGTGGCTTGAAAAAACCGGCGGATATACTGCATACAAAAATGATATTAACAGTACTGCCATAGCGTATCTGCAGAGTAACCCGGGATGGCCGATCTACAATCCGCAATGGGCAATTATTACCCCGGATATTAATACTCTTTACAATACTGCCATTACCTATAACAAAGGTGCATGTGTATTACACATGTTAAGGTATGTGCTCAACGATACAAACATGTTCTTTAACTGCCTGCGCGGCTATGCAATGGATACTACCGATTTTAAATATAAAACAGCTACAACTGATGACTTTACGGCAAAGATAAGCCAGATTGCCGGACAGGACCTTACGTGGTTTATGGACCAGTGGGTTAAACAACCAAATCATCCTGTATATTCAAATCTTTACCAGTTCGCTGATCTTGGAAATGGCAGCTGGAATGTCGGCTTCCAGGCAAAACAAACACAGTCAAATTCTCCTTTCCACAGAATGCCTTTGACTATCAGAATTACTTTTGCATCCGGACCTGATACGACATTCAGAATTGATAATACTTCGAATAATCAAATTTGGATATGGACATATAATCGGCAGCCAACTGCGTTTGCATTTGATCCGTTAAATGACATAGTTTTAAAAACGGGCACAACAGCTGCGGGAGTTGTACCCGGTACTATTGGTATTTCAGTAAACACTACCGAACTGCCGAAAGTATTTGCATTAAAGCAGAATTATCCGAATCCTTTTAACCCCGTCACAAATATTAAATTTGATGTTCCGAAGCGCTCAAATGTGGTGCTGCGGGTTTTCGATATCACAGGCAGAATGGTAACCGAAATTTATAACGGCCTAAGTGAACCCGGTGTGTACACAGCGGATTTTGATGCAGTGAATCTTGCTTCAGGAATTTATTATTATGAAATAGCAGCGGCTTCCGAATCAGGCGGTATCTTGTTTAAGGATGTAAAGAAAATGGCTGTTATTAAATGAATCAGTGATTTCAAAACTTTTTTTGGGGTTTATTCTTAAGGCGTTCAATTAATTGAACGCCTTTTTTTATGGATTATAGATAATATATTTTCGCTATTTTTGATAAATTGAATAATATTTAAAAAACAAAGGAATGAATCATTTATTTTTATTGCTGGCATTACTATTGTTATCCATGCCGGATATTTTTTCAGGGGAACCGAAATTTCTATCAATTGAAAAAGATTCCACTGATAATTCGACATCTGATTATGACGGACCCTACATTATTTACAGAAACGGCTCAACAATAATAAAACAGGTTCTGAAAAATGAAAATGGTTATTATAATAAATCAGATTCAATTTCGGGATACGTAAAAGGTAAATTGATAACATGCAATATCAATGATTCCGTTTCTTTCATATCTATGATAAAAGATACTTTGATAATCGAAAATTCAGTTTATTCAATGCCGGAAAAACTGATAGCAATTTCAGATATTGAAGGCAATTTTGTAACATATAGGCATTTCTTGATTAACAATAAAGTAATAAACCCCGATAACCAATGGATATTTGGAGCGGGCCACCTTGTTTTGGTTGGTGACTTTTTTGACCGTGGTTTGAATGTAACAGAGTGCCTTTGGTTCGTTTATCATTTGGAGCAGGAAGCAGTAAAGAACGGCGGCTATGTTCATTTTATACTTGGTAACCATGAAATAATGAACATGAATGATGACATAAGATATGTAAGGAATAAATATTTTGACAACTCAAATCTTATGAATGAAGATTATAAAAATCTATATAAGCCGAATACCGAGCTTGGAAGATGGCTTGAGACCAAAAACATAGTAGAAAAGATAGGCAACTATTTGTTTCTGCATGGCGGAATATCAGAAGAATTGAATATGTTAAATCCCGCTATTGAAGATATAAATACCAAGTCAAGGAATTATTACTTCAGCAGCAAAGTTGCCCGCCAAAGCGGTGATACACTTGTAAGCACTGTTTTCAGATCAAAATCTTCTCCATTCTGGTACAGGGGATATGTACAGGAAACCATCAAGGAAGATTCACTCAACTTAACTTTGGAATTGTTTAATGTAAACAAGATTGTTGTGGGACATACGATAGTTGATGATGTGAGGTACTTTTATGGCGGTAAAGTCATAGCAATTGATACTGATCATGCTGAAGGTGATACCGAGGGGATATTCATTGAATACGGAATTGAATATCGTGTGAATAAAGAAGGAAACAGGTACTTAATTAAATAAAAGAGGGAAGATACTTCATCTTCCCTCATCTGTGCGGGAGGGGGGACTTGAAATTCTCTTCTTCTTCAAAATCGTTGAAAAAAGCAAATAATGCTTTCCTCTCCTATCAATCCTCATATTCAAAAAAAATGGTTTATTGCGGCTACAAGCACGTAATTATGCACATTTTAGCGCCTTGTAGCTTTAAACGCTATATACTATATTTAGATAGCTTTAAAATTAATTAATCACTAAGGTACACACTGAGGTACACAGTAAGGATAAAACAACATGCTTAAGGAAAACATAAGTCTATGTAGAAGAATAACCGATAAGAAGAACAAGAAAGGGGTTTTTTATTTGAAGGATAAATATCCTCTATTATATATTAAAGACGGCAAAAAATTTATCTTCCATCCTGAAAAGGAAATACTTGCAGGACCTGGAAAGGCGACTTTTAGATTCAGCACCGGAATAGAATTTCAACTAAAAGTCATTGGTGGAGAAACCTTGAAAGCAAAGGGCAGAATTGAAGTTACAAATATCAAGGAAGCCAACAGGTATAAATTGAACTACATTGAACAGAAAAGAAATAAATTTCAGCTACTGGAAAAACAAGAACTATTGGATCAAGAAGAAAGAACTGTTTACGGAAGTAAGCTGCGGCGCAAGCTTGTTTCAGAGTTACCAGGAGAAAAAGGTTTATTTGATGATTATTTGATGTATAGAACAACAAATTTCAGGAAGAAAATTACTAACGGTACAAAAATACAATATCTAAAATCAGTCAAGTCATTCGTAAAAAGAGTTGGAAACAAATATCTTCACGAATATACTGTTGAAGACTGCCGCGAATATATAGCTACCTTACGTGAAGAGCCTTCAAAATACTCACAATCGGGAATAAAAGATATGTCGGCAAAGAAATACTTTGATAATCTAAATAGAATTTTTAAGTGGGCGATACAAAACGAATACTTTCTAAAAGAAAATCACTGGGAGAACTCAACAGTCCGACAAGAAGTATTTATTAAAAAGAGACAGGTTTTATCGTTCTCTCCAGATCAGTTTAAAGAAATATATTCACAAATCAATAATCAACAAGATAAAAACTTCATCTTGTGGGCATTATTAACTGGTATGCGGCCAAATGAAATCGCTTACTTAAAAGTAGAAGATGTCTCAATTATGAGGAAAACTATTCATATAAGGTCAAATGAAGAACATAGAACCAAAACTGATCGCCCGCGAAAATTACCATTGGCACTTGACCTAATTAATATTGTTAAGAACGCATTACAAAAAAAACAAATATACGTTTTTGAAAATCACAGGAGAAAAGTTATAGATGAAAGAACCGGTAAACCAGATATCAAAGTAAATTACGCCAAAATAAGCAACAGATTTAAGAATGTCGTTCTGCAAGTAATCCCAGGGTCTCTTTTATCCTTATACAATCTACGCTCATCCTTTGGGTCATGGCTGTTGGAGGAAGGAAGCACAATGGAAAAAATCTCAAAACTTCTGGGGCATCAGGATATTAGTACAACTCAGAGACATTATGCTGATTGCGCAGCAGTCAATTTTACAACGGAAGTAAATATGATTTCAAAGATTCTCAAAAGAACTTCCGAGAAAGAAGCTATACAAATACGGTTTAAAGGTAAATGGAAATATAATGAAGAAGACTTAGTAAATGATAAATCATGCAATTGATTTGATCAAACAATATAACATATCAATACATACTGATTCACATGTCAAAATAATTCTAAACATTGAAGTAATACAGGCGAATTTAAATTCGCCCGAATAACTTTACTCAAACCTCTTTATCATCTCAATGTTATACTTCTCAATTTCAGTTAAATCACTGTCAACATTGCTGTATCTCGGTACATACCAAGATTGTTGCGTAAAATAGTTTTTCATATCTTCAGTTTTGAAAATATATCCGTGTCTCGCAAATATTTCATTTCGCATGATCTTCAGCTCCCACTTACTTAACCCGTAAAATTCTGAAGCATTCATTTTGTATATTGATGTCTGAGGATACTGACCTTTGACTGCATTAGTTTCTGTGCTTTTTGGTTGTTCACTATTGTTATTAATCTTAGAGTCCGTGTATAGAGAGTTTTTCTCTGCGGTAATGTTGCAAGAAGTGGAAAGGTCATATTGATCAAATTTAATTTCTAGTTCAACCAAGTGCTGATCAACCGTTTTATAATAGTAAATAAAATTCAGGAACCTTGGCGGATTATAGCCCTTCGTATACATATTTTCCTGTCTATCTTTCTTGAATCCAAGTGAAACAGCTCTTCGCATACATGCGGTTAAACCTTTGTCCTCAAAACCTTCAAACAATGCATCATATTCTTTTATTAGATCATGAGCTGTCTGGTCAAAGTCGTTATTTGTAGATTGTTTCTTTTCGCTGTAATCTCCATCAGGCAAAGTAGGTTTTTCTCTCTGTGCAAGGATATATTCAACAAGGCTATAAGTAGCAAATGTACCCAGAGAAATCAGAATAATGCTTGATATAATGATAAATACAATTTTTTTATTTCTCATGATAGTAGTGATTAAATTGCCAATTTCTTTTTCAATTATATTATACCCTATAAAGTAAGAAGGCGTTGATACGAACAACTTACCGCTACCACCTCAACCACGAGGTATACACAGATAAGAAGCCGACCAACGCCAATGTGGCGCAGTCTTCTCCAATTTCTGTGTATTGAAAATGTGGTTGTTTAGTAGCAGAATTGAAAGAGACAGCTAATCTCTTATAATATGTCTATTCTTTATTTTCTATAAATTATCTTTTAACTTGATGTAAAATATCAAAAAACTTACCTGCTTTCAATACATAAAGCTTAAATCTGGTATAATACCTTTGAAGAATAATCGATTTTTAAAAGAAAGGATTAATTATGCATGTAACAAAAATTGTCCTAAAGGCTATTTACAACATTACGGCTGAAATACTCAAGCTGGTATTCTCATTAAAGAAGGAGAAATATATCGCATGAATAACTTAAGCATACTGCCAGTAAATACAGGTGATAATTTCATAATTGATGATCCGGTAGAGCGCCTGGTTCGGGATGATGTGGAAATGCCTTTTTTAGCTCAAAATTAACAAAAACCCTTTAAATTCTTTCCCCAAATTGTCCATTTTTAGCCTGTTTTTGAGGGGTGGCACTGACAGAATACTGACACTTTTCAATGTTATTTCTTTCATATAGTCTCTTTAAATTATATGATTTACTCTTTTGTACATCCTTGCAATTTTATCATAATTATTATAAGTTACTGTATTTTAATATTTTCGATTTTATAATTGAAGAATTTATATTTTTTTAGTGAAATTTTATTTCCCTTCGATTTATTTTTATTATGAAGCCTACAAAATTCACATTTTTCAATTAAAACATTTAAAATTCATAAGTAATTTAAGATTTTTAATTTCATGGTAATTCACAATCGCACTTATTTTTCTTTGTTTTGAATAAACAAACATAATATTTTGACATAAATATTAATTTTTATTAGAACAAAAAATATTTCTTGACTTAAGTCAAATGCATTGATTATTCAAATATTTATTATTGTGAGTCAAATTCCATCCATAAATTAAATTTATTTAATATTGAAGAAAACAACTTTCTTTTTAATTTGCATTTTAATATACGCTCTATCAATAAACTGGATAAGAGATTATAAAGAGAAAATAGACATCGATGATAGCTCAGATGATTTTATTCAGTTTTATAATCAGAATACGGGTTGGTTTTCTTCTTCTGTAAATAGAGATACGATTTTTAGAACCAGCAATGGCGGTTTGAATTGGATAGGTTATTTAACCGTGGATACGAATCGTTTATCGACGCACTTTTTCGTTGATCAAAATACCGGTTGGGCTGTCGGAAGGAGAGGAAAAATAGTCAAAACCACAACTGGTGGGACATTATGGTTCCTGCAATCTTCAGGCGTACAGTCATGGCTAAACGACGTCAGATTTATTGATGCACTGACAGGTTTTGTGGTCGGTTCATACGATTCAACGCGAGTGATCTTGAAAACAACCACGGGCGGGGCTAGCTGGTTGAACTTAAGTTCAAACGGAACCGGAAGACTGTTTTCGATTAAGATGTTGAGTGCAAATACTGTTTATGCTGCGGGAGATTCCGGTCGCATATTATTTACCTCCAACGGCGGTAGTAGCTGGAATATGCAATCAACAAATGTCAGCTCAACTTTGAGAGAAATCGTAATGAGGTCTTCATCTTTTGGATGTGCAGTGGGTTTGAATGGAATCATATTGACAACAACGAACGGCGGAACAAACTGGGTGAACCGCTCATTCAGCAGTATAAATTTTTATTCTGCAGATTTTAGTTCAAACGATACTGGATACATAGGTGGACAATACGGAAGAATATACAAGACGACGAACGCCGGATTAAATTGGTTCCAGCAGCAAACACCTGTAGATACAACTAAGAATATTAAAAGCATTTTTTGCATTAACAGTCAAATTGCATGGGCTAGTGCCAAAGGTGATGGTCTCATATATACAACAAACGGCGGAGTATTAGGTATCTCTCATATTTCCTCAGAAATCCCAACACAATATACGCTTTCACAAAATTACCCGAACCCATTTAATCCAACTACTAAAATCCGTTTTGCAATTCCAATACAGAATTTTGTAAAACTAACAATTTATGATATAACCGGTCGAGTGATGGCAATTCTTGTAAATGAAGAACTAAAGCCAGGCGCATATGAGGTCGATTGGGATGCATCGCACAGGGCAAGCGGAGTGTATTATTATAAGCTGGAAGCAGATGGATTTGCTGAGACGAAGAAGATGGTATTATTGAAATAATTTTTTAGATAGATAGTAATTTGAACAAAGACTCCGAAAATAATAACTCCTCAAGCCAGTTCCTTAAGAAGGATGGAGGGAAAACTAAATCTAATGCGATTGAAATTCCTTCAATTTCACTTCCAAAGGGTGGCGGTGCAATCAAGGGAATTGATGAAAAATTCTCAGTAAATGCTGTAAACGGAACTGCATCTTTTTCTATTCCCATTCCGGTTT
>Ga0138256_10008616_pt1 | contig 10707 bp, 10 predicted proteins | sample KNB2016incub_MG_FD_105486 | JGI IMG/M metagenome (GOLD analysis project Ga0138256, IMG submission 105486) | Active sludge microbial communities from wastewater in Klosterneuburg, Austria - KNB2014incub_MG | ecosystem: Engineered > WWTP > Activated sludge > Unclassified | place: Austria... | reverse complement strand
ATCGTAGGGGTTGATGATGAACTTGACGTCGCCGGTCTCGATCGCCGCACCGCTGCCGGCAATTTTGATTTTAGACTCCGTGTCCGGGGTCTGCTTCAACAGGACCAAAATCTTCATTGAATTTCCTTTCTACGAACCCGGATCTGCCCCGGACATTCGGTCGCTCTGTTTCCTTTGAGACCTGGACAGTACCAACGCCAAAAGGCCTTGGCAACTGTCAGAGAGAACGCATAGCCGCGCCTACGCCAGAGCCGGTTTCAAAGCGCCAGCCAAGATCCTTAAGGCTGAATTCCAACGCCGCAATCCCGTCCAGGAGATCGAAGCGGGACACAAATCCCAGGTGGGCAAATCGGAGGATTTTACCCTTTAACTCATCCTGACCACCGGCGAAAACGGCACCATATCTCGATTTAAGATGATTCTGTAACGCCTGACCATCGAGGCCTTGCGGGACCGCAACTGTCGTCAAAGCGTCGGAATAATGCCCTTTCGGAAACAGCTTCAGTCCCATGGCGTGAACCGCGGCCCGGGCTGCCGCACCGTGACGGGCATGCTGCGCCAAAACTGCATCGATGCCCGCCTCATGAATCAGCAAGAGCGCTTCGCTAAGATTTTGAACAAGTGAGATCGGCGACGTCCAAGCGGAGCGACCTTTTTCCTGCCCCTTGCGTTCCCGCTCAAGATCAAAATAAAAGCGCTCCCGTTTAGAGATTGATTTCCACGCCCGCGAGGACAACGCAATAAACGCCAATCCGGGGGCCATTCCAAACCCCTTTTGGCTGCCCGCGACGACACAGTCGATGCCCATTTTTTCCATTTTCATGGGATGTGCGCACAACGATGATATCGCATCGACCACTATCAAACAGTGAGGGAACGCCGACCGCACGGTCTGCGCAATGTCTTCATAGGGCAAACGCACACCCGTCGAAGTTTCGTTTGCCTGCATGAATATTGCCCGCGGAGACTTCAACTTTTTCAACGCCGCGACGGCCTCGTCCGAACCTGGAGCTTCACCGGCCGGTGATCGCACGACTTCCACGTTGCAACCATACGCTTTCGCGAGCTTCTCCCAGCGTTCGCCGAATTTCCCCGCATTGAGAACGACGACTTCGTCTCCCGCGGCGGTGAGGTTCACCATCGCCGCCTCCATGGCGCCAGTACCTGATGCCGCAAGAATGAGAGGCAGCGTGTCGCTCCCGAAAATCGGCTTCAGCTTGTTGCAGCAATCGAGGAATAGAGCGTAGAAATCATCGGAGCGATGGTAAAGGCTGGTGTCCAGCGCCGCGTGTTTTACCCGGTCCGGAACGGGGGTCGGTCCCGGGCAAAAAAGTCGGTTGTTGATGAAAGGCTCGCGCTTCATGAGGCGCAACGATAACGAAAAGGCGAGCTGTTGTCACCCTTTAGCGGAACGCCGGGCCACTGGCCGAAGCGACACCACACTGGGGACCGGAACGGCAATCTCAAGCCCGACTTTAAGCCGCTTGGGGCTAAGTTTGGGGTTGATATTTAAAATCTGCTTAATGCCGACCCGATACTTTTGCGCGATGCGGCTCAGGGTTTCGCCCGACCGGACTTTGTGGATATGAACTTCGCGCACCTCAATGGTGGACAACGTCGGCAGAATCTCGGGAAATTTTTCCATAAGGCTTTCTGGAAGACGTAAATCATAACCCTTTCCCTGACGGGGAGGCGTGATGTTCTGTGTCAGCTCCGGATTCCAGGTCTGGAGAGACTTGTGGGGAATCTGTAACCTTTCGGCAATTTCATCCAGTCGCGCTGGCTTCGAAACATGGACTGTTCGCGAAGGCACAATGTCCGCCGGATTACTCTTAACGTCAAATCCATGAGCACGGGGGTTTGAAGCCAAAATCAAAGCTGCCAACATTTTGGGCACATAATGGCGGGTCTCGTTGGCAATCACTCCGGCGTCCGCCAGTGCCCAGAAATCCCTGGAGCCGGCTGTCCGCATGGCCTTGCGCATCCTCCCGGATCCTGCGTTGTAGGCAGCGATGGCGAGGTACCAGTCTCCGAATTCCCCGTACAAATCCCGCAGCAACCGGGCGGCGGCCACGGTAGATTTCATAGGGTCGCGGCGCTCATCAACCCAATGATCGATCTTAAGACCATAGAGCCTCGCAGTCCCCGGCATGAACTGCCAGGTTCCGGCCGCCCGCGCCACGCTGAATGCACTGTTGCTAAATCCAGACTCAATCATCGCCAGAAAGAAAAGTTCCGAAGGCAAACCTTCTTCCTTCAATACCGGCGAAACCAGATGTCGCACCGTCTCGCCGCGCACCATCCAGCGCAAAAAGGCTTTGCGGCCGGGGCCTTTAAAGTAGCGGGTCCAGTATTCGACACGGGGGTGAGCCACGACCGGAATGCCACCAAAATAAGAGGACATTTCGCCTGACATGCGGCTGCGCACCCAGTGCAGGGCGTGCATTTCGCGTTCTTCCGCAGCAGACATCGAACGCTGACGCCTTTTGCGTTTGCCTACCGATGCTACTTTTTCTTTCCGGGATTTTGAATTTGGATTCGCCCGATACCACTCGGACTTTAGGTAGTTGGCGTAAATATCATCTCGGCAGAATCCGTCCTCCAGATCTTCCGGCGAGAGGTCTTCCTCGACAAAGTCGGTATCTGATTCACGGTCGGGGTCGACTTCGGTGCCGGTGTCCTCCGATTCTGTGGCAACGCCGGAGTTGGCGTCCAAATCACTTTCAACATCAACGGCCGTCAATGCAGCATCTTCCGGCAGAAGCAGTGGCGTGCCATCGGGACCGGACGCTGCTATGGCGGAGGAGCGAGCGACCTGTGAACCAGAGGTGCGACATCCAGTTGCCGCGCATGCAATGGCAAAAACAAGCGGCAATATTTTGGTGAAGTTTTTCAAACTACCAACCCCATGAATTTGCATGTGTGCGGATTGATTAAGGATACCCTGTATCAGGGTAAAGTGCCACCAAAAATCCTTCGGAGATCTGACCGCTAAAACCCTTGCGGCTCAATGCCCTCCGGCTGATCCATAAAGAACATAGCGGAAAGCGGCGGTCACCAGCAGACGCTCCTTGCCGAGGCCTTTGGGCAGAGGCGTCAGCGGTGAAGCAAGCTTCAACGTCTCGACTGTGGCCTTGTCCAGGACTTCAAATCCTGATGTGCGAATGATGCGCACACGACTGACGTTGCCATCTTTTTCGATCCTGAATTCGATTTTGACCTCACCTTCCATTCCGCGCCGGACCGCTTCGCCCGGATAAACCCAGACCAGCTCGATGGCTTTGCGAATGCTGCTGAAATAACCGATGTAGCGATAATTCGTAGTGTTGAGGTCGATGCGGTCGCCGACGTCCACGTTCTCGTCGATGTAATCCTGATAGCCAGCGTGCATCTGCCCGGGAAGATCGGCATTGCCGATCGGAAGCATTGACTCATAGGCGTTGCGGGGCTTGCGATCATTGGATTTGCCGAAGACCAAGGCACCATTGGTCGGCATTTTTAAGATCGGGGTTTTCGATTTGTTTTTATCGGGGTCAGGTTTGCCGGTCTCTTTCGGCCGCGCCGTCGTCATCCCCGGGGCACCTGCTTCGGCGCCCTTGGAGTTGGTCGGTTTGGTGGCCACTTTGGTTTCGCGATTGGTCGTATGATCCTGGTGTCCGAGCCTCGTCGCGATTTTCGGCTTTTCCGTTTGCGTCAATTTGCTTTCGAGCAATCGTCTGGCCAGCTCGTCATCCTCTTCTTCCTTGGTCTTGGTTTTCACCGACTTGATCGTGACCCGCAGGGGCTGCTGCTTGTTCATCACCATGTCCGTGCCCCGGAGGCGCTGCCCTAACCAGGCAAGGTTGGCCATGGAGCCCACATGCAGAAGCACCGACACCAAAATAAGCAGAGCCAGAATGCGCCAGGTCGTGGGTGGTAACGATTTCGCGCGGGATGAGGAGGGCACGGCTTGGGCGACCCCAAACTTGACCCGATTTTCATCAGGCGGAATGACGACGATTTTTTTGGTTTCCTGGGATTTCACCAAACGCCCGTTCACCGCTTCGTTACCCATTGCCCGACGGCCACTAGCTATTCTATGTTATCGGCAGAATATGCTGATGTTGTAGGAACTGCACACTGATTCCTGGAGATTTGTCTGTGACCCGACGCCTTCTGATAATTTATCTACTCATTTCATTCGGTTACGGGTGTGCCGAGAAGGAATTCGATCCCAACGATCCGAAAAAGTCATTCAGCATCGCCAAGGAGCCCTATGACAACGGCAGGCACGATCAGGCGATTACCAAGCTTGGGGAGTTCAAATCCCGGTTTCCATACAGCCAATTCGCGGTTGAAGCCGAGTTACTGATCGCTAACTCCCACTTTGAGCTCGAACATTACGCGGAGGCCGCGGCCGCCTACCAGCAGTTCGCCAAGCTTCACCCCAAACACGCGAAGGTCGATTATGCGCTGTTTCGTGTTGGCGAAAGTTACTGGAGCGAAGCCCCGGAAGAGGTCGACCGCGAGCAGGAATACACGGAGAAAGCGGTCACTGAATGGGAAAAGCTCGTCGTCAAATTGCCCGACAGTGTCTACGCAAAAAAAGCTGAAGGACTTATTGTCGATGGCAAGCGCCGGCTCGCGGAATCCGCTGCATTCGCCTCAAAATTTTACTGCAAGCTGGAAATCTATCACGCCTGTGCCTACCGCTACATCATTCTGGCGAGGGATTTTCCGCAATTTGCAGATCTGAAAAAAAACGCTCTGGCGGAGGCTGCGCGCGCGTTGGATGAAGTCGCCAAACAAAAAGCCGCTGACACCGAAAGCGACAAAAACATCTATTTCAAAAGATACTCAGCAGACGCCATTAAAGCGCAGGCCGGCGAGTTACGGCGGCAGCTGGCGCTTATGGATAACGCGTCCAATTAGCCATTTATAGCCAAAGATCGCCGTAGCCTATCCTCGCCCAAGGGAAAATTGAGCAGTAAGAACTGGCTTTGATTTCTGATTGGTCTGTTGTCGCCAAAACACACACAGAACTTTTAGGATGGGATCTCATGGTTGCATCTAACGGTCGTATTATTGCGGCCTGACTGCAATAAATCGACATATTAAAAATTCAGCCTCTCCCGCAACGCATCGATATGACTGGGAGTGGTGCCGCAGCATCCACCGATGATGGCGACACCGCAGGCGATCAGCCCGCGGGCTTTGTCGGCGTAAAATTCCGGGGATTCGCCGTAAATCAACTTTCCATCGACGACTTCCGGGAGGCCGGCGTTGGCCTGGATCATCAACGGGAACGGCAGTGACTCACATTCTGACGTCGCCGCGCGAAATTCCTTCGCCACTTCAACCATGGTCTCGATGCCGTTGCCACAGTTCGCTCCAATGGCCGCGATCGGAGTGTTGGATCCACCCTCGCCGCATCTGACACTCATCAGCCTCTCGCTCGCGGCCCGGATCGAAGTCCCCATCACAGTAAAGAATCCGCGGCGGGTCCGGTCAAACGTCATGGTCACGACGACTGGCAATGCCGGTGCCACCGCATGTGCTGCTTGCACAGCGAGCAGCGCTTCTTCGATATCGGTCATGGTCTCGATACAGATAAGATCGCAGCCGGCTTCGCGGAGGGCCGCCATCTGCACCTTATAACTTTCCAAAATGACCTCGGGCGCGGTGTCGCCATAGGGCAGCAGCATGCGACCACTTGGACCGCAGGATCCGCTGATATAGGCCCGATCGCCAACCGCCGCACGGACGGCCTTGACCGCAGCGGCGTTGATTTCCGCCGCGCGAGACTCGAGGCCGTACTCGGCTAATTTTAGCGGCGATGCACCGAAGGTATTCGTTTGTACTATTTCGGCGCCGGCTTCAAAGTACAACCTCGCAATGTCTGTCAGGTCAGCAGGGCGTTCCAGATTCCAGAGCTCAGGGCAATCGCCGCTTTTCAGGCCCCGCGCAAACAGCATGGTGCCCATCGCTCCATCGGCGAGCAGGGGTCTGGCCTGACCGTTCCGGATCTGGTCGAGGCGCTGGCGGAAATCGATCATTTTAAAGGCTCCCAAACAAGGTCGCGATACGATCAGCGGCACTGGCGGCATCGCTGACGTAAACATCGGCCCCAATCGAAGCCGCATAGGCTGGTGTGATGGGGGCGCCACCAACCACTGTCTTGACCCGCCCCGCAAGGCCACGTTCGCGCACCAAATCAATGACCTGCTTCATAACCGGCATCGTCGTGGTCAAAAGTGCGGACATACCGATCACCTGCGCACCTTCGCGCTCGGCGGCGTCAACAAAAGCCAGGGCCGGAATATCTTTTCCCAGGTCAATCACGTCAAACCCACGGCCCCGCAACATGATGGCAGCAAGATTTTTGCCGATGTCATGCAAATCCCCCTGCACCGTCCCAAGCACGATCCGGCCTTTTGTCGGTGCTGACTGTCCCAGCAGCAAAGGCTGGAGGATGTTGGTGCCAGCTTTCATCGCTTTCGCCGACATCAATACGTCGGGAAGAAATATTTCATGTCGTTTAAATTGTCCGCCGACTATGGTCATCCCCGCGATCAGACCGTTATCAAGAATGTCCTGCGGGCCCATCCCAGCTGCCAGGGCTTCTTCGGTCAGCGTCGCAACAATGTCATCTTCGCCCGCTATCAAAGCATCAGCGATTCGTTGCAGTATGTCCGATCCCATGACGTTCCTCCGGATTTAAAATATTGGGCCCCTGTCGCGCGGCGATTTTCGCGTGCCGGGAACGACAGCTGCGCGTGCGGCAACCATCGCAAAAAGTAAAACGCGGCTCAAACAGATGGATCGGCGCAGGCCCTGCGACCAGCACACCTGAAACTGATTTGACCGGACTCATGAGGCAGCTCTCGTTAAGCGTGATGCCGATGCGCCCGGGGTCAAGATACTCAAAGAGTCTCTTTTGGCCACTCGTATGCCAGCCGCAGTATCCGGGGCTGTAGCCCAATACGATGTCCTGCTGCGCTTCGTCTGTCGCGGCAAGCATCTCAGCAAAAGTACGCTCCAGTTCGGCAGCACCGTTTTCGGCCATCAGCGACGCCGCTGTATCGAGGGCTGCACCAGCCGCATAATCGTCTTCAGAAATCAGTCGATCGATCTCACGACAAAGATCCTGGCCAAGCGTCAGAGCGTAAAGTCCGAGCCTGGTGGCATGCCGATGAATCTCACCCAAAGGAAAGTCGGGACTGTTGAACCCCTCGCCTTCGAGTAGGGACGTTAAACTCGGGCGATCAATCTCTTTTACGACCGCCACTGGCACCGCCAGCTCAACCGCCCTGTCCAGCATAGCCACGGCAACGGCGCGCACCCGGGGAGACACCGGTGCGTCGCGCGGGATTCCCTGGCGCACCAGCAAGGTTTCAATGGACGGCGCGAGTGACGCAGCAGGAATATTTAATTTCATACAAGCTCCAACGGGAGAGACACTCCGAGATGTTTGGCAGCGGCCCCCATGATCTCGTTCATGTGGCGACGGGTCTCATCGGCTATTGGAGAAGTCTGTGGGTCACTTACAAGGCGCTCAACTTCGCGACGAGCCCGTTCCACAAGGGGCGGCGATGATTCCTCAGCGTAGCGGGCGCGGCTCATCCGGTCGATGACCGGTCCGGGAATGTAATGCTCGGTGCGATAATGCCTGCGCGTATGCTTCGCAATGAGGAGGTGCTGCTCGGATAAGAGTTCCTGCATCAGTGGTGCGGCAGGAAAGTCGTCTTTAGGCTCGATCCCACGACCAAGCCGGCGGGCCATGCCGCAGGCTTCGTTATCAACAACGAGCTTTTCCAGACTCATGCAATTGATGAAATCGAGCATCCCGGGTCCGGAAACTTGATTGATTCCCGCGAGAGCCGCCATCGTTGCTCCGGACCCCGTCTCCATACCGGCCTGCGCGTCGATAGCCTTGGCATCGGACAGTCCTATATAGGCCTGTGTGGGCAATCCCAAAGCATGGCCGATTTCCGTGACTCCGCAGGCAAGCATCATGCTCTCGATGGCCCCCGAGGGCGTGGATTCAAAGCGGACATCAAAGCTCGTTGCAGCCGTGCCGTAAAGCATCGGTGTTCCAGGTGCAGCGAGCTGCGCCAGCACCGCGCCGGAGAGAATCTCCACCGTGTGTTGGATCAATGTTCCGGTCAGCGTCGCTGGAGCTGTAAATCCACTGAGAGGCATGGCGACCAGTTCGACCGGAATTCCCGCTCGCGCGCAATCGAGAAGATTTTGTGCGCCGACCGGACTCCACTTCAGCGGCGTCGTCGGGCAGCAGGTAAACACGGCCAAAGGCTTTTCGCGCAATGCGGACTCGCTCCCGCGCGCGCAGACGAGGAGCTCATGCATCGTGCGCATAGTCGCGGCAGAAAAAGCGCCGGTGATGACCGGTTTTGATCCATGGACCAGACTCAGGTAAAGGCGCCACGCATCGGACAATGCTTCCGGAATGTCCTGGGGAACGAAAGCGGTCGCCTGGGCTGCCAAATGGGGCAACCCTTCGACGACTTTCACGTAGCGAATGTAATCGGATGTCGTAGGCTTGCGCGCCTCGCCGGTCTCGGGATCGAGAAGACTCAGTGCGGCGGACCCGGGGGCGAAAAAAGTTTCGGGAGCTTCAAAGTCATGGGTCTTGTTTCCCGCCCGGTCGTAAAGACAAAATCCCCGCACCGCATTTCGGAGGGAAGTGGTGATCAGATCGTCAGTAAAAATCACCTGAGAGTTGACTGAATTGGCCTGCGCTCCATGCTCCTGAGCCAGACGGTGAAACTCCGGATGCTGGACGGTCACGCCGACCGTACATAAATGCAGGCGCGCTTCCGCAATGATACGGGCGCATAACTCGGAGCCAAGAATCTGAAAGGATGGGCGCATCCGGAGAGGTATACCACAAAAGTGAGGAGGGGCAAGCAGGGGACTTGATTGGCCGGCCAAGGCTAACGATCCGCAAAACCTTGGTGTATAAGCCTTTCCAACGACGGTAGTTGCGATTAGGTGGCTGCCGGAAAACAAAGAATCAATCCATTAAACCTGACATCGGAGACCTTTATGAAACTTCAACTCGCCGCACTGGCCCTCGTTTTTGCTTCCACCACCGCCCAAGCCCGCGACCTCAACCTCTTCGACTGCACCAGCGAAGACGGTAGCGTCGAGATCGGCTACTCTTCATCCTCTTTCACGGGCGCGCCCCAGCTGCAGGTCACGATCGACGGTGAAGTGGTTTTCCCACCGACCTCCCGCGGTCAATTCGCTGACTTAGGCCAGATCAAAACGGAAAAAGGCATCTTCGGAACGTTCGTTTATGGCCTCGACAGCACCCGGGCACCCCTTGATGCTCCTTCCTATGTATATGGCTTCTTCATCCCGAGCGTTTCCCCACGGGGCGACAGCCATGAGCCGGTAACGTTCGAAACGATGTTTCTGAAAGGCAACGTCGGCGGCTTTATTCCTCAGTGGGTTCCGGCACAACGCATCCAGGACGCCGCGAAGATCTCCTGCAAGGCACAGGCTGTATTCTTCTAAATCTACAATGATTTTAGGCAGATAATAAGGGAGTGGGGCACGAAGCCCCGCTCCCTTTAAAATTCATATGATTCATAGAATACTTGACATTTGTATTGAAATGCATTAATTTACGCGACGTACCTGACACCCCTGCTGAGCTATCATTAGCCCCACTTGCCGTTGGTCATTTAAACCCCGCGACCCTTTCAGGAGGAAACGTTCGCATGTTTAGCAAGACCCAATTGTCCGCAATCCTATCAACATCCTTATACATCACGACCACCTTCGCTGCTTCAGCCCTCTCCGCATCAGCATTCGCGGCCGGCACCGAAATCGACACCACGTCAGCGATCGCACCAACGCCCAGTGCGTGCGATCAGATGACTGCCGAAGCGGTCTCCATCGTAAAAAAAGAATTTGGACTCGCCGCAGCGACCGTGATCATTGATGCCGCTGAGGTCTGCCGCCAGCTTGATCCTGAAAATAATCCTGGCGTTGCGACAGATATCTCCTTGCAGAAAGCCATCCGTGAAAGTCTGAAAAGCTTCATCGGGGATCGCCGCGACATCGAAAGTCCGGGAGCACTGGTATTAGCCCTCGCCTTTGAGCAGGCCGGTCTCCCCTGGACAGTGCCAGTCCCGGCTGAAGTCGCGGCTCTCGCAGAATCGCTCCTCAAAGACCATCTGAATAAACCCGAAACCAAAATCACTTTATTGAATCTGGACGAAAAGCCGGAAAACGGAGAGAGCGTTACGGACCATTGGATCGTCCGCATGAAAATCGGCACGCTCAGCGACCACATCTTTTGGGCGGTCGTCGATCGTGCCGGTGAAAAGAAAACCTACAACTACGGATTCAATTGATCTCAGATGCGCTTGCAGCACCCTTAGTCTACAGCCGTTAAAAGTACAGGCCGAGCCGCAGTCCAACGTAGGCTCCCTGTGCTTTTTCTTTTTTTGTCTCATCGTCGATGATGATCGAATAGTTGCGCACTTTGTAACCTACCACGAGATCGAGGGTCCGCCGGGTCAGGTCGACGCTGGCGCTCACATCCGCCTCGACGCGATCTCCGAGGGATGTTTCGGGGGCGATTGGCTCCGCGTTACGCGCAAAACTCGACGGCGTGGTGAAAGCCATCCCCTCCGCTGCGACCACGACCCGGTCATGAAGAGGAAACTGCACTTCCGCCCCGGCACCGTACCCAGT
>Ga0138256_10008615_pt1 | contig 10708 bp, 12 predicted proteins | sample KNB2016incub_MG_FD_105486 | JGI IMG/M metagenome (GOLD analysis project Ga0138256, IMG submission 105486) | Active sludge microbial communities from wastewater in Klosterneuburg, Austria - KNB2014incub_MG | ecosystem: Engineered > WWTP > Activated sludge > Unclassified | place: Austria... | reverse complement strand
CGCGCGCGTGCTCAAGCCACCGAGCGGATAGCCGAAGCCCTGCGTGCTGAGCGTCCCCTGCCCGCGCACCGGGGCGGCGAACCCCACACAGCCGACGGCGAGCAACACAACCTGCACAAGACGAGCACGCATCACGGGATCCCGAAGCTGGTGCGCAGCGCGTAGCTCACGCGCAGGCGCGGGCGCAGCGCAGCCGGCGCCTCCCGCGAGGAAAGGTGCAGCTCGAATGGACTCGTGCCCTCGCGTGTGGAGCGCAGCACCAGCACCCGCTGCTGCCGGATCGAGTCGACCGTCGCCGCGGCCCACTGCCGAACAGCGGTCGCGACTTCGAGGACCCGCACGCCGCTGTCGCCAGGCGCAACCCGGAGCGAGTCGAAGGCGAAGCCGGCCAGCAGCAACGTGGCGCGGGTGATGTCGGTTACGTCCTCGTTCGCGACCGAGATCTCCGGGACGATCGTCAGCGAATCGTTCCGGTCGATCGACCGGTTCGGCTGCTGCGTGAACTGCAGCGACGCACGCAACACGGTCGACGAATCGAGGATGCGCGAGGGGATGCTGAAGCGCAGGTAGGCCCGCTTGTTCGGCAGTCCCCCCACACTGAGCACAGTACCAGCGGGCGCGGGCGGCGCGGCGACCATTATCGTGTAGTCCAGGAAGTCGCCCGACACGACCGCATCGTTTGGCGGGGTCGACGACGAGGGGAAGACGCTCAGCGGGACGTTCGCCGTGTCCTCCGGAAGGGGGTCGAAGCGCAGGATCGGTGTCGCGCCGCCTTCGATCGACCCGAGGTCGATTTCCGCGCCCGACGCGGCGGTGATGCGAATCCCCAACCGCAAGCGCTGCTTGGCCGTCACCTTCGCCAGGAGCCGCGCGTTGTTGAGGGTCACACGGAGGGAGTCCTTCACCTGCGCAGAATCGAACGTCGATCCGCCCATCAGCCGATCGGGACGAAAGAGCGACTGGACCACCGCCTTGACGGTATCGGCCTCGGTGGTGTCCACATCGAACAGGTCGATGCGCACGCTGCCACGCACCCGCGTCCCGGTCGCATTCACGCGCAGGGCGAGATACGCGTTGTCCACGCGGGTGATCGCCGAATCGACGAGCCCAGACAGGTACGTGGACGGGATCGTGTCGAATCGCACCACGCCGCGCACGTCCAGCGTGTCACCGCGATGGGCGAGGTACAGCGACCCCTCGGTGCCGAAGCCGGGAATGCCGTACACGGTGGAGTCGAAAATCACCGCCTCGAACGTGGTGTCGAAGACGGCAAGGTTCTGCCCCGCGCACAGGATCGGGCAGGCGGCGCCGCTCTCCAGTTCCTCACCACACGCCACGATTCCCGTCACCAGCGCGGCGCCGAGCAGCAGGGGGCGCGCGCGTCTAAGCCAATTTCGTAACACGAGCATCTATGTCGAAGCTGTCCACAATGGCCATGATCACGGCGTCTACCGGGCGGTCCTTGGTGACCGCGGTCAGGCGCGCCGAGCTTCCTGTTGCATACAACACCACCTCTCCAGATCCTGCGCCGACACTGTCGACCGCTACAACGTACCCTCCCTCGCGCTCCAGTGTGGTGGAGAGATTCTCGACAATGAGCAACGTGAGCGATTCGAGCGACGGATCCTTCCGCGTCGCCACCAGGCTCCCGACCACGCGGCCGAGCTTCATGCGTGCGCCAGCGAGGCAGGGGTGAACGGCGACGGCAGGAGTTCGCCCATCGTCCAGCGCGCGGAAAGCCCGCTGGTCGTCACGCTGACGACGGTCAGGAGCGGCGCGAACTCGACCAACACCTGGCGACAGACGCCGCAGGGCGGCGTCGGCTGATCGGCCTCCGTCGAGACGACCAGCGCCGAAAACCGCCGAGCTCCGCCGACCACCGCACTGGCAACCGCGCCACGCTCGGCGCAGATCCCGGCGGGATACGACGAATTCTCCACGTTGCAGCCCGAGAACACCCGTCCGTCATCGGCCAGTAGCGCCGCGCCTACGCGAAAACGGGAGTAGGGCGCGTACGCCCGCTCCCTGGCGACGGACGCCGCCTCCACGAGCCCCGCGATGTCGTCCCGACGGTCGGGAGCACTCACGCGACGATCTCCGGCAGGAACGACGTGCCGCGCCCGCGAAATCCGAGGCCGAACCACTCCGCCAGCGTCGCCCCCACATCGGCGAACGTCGAACGCTCCGGTAGCCGGACCGGACCCACACTCGGCCCCGCGATCAGCAGCGGCACGCGCTCGCGCGCGTGGTCGGTCGATGGAGTCGTCGGATCGTTGCCGTGGTCGGCAGAGATAAACAGGAGATCGTCCTCTGACAGGGCGGAAAGCAGCGATGGAAGGGCACGATCAAACTGCCGCAGCGATCCGTAGAACCCCGCGACGTCGTTTCTGTGCCCGTAGAGCTGGTCGAAATCTACTAGGTTGGCGAAGAGGAACCCACTCTCGTCTCCGGCGATCCATTCGCCGATGCGCCCGATCCCCTCGGCGTTGCCCGTCGTGTGGTGCGACGCGATGCCGCGCCCGGCAAACAGGTCATCCACCTTGCCGATGCCTGTGCGGGCGATCCCTGCCTGCTCGAGCGCATCCAGCAGCGTCTCCCCGGTGGGCGGGAGCGAGAAATCGCGACGGTTGGTCGTGCGCTCGTACCCTCCCGACACACCGGTAAACGGGCGCGCGATCACGCGCGACACGTTGTGGGGGGCCACCAGCAGGGCGCGCGCCGTTTCGCAGGCGCGATAGAGCTCGACCAGTGGAACGACCGCCTCGTGCGCGGCGACCTGAAAGACCGAGTCGGCCGAGGTGTAGACGATCCATCCCCCCGACCGGGCCTGTTCGTCGCCCAGCCGGTCGATGATCTCCGTGCCGCTGGCCACCTCGTTTCCGATCACCGGGCGACCCGTCGCCCGCTCGAACGCAGCGATCACGGCCGGCGGAAAGCCGCGAGGATAGGTGGGGAACGGCCGATCGAGCACCACCCCGCAGAGTTCCCAGTGACCGGTCGTGCTGTCCTTGCCCGCCGATGCCGGCTGCAACGTCGTGCGCGCCCCCACCGGACTGACATCGGCTCGCATCCCCTCGAGGTGATCCAGCGTGCCCAGACCTAACGACTCGAGCTGCGGCAGGTCGAGCCCACCCACGGCGCGCGCCGTGTTGCCGAGCGTGTGGCTCCCGCTGTCGCCGTAGGCCTCCGCATCGTGCGCCGCCCCGATCCCCACCCCGTCGAGGATGACGAGCGCTGCGCGTCGCCCGCGTCGGCGGGGCGCACTCACGCGTCGCCTCCCGCATACCGCCGCGGGACGCGCAATCGCAGGCCGACCAGCAATTCATAGGGAGACATCTCAGCGAGGCGCGCCACGGCGTTCACGTCGAGCAGTTCGTCACCGTCGCCCCCGATAAGCGTTGCCACGTCGCCGACTTCGCACGGCACGGCGGTCACGTCAACCATCGTCATGTCCATCGTGACAACCCCGGCCACGGTCGCCCGCCGCCCCCGCACGAGGGCGACGCCGCGGTTCCCGAGCGCGCGCCGATATCCGTCCGCGTAGCCACACGCGAGCGTGGCGATGCGGCGGCGTTCGGTGGCGTGGTACGTGGCCGAGTAGCTGACCGAATCCCCCGCCTCGATCGTGCGCACCTCGACCACCCGGGCCCGCAGCGACACGACCGGTGCCGGGCGCACCGCCGAGCCTTCCTCACCGCCAACGCCGTACAGGAAGACCCCGGGGCGTGCCAGGCTCCACGGCGACGGGCTCTGCCGCTCAATGCCGGGACTGTTCTCGGCGTGCAGCAGCGGGATCGTCCCGCCGAGCGCGGCCACCGCGTCGCGGAAGCGCTCCTGTTGGAGTTGCATCGACCCGTCGTTGCGTTCGGCGGAGTGGAAGTGGGTGAAGGCGCCAGCCGGCGGATGCGCGGCGACGAGCGCCGAGAGCGAGCCGATCTCGCGCCACGGCACTCCTGACCGGCTCATGCCGGTGTCGATGGCCAGGTGCCAGTCGCCCCCGCCACCTGCCACCCAGCCCTGAATCGCCACCGGATCGCCGAAGGTGGGCGTCAGGCCGAGCCGGCGGACCTCGCCGAACTCGCTCGGGAGAAGCGAGGTGAACACCAAAATGGGACGCCGAATCCCCGCCGCGCGTAGCGACTCGCCTTCGCGCACGGCGGCGATGCCGAAGCCCCAGACGTCGAGCGATTCGAGCGCACGCGCCACGGCGACGGCCCCGAGCCCGTAGGCATCGGCCTTGATCATGGGGAGCAGCGGCTTGCCGGCGCGGGCAGCCATCGTGCGGGCATTGTGTACTAACGCGCCCAGGTCAATGTCGAGCCAGGCGCGTCGCGTATCGGCATCCATTGACCGGGGGCGGGCGGGGCGGGTAGTATAGGCCGTCGGAGGAGACTATGCAAGCCAAAGCCACGCTTGAAGATACGCTCACATTGATGCGTGATCTGCGCGAGCGCTGCGAGTGGGATGCCGCCCAGACCCACGAGTCGCTGCGCCCCTATCTCATCGAAGAAGCCCAGGAGCTGGACGACGCGCTGCGCGACGAAAATGTCGGGCAGGTGCGCGAGGAGCTCGGCGACGTCCTGCTGCAGGTGCTCTTTCACTCAGTGGTCGCCGAGCAGCGCGGGGACTTCGACATCGGCGACGTTGCCGGCGGGCTCATCGCCAAGATGCAGGCGAGGCACCCTCATCTCTACGGCAACGGGGAACGCATTTCATGGGAGGCGTTCAAGGCCCGGAAGCGCACCTCGATCGAGGAGGGGCTCCCAGCCGGGCTCCCCGCCCTGCACCGCGCCCATCGCCTCCAGGATCGGGCCGCCGGCGTCGGCTTTGACTGGGACGACGTCGACGGCCCGGCCGACAAGGTCGCCGAGGAGTTGCGCGAGGTGCGCGAACAGCTCGCCGCCGCGCCCGTCAACCGCTCGGAGCACGGCGCCCCACAGTTCGACGCCGCCCACGCGGCGGTCGAGGACGAACTGGGCGATCTCCTGTTCGCGGTCGTCAACCTCTGTCGCAAGGCCGGGGTCCATGCCTCCCTCGCGCTGGACCGGGCCAACGCCAAGTTCGCACGGCGCTTTACCGCGATCGAGCGACTGGCGGCCGAACGCGGTATCGACGTGCGCACTGCGGGGCTGGCGGCGCTCGACGAGTTGTGGGACGAAGTGAAGGCGGGAGAGCGCGCCGCGCGCGGCTAGGGCGCGCACGATGCCTGCGCGCGACCGGCGCTACTCCACGTCGCTTCGCCCGTCGCCGAGAAAGACGGGACGCGCCAGTCCGCCCTGGTCCTCGTAGAACCGGACCTCGCCCGGGGCGTGGATCTTGGCCAGCAGGATGATCTGTCCCACGTGCCCGGAGAAGTGCTCCACCACGTGGTAGAGCGCGGAGAAGACCGTCGTGTCGCGCCCCTGGATCCGGCGGATCGTGCCCAGGTCGTCCGGCGTTAGGCTGGCGAGCACGGCATCGACCTCGCTGAGGACCTTCTCGAGGTGGTCCAGCAGGTCGGCGGCCGACATCTCCCCCGTGGCGGTGAACTCCGCGTCCCGGTCGCGCGCATCCGGCGCACCACCGATTCCGCTCACGATCCACTGCCGCGCATTGCCCGCCAGGTGCAGCAGCAGGTTGCCGGCGCTGTTCGATGCCGAGTTGGCCCTCCACCAGAGTCGATCCGATGGCAGGGCCAGCACCGCCGAGCGAAGCTTGGCGGGATACTCGAGCCCCAGGTAGTACCGGGAGCGCTCGAGGAAGCGGGACGCAGGGTCGAAGGTCACGGGTATAGCCGGTGCATCATGCGGGGAAACGGGATGCATTCGCGAATGTGCGGCGTGCCGCAGATCCACGCCACCGTGCGCTCCAGGCCGATGCCGAAGCCGGAGTGCACGAAGGTGCCATACTTGCGCAGGTCGAGGTACCACCCGTAGGCGTCGACCGGCAGCTTTTCCTCGTGAATGCGCTGCAGCAGCTTGTCGTGGTCGTCCTCGCGCTGCGAGCCGCCGATGATCTCGCCGTAGCCTTCCGGCGCGAGACAGTCGTTGCACAACACCGTGCGTGGATCGTCCGGATTCTCCTTCATGTAGAAGGCCTTGGCCTCCTTGGGATAGTTGCAGATGAAGATGGGGGTCTGGTAGTCCGCGACGAGCAGCGACTCGTCCTCGGCGCCCAGGTCGTCGCCCCACTGGATGGCGCTCCCCTTGCCCTGCAACGTGATGACGGCGTCGCCGTAATCGATCCGGGGAAACGGCGCGACGACCTTTTCCAGCATGGAGACGTCGCGCTCCAGCTCCGCCAGTTCCGAGGGGCGACGATCGAGCACTCGACGAACGATGTGACTGACCAGATCTTCCTGCAGTCGCATGTTGTCGTGCGTGTCGTAGAAGGCCATCTCCGGCTCGATCATCCAGAACTCGGTCAGGTGGCGCCGGGTCTTCGACTTCTCGGCACGAAAGGTGGGACCGAAGGTGTAGATCCGACCGAGGGCGGCAGCCGCCGCCTCGCCGTACAACTGCCCAGTTTGCGCCAGGTACGCGTTGCCCTGGTCGAAGTACTCGGTCGAGAAGAGTCCGGACCGCTCGCCGATGGCGGCCGTCAGGATGGGCGTGTCGACGTGCACGAACTCGCGCTCGTAGAAGAAGTCGTGAATCGCCTGCTCGATCTCGTGCCGGATGCGGAGGATCGCCACCTGCCGGGGGGCCCGAAGCCAGAGGTGTCGTTGGTCCAGCAGGAAATCCACCCCGTGTTCCTTCGGCTGGATCGGATAGTCAACCGGCGATGCGCCGAGGAGCTCGAGTCCCGTGACCCCCATCTCATGCCCACCAGGCGCACGCGCCTCGGCACGAACTTCGCCGGTCACGGCGACGCAGCTTTCCTGCGTCAGCTCGGCAAAACCGGCCCACACCTCAGCGGGGAGCTGGTTCTTGACCAGGACACACTGCAGGATCCCGGTGCCGTCGCGCAGCACGATGAAGGCGATCTTGCCGGAGGAGCGCAGATGGGTCACCCATCCACGCACGGTGACGGGGCTCCCCACGTGCTGCGGGAGCGACGAGATCAGGGCGTTCGGCGTAGACACGATATGGGGCAAGAGGATACGATGAGCGGCGTAAGCTACGGACGGCCGGGGAGGCGTGCAACGGATACGGCGGTTGGCACCGCCATCCCATCGCGCCTTCGCGTCGCCGTGTATGATGGATGTGTGTCCGCCACCCACATGCGCCGCACGCCAGGCCGCACACCGAGGACTTACCCGTGATGCTCCGCACCCGCCTCGCCCTGGGCATCGGCGGGATTGTCACGCTGATGATGATCCCGGTCGGCCTGTCGATCCTCTCGGTGCTGCAGCTCCGCAAGGATACGGAGGGCATTCGCGACGTGGAGTTCCAGGCGGCGGTCGTGCTGGGCAAGGTCCGCGTCGCCGTGCAGGAGCTGGACCAGACCAAGGACTACCTCTCCATTCTCCCCGAGGAGACGACGCGCACGCAGTTCAACCAGCGGCTCGCGACCTTGCGTGGCCTCGTCGATTCGCTCGGCGCGGTGAACGGCATGGCCGGGGTCAACCGCGTCCGCGGTGCCCTGACCATCATCGGCGTGGAATCGGAGCGTGCACACCAACTCGCCGCTGCTGGTCGCGCCGCGACCGCCGACTCGGTCATCGACCGCGCCATCACCCCGGCCATCGACGACATCGAGCGCATCGTCGCCCTGTCCGAACAGACGCTGCAGGACAGGACGCGTGAGCGCGTGAACGACATTGCCGAAGACTCCGTGCGCTCGCGCAATACCTCGCTCGAGCTGCTGGGCGCTGCGGTCATCCTGGCGATCCTCATCGGCCTCTGGCTCACCCAGTCGGTGTCCCGGCCGATCAACGAGCTGGATGCGGGGATGCGCGCCGTGGCCGAGGGCGACTTCGGGCATCCGCTGCAGCTGGCGCCGCAGCGCGAGGACGAGTTCGGCCGACTCGCCAAGTCGTACAATTCCATGGCCACGCAGCTGCGTGAGCTCGATCGCCTCAAGGCCGAGTTCATCTCCGTCGCCTCGCACGAGCTCAAGACCCCGATCAATGTCGTCATGGGCTACCTGCAACTACTGCAGGACAACGTGTACGGCGAGCTGAACGAGCGACAGCGCGAGATCCTCGGGACGCTCAACGCGCAGAGCAAGTCGTTGTCGCGGCTTGTGCGACAACTGCTCGACGTCTCGCGTTTTGAGGCGGGCGGCGGCAAGGTCGAGCCACGCACCTTCCCCCTCCCCTCCTTCCTCGGCGACCTCGAGCGCACGTTCCGCGTGCTGGCGATCCAGCGGAACGTCGCATTGACCGTGAGCCGTGGCCCCGACCTCCCCCCCGAGGTGCGCTGGGACCCGGACCGCATCAACGAGGTGCTGGGTAACCTGCTCTCCAATGCGTTCAAGTTCACGCCGAGCGGGGGGCGCGTCTCGCTCGAGGTCGAGCGGGAGGGCGACGGCGTCAGTATGCGGGTGCGGGATTCTGGGGCGGGGATCCCGGCGACCGAAGTCGCGTATGTCTTCGAGAAGTTCTACCAGGCCGACAACCAGACAACGGGGATCAAGGGGACGGGATTGGGACTCGCCATCGCGAAAGGCATCGTGACGGCACATGGCGGCACGATCGGTGTCGAAAGCAACGTGGGAGTCGGGACGCAGTTCTCCCTCCACCTCCCCATCCGTTCCGCCGCCACCCGACTCGCGCCGTTTCGACCGCAGGAGGAAGCATCGACCGCATGAGCATTCCCGACGTACCGTTCGCACAGGTTCACTACAGATCGTCCCTCGCGCGACTGGTCGTGGCCGGCGTGCTCCTGGCGGGGGCGTGCCATCGGGCACCACCGCCGCCCATCCCCGTTCCTGAAGTCCAGACGGTGCTCGCGCCTCCCGCAGCGCTTTCGCCGTGGACCGGGACGCTGGCGTCGGCCCTGCGCGCCGCGGAGAGTGGCCGCTTTCCCGAGGCCGAGCGCATCCTCACGGACTTCAGCTTGGAACACGCCGGGACGGGAGACGGGGCGGAGAGCGATTTCTGGCGCGCCCTGCTCAAGACCGATCCAGCCAATCGCGCCGTCACGCCGCGCGAGTCCATGGCGCTGTACGATTCATACCTGAGTGGCGGTTCGGCGCTCCCACGTTACGCGGAAGCGATGATCCTGCGACGGGTCGTCGAGTCGATGGATTCGACGCGCGCCCTGCTCGCGACCGTGCGCGCGTCCGCGAGCGCGCGGGAGAAGACGCGTGACGAGGAGATCCGGCGGCTCAATGACGAGGTGGACCGGACGACGGCGGAGTTGGAGCGGATCAAGCGGCGGTTGATTCCGAAGCCGTAGATGGGACTCGGTGAGGCGAGGGTGATGGTGACGGGAGGCCGGAAGGGGGACGGGGGACGGGGGTGCGGATTGCGCGAGAAGTGCTGACTTGGTGGCTGGCGCGGACGCCGGGGCGGGACTTCTGGCCTGCGGCATTCGGCAGGGTGTGGACGGCGTCTGTCCATCGCGCCACGAGGCGGCGACGGAATGGTGCGTGCGGCAACGTGGTCGAGGCCGGCGGTAGGCCGTTGCGCGAGAGCGATCGCAAACCGTCGTTACGCCTCCCGACGCGGCCCCTCGTGGAGACGCTCTGACGGCTATTGTGATTCTCACGTGTTGTGGCGCATGCTAATCCGGTCGGTCTCAGTGGCGCCGTATGTCGAAGTCGGGGACTTTCAATGGTTTGGATGGCTCGCCGCGATTGCAGCTGCCCGGGATTCGCATGCGTGGCGGGGGGCTGATAATGTGATGGTGGCGGGTGTTCGCTGGAATATTGACAACCGGTAAAGTGGCGTTGGGCTTCAGACCGAGTGGTTTCGTGCGCTGTGGGATTCTTCACGGCCCGAGCGGTGATGCACTTGGCCACCCGTCGGACGATCGGCGAGCCGCTTGCCTTCGATCGGGGCGACGGGCAGTTTTGAAGCATGGCATCCCCCGTCTTCGATTTCAGCCATCTCTCCGCCGAAGAGCGCATGCAGCTCGCCGAGGATCTCTGGGATAGTCTCCCCGAGCACCAGGTACAGCTGTCCGACGCTCAGCGAGCGGAGCTGGAACGTCGGCGCGACCTCCATGCGGCAGACCCCGCCCGCGGGCTCCCGTGGCGCGTCGTCCTCGACGAGATCGAGCGGCGCGCGCGGTGAATCACCCGCTGGTCGTCGAACCCGAGGCGGCCGCAGAGCTTGAGGAAGCGGTGCAATGGTACGAGCGCCGCAGCGTCGGCTTGGGCTTGGAGTTTGCCCGCCTGATTCGGGCCGTCTTGGCCGTGATCGAACGCACCCCGTTGCAGTTTCCCGAAGCCGCTCCCGGCATCCGGCGCGCGGTAGTGCGTCGCTTCCCGTACGCGGTCTATTTCCTCGTGGACGCCGACCGAATTGCGGTGACGGCCATCTTTCATCATCGCCGTGATCCGGCGCGCTGGCAGTCGCGCCGCTGAACCCCAACGGTGCATGCAGCAGACAGCCGAGCTATTGATCGCGCGCTCCGCGCGCTCTATTTCCTTCGGCTGCAGCTGATGCTTGGCGTTGAACTAAACCGCTGCGCGGTAGTTGTTGTTGAGGACGGTGCTCCGAGCGGGGCCGTCCTTTTGCGTGTAGGGGAGGGTCCGTAACGTCGCGGGTGCAGGTCCTGCTTCCCCCGCTGACGGAGGTTTCGATGCAGACGCTCACCGACCGGATGAGCGAAGACAT
>Ga0138256_10008612_pt1 | contig 10712 bp, 10 predicted proteins | sample KNB2016incub_MG_FD_105486 | JGI IMG/M metagenome (GOLD analysis project Ga0138256, IMG submission 105486) | Active sludge microbial communities from wastewater in Klosterneuburg, Austria - KNB2014incub_MG | ecosystem: Engineered > WWTP > Activated sludge > Unclassified | place: Austria... | reverse complement strand
CCGCACAACACGTACTGCTCCTCTCCGCTCTCCGTCTTGTAGTGGCCGAGCTGAACCTGGCGAAAGCGTTCGGGGGCAGGACTCGCGTTCTTGTGGAAGTCGGAAGCCGCCGACGCCAGGAGAAACGTGAGCGGCGTGGCCGCCGGGGTCTCTGCACGTACCGCCGAAGACATGGCGCCAGCCGCGAAAACGAAAGTGAAGCACAGAAACTTGAACGTTCGCATGAACTTTCCTCCTAGATGGGTGAGCGGATCGATCTCCGCGCGCCACTGAGAAGGAATACGTCAAGAGCCATGAACCGTTTCATCTCTCGCACCGGGGAGCCTCTCCGCTGGGACCACTCCTCTGGGCGGAAAGCGGCTGGCACTTCGCTTGGGGCACTTCGCCTGGGTCATTGCGATCGAGGCGGTGGCGATGCGAAAGGGCGAAGACCCTCGCCCAGATCCGCCCCTGGCCGGAAGCGAAGCGAGTGCGAAGCGGTCGGCTGGAGGGTCGGGACGGTCGCGGAGCTCCTCGGCCTCGACGCGACGGAGGCGGCGTGGGTCAAACTCCGCGTTAGGCTCGCACGTATGTACCCGCGGAGGTGGAGATGACCGTTGTCGACCAGGCGATCGAGACGCAGCTCTCGAACATCCAGAAGAAGACCGGGAAGTCCCTTGCAGAGCTCTATGCCTGGCTCTCGGCGACCGGGCTCGCGAAGCACGGGGAGCTCCGAGACGCTGCCAAGAGCGGCCTCGGCCTCGGGCACGGCGACGCCAACACGCTGGTCACGTTCCACCTGCGAGCCGGCGGCGGCTCGACCGCTCCCGCGGCGAGCGCCGGTGCGGCAGAGGACGAGATCTACGCCGGCCCGAAGGCGGCGCTCCGCCCGATTCACGACCGGGTGATGGCGGCCGTTCAGGGCTTCGGTGCGTTCGAGATCGCGCCCAAGAAGGGCTATCTGAGCCTGCGCCGCAAGAAGCAGTTCGCGATGGTCGGGCCCGCGACGAAGACCCAGGTCGAGATCGGCCTGAACGCCAAGAACCTGCCCGCCTCCGAACGCCTGATCCCCCTGCCGCCCGGCGGAATGTGTCCGTACAAAGTGCGCGTCGCCTCCCCGGAAGAGGTGGACGCCACCCTCATCGCCTGGCTCCGCACCGCCTACGACGCCGCCGGCTGAGGGCGGGCGAAAGCGACAACGAGACTCTCCAGACCGACGCATCCAGGGCCTCCGCTTCGAAGCTGAAGAGCCGCGTCCCAGACAGCAGTTTCAGAGGCAAGGGTCGGTCTTCGTCGAAACTATTTCGCCAGAAGCACATCTCGAGCGGCCGCGGTCACGGCATCCGTTTCGATTCCGCGACGCTCGAGGCGTGAAGGACAAGGGGGCTCCCTTGAGTCCCTGAAGTCGGGGTTTCGAAGAGGGCAACCTCAACTGGCCATCAGGATGGGCGCGGGCAGCTTGCCGATCCGCTGGGCGGCTTCGTACAGGTCGACGGCGCGCTGGGCGTTCAGCCAGAACTCCGGCGTCGTGCGGAGCGCCGCGCCAAGCTTGAGCGCCATCTCCGGCGTTACCGAGGTGCGGCCATTCACGATGCGGTTGATCACTTTGACGTCCGTGCCGAGACGTTCCGCCAACTGACGCTGCGTCAGACCGGCTGGAGCGAGAAACTCCTCGCGAAGGATCTCCCCCGGAAGCGTTGGTGGGCGCTTGCCTCTCATAGTCACCTCAATGGTAGTCGACGATGTCGACGTCCGTCGGCCCCGTCGGCGTCCAGCGAAAGATCACTCTCCACTGGTCGTTGATTCGGATGCTGTGCGCTCCGGCCCGGTCGCCTCGCAGCGCCTCGAGCCGATTTCCCGGTGGCGAAGTGAGGAGTCACACGTCCCCTCTTCGGTCTCGGCGGATTCTCTCGAGCCGGTCGATGTCAGCGAGGTCCTGAGGCCGGCCTGCGCCACGTTTCATCGCCAGCAGGTCGTCGAAAGCCACGAACGAGACTTCGAGGCCCGGAGCGATCGCCGCGCGGTGGCGGCGAGCATAGGCCTGCGCGAAGTCAAAGGGCGGCTCGAGAAAGAGATCCACTCGCAGCGTCGGATGACGCTCGCTCCAGAGCTGGAAGACGCGGGCGTGCTTCTCGACCGCCCAGCTCCGTCGAACCGCGGCGTCGGCGAACTGCTCGAGTCCGACCGGCACCAGGGGCACGAGCTCGAGCTCCCGGAACGCTTCCAGGGCAGGCGCTGGATGAGGCGGTTCCAGGTCGAGCACCAGGTCCACGTCGAGCGTCAACCGCAGATAGCCGTGGGCGACGACCGCCAGTCCGCCGACGACGAGATACCGGGCGCCCGCGCGATCGAGCGCGCGGAAGAGAGTTTCGAGAGAGGATCGCTCCATGGGCGCTGGGCTCCGTCGGCATGCTAGCCTAAGCGCATGCCGACGAGCCCCGAACTCGACGACCCGTGGCGATCCGCGACCTGGAAGGGCGCGGAAGAGTCGGTGCTCACGGTCGGCGCGCGCATGTCGCTGCCGGAGCGGCTGCGCTGGCTGGAGCAAGCCGCCGCCTGCGCGCGGGCACTCGCTGGAGAGCGCTCTCCACGCGCCGCCTCCGCCTGCGACGCCAGCTCCCAGCTTTCCCGCTCCCCAGCGAGCGGCGCCACCCACCCCCGCTGAACCGGCGGCGGCGCCGTCGCCGCCCAGAGCGGGCAGGCCCGCAAGAGTCCGACCAGGTTCTCGGATCTGCGGACTCTTTCGTCACACACTTGCAGGCCCGGAAAGGTGCCAGCCGCTTCCCAGACAGCAGTTTTGCAGGCGAAGGGTCGGTCTTCGTCGAAACTACTTCGCCAGAAGAACATCTCGCGCGGCCGCGGTCACGGCGTCCGTTTCGTAACGATCGCTGGCCATCTCTTCAATTCGCGCCTGAGAGACGGCGCTCGTCTGGTCGACCGCTCGACAAGCCACGGCGCGAGCGTCCGATTCACAGTCCCAGAGGGCTTCTTCGAGATAGCGATGGGCGTCGGGGATGCCTCTGCAACGAGCCATGCCGCTGATGACCCGGCGCCGCGCGTACGAGTAGGACGTCCGCTCGTAGATCTCGATGAGCAAAGGCAACGCGTCATCGGGGCCGGCCCTGGCGAGCGCATCGACGATCGAACAGAGTCGATACATGTCGGAGCTCTCGAGCGCGGCGGCGCCGGCTTCGATGAGCATCGGCCGGTCGTCGGGAGCGGCATGTTTGGCCAGAATGAGTTCTGCAGCGAGCGATAGCGGTCAGGCCTCGAGGAACCAGGCGCGAGCGAGGGGCAGCGAGATGGCTGGAGGAAGCTCCTCGAGGTAACGCAGGGACCCGATCCTTCCCTGAAGATCCTGTCGATCCGTCAGCGCGAGCGTCGATTCCCGACGCAAGAACTCCTCAGCCGCGCCGACGAACCCGGTGAAGCCTTGGCGGCCAAGAGCTCTGAGGGCGGCATTCCGTTCCTGTGGAGTGCCCACCTCCGCGGCAGTCTCCAGCAGCCGTCGCGCCTCGGGATCGGTTCGTCGTGAGAGTTCCTTCGACACTGGAGCCACCGCGCCCGGGGACGAGCAGAGCAACAAGAGCGACTCGGTCGGAAGAGCCGCAAGGTCCTCCGGCAGCTCCTCCCCGCGGAGACGATGAGCCGCCGACGCCAGGTTGCCCCCCAGCGGACGGGGCTCGAAGCGGGCGTCAGCGACCTTCTCTCCCATCACGAATCGGAGCGCCGGCACCGTTTCCGCCCAGCGATCCCATGGGGCGGCCACTTGCGCCACGGCCTCTACGATCTCTTCCACGCCGACGCGGGAAATGAGACGCTCGACGCCTTCCGCACGGACGACCCGGCTGACGAGATCCATGCCGCCGGCTGCCTCGAGGGTTTCCAGGCATGCACGCCACTGCGCGCCCGACGCCACGCCTTGCGCCAGGGCGGCACTCGCATCGTCGCTGCCCCGGCGGCTCATCTCCACGAGCACACCGATCGGCAGCCAGAAGTCCGAATCGTCCGCCTCGGAGCTCTCCTCTGAGATGAACCGACGCAACGGCTCGATGTCGGTCCCCGCAGCGAGCAGCAACTGGCCGTAGTACTCGTCGCGCGACTCGACCTGCCGGTCCCACCGCGGATCGTGCAGGACGCAATCCAGCACGTCCGCCGACGCCCGACTCCCGGCCTCCAAGGCAGCGAGAAATCCCGCCCCTCGGCCCTGTTGCAAGAGCTTCATCCGCGCGCTAGGCAGCCGTCACTCCGTTCTCCCCTTGCTGGACGCTCATTCTCCCGCGAATCTCGCCACGGCTCTCAGCTCCAAGCGAGCGGGCCCGGCAGGGAGGTCGCGCAACACTCGTAGTGCGCGACTCGACGGCGCGACGGCTTGGCCGCGACGCTCGAGGCGTGGAGAAGAAGGGGACTCATGAGCATCGCCCCACCGGCGCCCACGGGACATAGGACCTCGCTCCGCTCGCGACGGAGCGCGGCGATCTCCTCCGCCGTCACCCGACCGAGCCGGTGCGATCCGGGAATGACCCGCAAGGCGCCGTTGTCTGCGGGCGTGTCGTCCAGGTGAAGCCGGACGGCGAGAATCCGCTCAAGGAGGCTCACCGGCGGCTGCACGTGCGGCTCTCCATCCTTGATCGACCAGGGGCCGAATCCCGGAACGTCGAACCGCTCGCGCACGCGGATGGTCAGATCCTGGTGCCACGGGACCTTCCAGTTGGCGAGCGGGCTCTTGTCGAAGATCGTGAGCTTCGTCGCGATCGCGTCCGCGCCCAGCACTTGTCGCGCGACCTCCGCGATCGGGCCGCTCGCCGCCAGCCCGCGGAACAGCGTCGAGTTCGCAAGGGCGTTCCGCGCCCCGCCGCGCTCGTCGGACTCGATCAACAGCCGCTCCGCTTCAGCCCGGAGCCCCACGATCAGCTCGCGAGTCACCACGCCGGGAACTAGCGCGAAGCCGTTCTCCTGAAACTCCTCGACGAGTCCGGCGGGAAGCGGAGCGCACTGAGCCGTCGAAGCGCCCTGGACGCGGGAGGCACTCATTTGGGAGATCCTAAGGTAGGTCCCCTGCACTCATCGGTCTGCCGTGGAGATCGCCTGACACTCAACCCAGCTCAGAGCTAAACACGCGACTCGCGGGCGAACCTAGGCACCCGATGCTACGGACAGCCGCCACCATTCGCGACGCTCCAAGCACAGGCGTGGGCCGCTTCGAAACCATCTGCGAACAACGGAGGGACCAGCCGCTGACCGAACACTCCACCGTACGAACCGTCTTGCACAGGGTAGCTGGTCCAAGCGACGACAAACTCACCGCCCCCAGAAGCTGCGATGGTCGCTTCGTGCTGAAAGCCCAGGGTGAAGGTGTTGACTCGAAACTCGCTGCCTCTGCGAATTCCGAGAGGGTCGAATCGCTGGCCTAAGATGTCGAGTGGAGTTTCACCTGCACCCAATCCTTGCCAAACGACGACGAAATCACCGGAGGCATCGGCGGCAATCGCGGGCTGGTCCTGCGAACCAGTCGTGTAGCTGTTGATGCGGAACTCGGATCCAGCGGGAGTACCGTCGGCGTCGAAGCGCTGTCCGAAAATGCCCCGGTTGTCTCCGTCCTGGTCGTCGCTCCTCCAAACAACCACGAATTCACCAGAGCTGGCCGAGGCTACAACTCCGCCGTACTGGCTACCCGTGGTGAAGGAGTTCACCCGAAACTCAGGCCCATCGGGACTTCCAGTTGAGTTGAAGCGTTGACCGAACACTCCGTCGCCTGAACCGTCCTGGGCGCGATCGCTCGACCAGACGACAACAAATCCGTCGGAGCCCGAGACCGCAACCGCAGGTCGAAGTTGATGACCGGTTGTGTAGGCGTTGACTTGAAACTCACTTCCGTCAGGAGCTCCGTTCGGCGAGAAGAGTTGCCCAAAGACGCCACTGTAGGAACCGTCTTGCCCGAAGCTATTCCACACGACCACGAAACCTCCATCACTCCTCGCAGCTACCGCCGAGTTGTACTGTTGGAATGTCGAGTACGTATTGACCTGAAAATCGCCGCCTAGAGGCAGTCCCGTACCGTCAAACCGTCGACCGAGAACCTCGTACTCGTCGTAGACAGACCACGTGGCGACGAAATCTCCCGAGGTGAGGATTGCCGCCTTCGGATACCACTGCGAATGAGGTAGGTAGCTGTTGACCAGAATTTCATCCCCGACCGGCAGGCCCGCTGAATCAAACCGTTGACCGGAAATGTCAGAGTCGAAGCCCAGCGGATCGTTCCTCCAGACGACGACGAAGTTCCCGCTCGCGTCGCCTGCCACCGCCGGTTCGGACTGACTACCGGTGGTATAGCTATTGACCCTGAACTCAGGTCCTAGAAGCTGAGCGGAAGAGAGAGAGGCCGTCCAGGTGCAGAGCCCCAGTCCGACCGCAGCCCACGCTAGCCTTCGTTCCCTGGGTGAGAGCATGCCAGCCCTCCTGCTCTCCACTCGGGGAGAGCTTTGCACGTGCAACCTTCCCATCCACTGACACTCGCACGGAACCTGTTCGCGGAACCCTTCTGTCGAAGCTGGCGGCAGGATTCGGCGCAGCACCTTGCCCATCCCCGCCTTCCTAACGGTAGTCGCAAGCGGGCGGCATTTGCAAGAAGGATTCTGCCCTCGCGGCGGAGACGGCCTTCAGATTATCAATGAACAAAGACCAGCTCTCATCCCATGCCTTGATCTGATCTGGTGTGGCCTCGGCTTTCTTGATGCGCGTGTAGTGGAGACCGTAGAAGTCTTTTCCAGCAGCAGCCATCGCTGCCGACATCTTTTCGATGTTCGACATGCCGTCATCGATCAAGACGATGGTTTCGTAGTTGTCCAGGATGCCGAGAACGTTCTTCAAGAGGTAGACCAAGGCCGTCCCCTTGTTCTGGCCCGTCACCATGTAGATTCCGTCGAAGTAACTCGCGAGTTGATTCTTCTCGAGCCGGAACAGCAGCCCTGAGCTCGCATTCTCTAGCGGAGCCGGGAGATAGAAGGGCGTCTTCCTTGAATCGCTGACGCGGGTCAGCTCGCGCACCGTCGCGCTGCGAGCTGTTCCCGCATTCCGGGACGTCAACAGAATCTTGTCTTCGAAGATGCTGTTGAAGATCGCTGGCGCGTCGGGCTGCGTCAGCTCCAGGGCTTTCTCTTCCGTGGTGATCGCCACGACATCGAGAGGGCAAGGGACGGGGTTCTGGTTCTTCTTGTCGAACTGCCATCCAAACCAACTGTCGCCACCAAAGTCGCCTTGAGATGTGAGGAGCGTGTCGTCGATGTCGAAGACGTAGAGCACTCGCTTTGCTTCGAACGGAACTAAGGAGGAAATTTCCTTCAGATCGGAGATGTCGGGATGCACATCGATCCGCGGATGAGCGGCTACTGATGTGTCGGTACGGGCTGCCGCAACTGGCGATCCGACACCTCGAGCTGCACAACCGCAAGCTAGTAGTGCGAGAGCAAGTAAGGCGAGCTTTTTCACGGTTCCCTCCCCTGTTGAACCTCAATTTCGACCCGGCGACTTGGGCGGCGCAAGCTTCGGCTTACTGGTAATAACGAACGACACCTCAAAACCGGTCAGTTGGCTGTCACTTTTCTGCCCTGTCCCCCAGTTTCCTCCCACCCCGTCTCGGTGTCCAAGTAGCATGAAACCGGCCCTCGCAGTTCAGGAGATACCGATGAACGAACCGTTCGCCGCGGAACCCGAGGAGGTTCCCAGTGCCGAGGCGGAAAGTCAGCTGAGGTTGCTCGAGGAGTTGAAACGCGGCAGCCGGGAGGCGGCGGAGAGATTGGTCGAAGCGACATATGCCCGGGTGTACGGGTCCCTCGTCCGGCTCACCGGAGACCCCGACCAAGCCGCCGACCTCACTCAGGAGACCTATCGCAAGGCCTGGCAGTCGCTCGACGCCTTCCGGCAGAGCTCCCAGGTGTCCACCTGGCTCTTCCGCATCGCCTACAACACCTTCCTCAACTCACGAAGAAGGCCGTTCCGCATCGTGCCGATGGAGCCGGTCGTCGAAGAGACGGCGGTCGATGCCGAGCCACCGCCGGATGAGACGGCCCAATCCCACGAAGAGCGCGACCGGCTCAGAAGGGCCGTTCTCGCGCTGCCCGAAGAGCTCCGTTCGGTCGTCACCGCCCACTACTGGGGCGACGTCTCCGTCGCCGAGATCGCCAAGAGCGAAGGGATGACGCCGCCCGGCGTCCGCAAGCGACTCGCCCGTGCCTTCGCCGCCATTCAAGCCGCACTGGAGGTCAAGTGATGAACCCCAACGACACCCACCGCAAGCTCGAGAACGAGCTGCGCGATTTCCCCGTCCCCGAGCCGCCGAAGGGGCTGCTCGAGAAGTTGAAGGCCGAGATTCCCGACAGCGCGAGCCTCGCCGGCGCCGCCGGAAAGAGCTCGGCGCCGACAACGGCGGCCCCGTCCCGCTGGCCGCTCCGCCTCGCGGCGACGTTCGTGCTCGCCGCCGTCGGCGCCACCGTCGCCTGGCAGGTCGTGAAGGGCCGAGAGGGCAAGGAGTTCGATCGCCAGGCGGCGGCGTTTCAAGCGCCCACGGGGAGCGAAGTTCTGAATCGACCCACCGACCTCCCGCCGCCTCCCCCACCGCCACCGGCAGCGAAGGCGAAGCCCTACCCCACCGGCGCCGAGTCGACCTCGTCCACCCTTACTGAGAGCTTTTCGGCAAGAGATCAGCTACAGAAGCAGGTCGCCCAGCCGGTCGAGATTCCCGAGACGAGCTATGCCGTTCGCGCTCCGCTTCAGAAGGTCGAAGAGGCCCCGGCCGTCGAAACGGTCGAGGGCAGCGTATCGACCGAGCTCGACGACAGCTTCCTGGAGAGGGGAGGAGTCGGGGTTACCGGAGGAGTCGTCGGAGGTGTCGTCGGAGGTGTGGCCGGCGGTGTACCGGGCGGAGTGGCGGGCGGAACGGTCGGCGGCGCGAACGCGCCGGGGACCTACGCTCCTGCCGCCCCCAAGCCAGCACCTAGGGGCTACTACGAAAACGGCGCGATTCACGAGGAGCCTCTCGTTCTTGGCGAGGCCGGCCGGGTCGACGTCAAGAGCTCGGCCACTGCGGCGACGATCTCGGCCGAGCAGATCGAGCGTCTGCCCCGAGGGCGCGACTACTCCGCCGATGCCCGCGAGGCGGCGCGAGAGAATGAAGCCGCGCGCCGCGCGACCCCCGACACGATGATCTTCCGCGAGACGCCGGCGAATCGCTTCGTCGACAGCGCCGAGGATCGCCTGTCGACCTTCGCTCTCGATGTCGACACCGGCTCGTACACGCTGACCCGCGGCTACCTCGACCGCGGCCTGCTGCCGCCGCCAGCGGCGATCCGGGTCGAGGAGTTCGTCAACGCGCAGACCTACGACGATCCGGCCCCGAGGCGGGGGGACTTTGCGCTCTATGCCGAAGGAGCCCCGGTGGCCTTCTATCCGGGTGAGCGCACTCGGGTCCTTCGCTTCGCGGTCAAAGCGCGCGAGATCGACGTCCGCGACAGGAAGCCCGCCGTTCTCACTTTCGTCGTCGATGTCTCGGGCTCGATGAACCAGGAGAACCGCCTCGGGTTGGTGAAGCGCGCTCTCGGCCTGCTCCTCGACGAGCTCGGTCCGGACGACCGCGTCGGGCTGGTGGTCTACGGCACCAGCGGCCGCGTGCTGCTGCGCCACACGCGGGACCTCGAGGAGATCCGGCGAGCGATCGCCCTCCTCCGGCCCGAGGGTTCGACCAACGTCGAAGAAGGGCTGCGCCTCGCCTACGATCTCGCCGACGAAGGCTGGCGGCAGGGGGCGAGCAACCGCATCCTGCTCTGCTCCGACGGCGTCGCCAACGTCGGCGTGACCGGCCCGGAGTCGATCCTGGCGCGCATCGGCAAGGAGGCGCAGCGCGGCATCGCCTTGACCACGATCGGATTCGGCATGGGCAACTACAACGACGCCCTGATGGAACAGCTCGCCGACCAGGGGGACGGTACCTACCACTACGTCGACGCCCTGGCCGAAGCGCGCAAGGTCTTCGTCGACAACTTGACCGGGACGCTCGAGACCGTGGCGAAAGAGGCCAAGGCGCAGGTCGAGTTCAACCCCGCGGCCGTGGTCCGCTGGCGCCTCCTGGGCTACGAGAATCGCGACGTCGCCGACCGCGACTTCCGCAACGACCGCGTCGACGCCGGCGAGCTCGGTGCGGGCCACCAAGCGACGGCGCTCTACGAAGTGCGCCTGCGCGACGGCGCCTCCGGCAGCGAGCGCATCGCCACGCTCCGCTTGCGCTGGAAGAGCGTCGCGGCGAAGTCGATCGCGGAGGTCTCCCTCGACCTGCGCGCCCGCGATCTCGAGCGCGATGGACAGGCCGCTGCGGCGAACTTCCACCACGCCACCCTCGCCGGCGCTTTCGCCGAGAAGTTGAAGGAAACGGCGGCATCCGACGACTTCGGCTGGCGGGCGCTCCGGCGCGAGGCCGCCCGGCTCGACGATGACCGGGGGAGAAATCGCTCCGCCGCCGACCTCGCCGATGCGATCGATCGCGCGGCGCGGATCGCTGGAGCCGGCGAGGATCGCGACGAACGCGACGGGCGCCGCCGGAGCGACGACGAAGACGATCGCGACGAGCGGCCGCGCAACCCGCGGCTGGACGAGGACTGATCCGGCGAGCGGCTACTTGAAGCGATCGAGCGGCGACCGGAGGACCCGCGGCAACGGCTGCGGGTCTTCCGCTTTCGGCTGGG
>Ga0138256_10008611_pt1 | contig 10712 bp, 7 predicted proteins | sample KNB2016incub_MG_FD_105486 | JGI IMG/M metagenome (GOLD analysis project Ga0138256, IMG submission 105486) | Active sludge microbial communities from wastewater in Klosterneuburg, Austria - KNB2014incub_MG | ecosystem: Engineered > WWTP > Activated sludge > Unclassified | place: Austria... | reverse complement strand
CGCAAACCTGCCTATGCAGTTTTTCTCAGGAAAAAACATCGCTTGTACCCTGCATGAAAAATCTTATCCATTGCAGGTTGATGGTGATTACTTCCGCAATCGCGATATCGAAGCTGAAAGTACAGTCGAATTTAGCATCAGTCCGCGACCCATTCGGGTACTGATTCCACCGTATTTGAATACCTCTGTATTGCAGGCAGCCAATCATTAAACAGCACATAAAGGCAAATCAGATTATTGGCAATTTTCACCTTTATGAGAGGCTTTTTATAGCGCTTAAAAGACCGTAAGAAAATTATCGATACCAATAAGTAAATACTCAATGTTTTGATAATTGCTAACTATAGTAGCCAAACCATGGCTACTATAAACTGACCAATATCCGATTGAATTTGTAGATATAAGCATCCAAACCTACCCAATTCATTACAACTGATCAACGAAGTTATCGTTGATCACATTCCAGTAAAGCTAGATAAGTTTTTTCAATCGACCCTGCCCTCGATATACAGTGGTCATTTAATGCGATGAATACGGAACAATCACTTGCTTGAGTTTAATGATTTCCGGTTGATTGAGTGTCTCAGTCTTTAGCAATGCCTCAGCAGTTTGATCCAACAAAGCGCGATTGGTCTGGAGAATATTGACTGCACGCTCCAGCGCCTGATCAACCAATGTGCGGACAGAGAGATCCACCTTATTGGCGGTTTCTTCACTGTAATTGCGATTTTGTGGCAATGGGACATTGGGTTGCAGAAATGCCGATTGTTCTCTGTCATAGGCTACATTGCCCAAAGTTTCGCTCATTCCGTAACGCAGCACCATGGCACGAGCAATATCAGTGGCACGCACCAGATCATCCGCTGCACCAGTGGATACCTCGTTAAATACGACTTGCTCAGCCGCACGCCCACCCAGCAACACTGCCATTTTATTTTGCAACTCCACGCGAGTCATCAGGAAACGATCTTCTGTTGGGCGTTGAATGGTGTATCCCAGCGCACCGACACCACGTGGAATAATCGAAACTTTATGGACTTCATCAGTCCCTGGTAATGCCAGCGCTACCATAGCATGTCCCAGTTCATGAAAGGCAACCACGCGCCGTTCATTGGGATTCAGCAGGCGATTGCGTTTTTCCAAACCGGCCACAATCCGCTCAATCGCATTGTTGATATCATCCATCGTGACGGATGTGGCATTGCGTCGTGTAGCCAGCAGAGTAGCTTCATTAATCAGGTTTGCCAGATCTGCGCCGGTAAATCCGGGGGTTAAAGCGGCAATCTGTTCGATTTTGACATCCGTATTCAACTTTACTTTTTTCACATGTACGGCAAGGATTTGTTCACGGCCGATTTTGTCGGGACGATCTACCAACACTTGACGATCAAACCGACCGGCACGCAACAATGCCGGATCGAGAATTTCCGGCCGATTGGTTGCTGCCAACAGTACAATCCCACTACTGGAATCGAAACCATCCAGCTCGGCCAATAATTGATTCAGCGTCTGCTCTTTTTCGTCATGCCCTCCCCCCAGGCCATAAGCACCGCGAGCGCGGCCCAGCGCATCCAATTCATCAATAAAGATAATGGCAGGTGCCATTTGCCGTGCCTGCTCGAACAAATCGCGTACTCTGGCAGCGCCCACACCAACAAACATTTCTACAAATTCCGAACCTGAAATTGAGAAAAAAGGTACTCCAGCCTCACCTGCTACAGCGCGTGCCAGTAATGTTTTGCCGGTACCGGGGGGACCAACCAGTAAAATACCTTTGGGTGCACGGCCACCCAATCGGCCATAATCAACCGGATTCTTGAGAAAATTGATAATTTCCAGCAGCTCTTCTTTGGCTTCATCCACGCCCGCCACATCATCAAAGGTAACTTTGGTTTCTTTTTCCACAAATACTTTGGCATGGCTTTTGCCAATCGACATCAATCCGCTGCCCATGTTGCTACCCATGCGACGGATGATGAATAACCAGATCCCAATGAATAGCGCCGTCGGAAGAATCCAAGACAGCAAATCTCGCAACCAAGTGCTTTGTACGACGCCGGTATAAACGACATTGTGTTTATCCAGTATTTCCGCCAATTCAGGTTCTACTCGCGTAGTAACAAAGTCTTTAAATCCATCGGCATGTTCTTCTTTGAGCGTGCCGAAGATCTGATTCTCTGTAATGGCAATTTCAGCAATGCGCCCCTCCTCCAGAAAATGCTGGAAACGACTATATGGAATGGGCTTAACCTGTGTGTATCGCACATAAAGATTTTGCACTAACAGCAAGCTCGATATCGCTATGATGACAAACCAGAAGTTGACTTTTGCTTTTTTATCCATGGATAGCCTCAACACAATTTTAATGAATCACTTTATTTAGTTTTTATTCAACTCCATTTTCTTTTTCAGCATTACTACCGATCAGAAACTCTCGCTAGAGTTCTTGAGTGGTCATTATATTGTACAACTAGCTACTGAAATCTCATTTAGCTGGTAATTGATTTTAGACAATAGCTTACTTGCAAAGTATGTAAGCTATTTCCTACGTTAATTGCAGAAATGACTGAGTAAAGAATAAGAAGCGACCGACAAAATATAACTACGCATATCCCGTAATGATAGTTCAATGATTCCATGAACTTATCAAATTCAAACAAAATAATGCAATTTATCATCTATGAATAAATCATCATTTGCTTTTTTCATTGGATTCTATTTATAATAAAAATAATCAATTTATAATCAACGAATTACAGAATTCAATTAATATCCTTTGTTACCCGTAGCAGCTAATTTTATTAAATAGGGCGCATTAATCATGATACAGAAACAGGCAGTCACTTTGCCTAAAGAGGCATCAGGTTCAGTGGTTAATTACATGGCCAATGAATTTTTAACTTTTAGATTGGGAAAGGAAGAGTATGGAATCGAAATACTAAAGGTTCAAGAGATTCGGGGATATGACTCGGTAACACAAATCGCCAATGCGCCGGATTTTATCAAAGGAGTGGTCAATCTGCGTGGCATCATTGTTCCGATTATCGACATGAGAATCAAATTCAGGTTAGGTAATACAAATTATGATCAGTTTACCGTAGTGATTATTTTAAATGTATCCGGGCGTGTCATGGGAATAGTGGTGGATGGTGTGTCCGATGTCATCAGCATTGGTGCAAACCAGATGCGCCCGACACCGGGATTTGGTTCAGTGATTGATACCGAATACATCATGGGGCTGGGAACTGTTGATCAGCGCATGCTGATCCTCATCGATATCGAGAAACTAATGAGCAGCAACGATATGGGCTTAATCGAACAGAGTATTAGTTAACGAAAACAACTATTTCTTGAATAAGAAATCCAAAGGATAAGGGGAAACTTTGATGCTTCAAAATTTGACAATAAAATCGCGATTGGTATTTGTTATTAGTTTGTTATCTCTATTACTGGTTGGTGTAGGCAGTTTAGGGGGGTATGGTCTTAATCAAATCAATAGCGCTTTTAAAAGCGTTTACGAAGATCGCACAATCCCTTTGGGTGATTTAGGTTTAATTGTAGATCGCATGCAACGTGTACGACTGAATACTGCCACATCTGCATATGGAAGAAATGCTGAACTGGTCAAGCAACAGCAAACGATGACTGATCAGCGCGATGCCGAGGTAGCTAATTTTTGGCAAAAATTTATGGCCACTAACTTGACTCCTGAAGAAGCGACTTTGGCCGAGAATTTTACTCAACACTGGAAAGCCTATACAGAATCTCGTAATCGTACAGTGTCGTTGGCTACTGCGGGCGATTATGATGCTGCGATTGCGAACATGACTGGAGATGCCGGTGCAAAATTTACTGCAGCACATGAAATTGCTCTTAAATTACTGACATTGCAAAGAGATGAAAGCGCGAAAGAATATGCGGAAGCCCAGAAACAATACGAAGAAATCCTTCTGATATCATCGGTTGTGATAGCACTGGGGATTTTTTTAGCAATCATTATCGGATTTTTATTGATACGCGCGATAGTTGCGCCCTTAACTGAAGCGATTACCATTGCCAATGCAGTTGCATCAGGAGATCTAACCAGTCGTATCGAAGTGAATTCAACCAATGAAACCGGTCGTTTATTGCAAGCTCTGAAAACAATGAACGATAATCTCGTTGATTTGGTGGGTAAAGTACGCATGAGTACTGATTCTATTGCAACCGCATCGAGTGAAATCGCTTCGGGCAATTCTGATTTGAGTCAGCGCACTGAGGAACAAGCATCCAGCCTTGAAGAAACCGCTTCTTCCATGGAAGAACTCACTTCTACCGTGAAGCAGAATGCTGATAATGCTCGCCAGGCCAATCAGCTCGCATCAGGAGCTTCCGAGATTGCGGTAAAAGGTGGCACAGTCGTTGGCCAGGTAGTACAAACCATGAGCTCCATCAACGAAAGCTCCAAGAAAATTGTCGACATTATCAGTGTCATTGATGGCATTGCTTTTCAAACCAATATTCTGGCATTGAATGCAGCTGTGGAAGCTGCTCGCGCTGGTGAACAAGGACGTGGTTTTGCGGTGGTGGCTACCGAGGTTCGCACATTGGCACAACGTTCTGCCGCTGCTGCCAAAGAGATCAAAGAGCTGATCAACGATTCCGTAAGAAAAGTGGAAGATGGCACTCGCTTGGTTGATGAAGCTGGCGCAACCATGGATGAAATAGTCAGTGCAGTTAAGCGAGTGACTGACATCATGAGTGAAATTTCAGCAGCTTCCGATGAACAAAGTTCTGGCATAGAACAAGTGAATCAAGCCGTGACACAGATGGATGAAGTAACACAGCAAAATGCAGCGTTGGTAGAAGAAGCTGCCGCAGCCGCTGAATCCATGCAGGAACAGGCACAATCCCTAACCCAAGCAGTGACTCTATTCAAGCTATCAGGCGGTCATGCAACAGCTCCGATTCCCGTGAAAAGAAACAATCGTCCAGCGGGTGTCATCAAGATTCCTAATCGAGGATCGGTTACTCGCAAGCCTTCGGTCAATACCAGTACGAGCCCTGCCGTAACACCCATATCAACCCAGTCTCGCAAAGTTTCAGCCGTGGGTGGCGATGATTGGGAAGAATTTTAAATTGTTAGAAAGCACATCATTAAGGTGAAAATCTCAATGGTGTCATTGATTCAAACCGGATGTAAAAGGAATAAGGGGTGGTATTGTTTGAATAAAAAAACCATAGATCAAGCAATCAGCCCCGATATTCTTGGATATTTAATCTAACAAAGTAAATGAATTGATAAAATTCAATCTCAGTACAGTACAACTGATCAGAAACGCCAATCCAGTTGCAAACCGCCGAGGTTAGTTTGCTCAGAATATTGTCCTATAAGAATGTCTGACGTCGCTCCCTTTCTATTAAGAGCCGGATCATCCATGAACAAGTGAGCATAAGCGGCGTGGATATGCATATTCTTCAACAGGGCATAAGTTAAGCCAACCGTCAGCCAATAACGGTTCGCATCAGGAATGCGTGGTGATCTGAGTTGTGCATTGGGAATCGGTGTTTGATCATAAGCAAAGCCCGATCTCAGTATCCATCGATTGAATTCGGAAGAATAATTGACCCCAAAAGCATAACGCCAAGTATCCTGCCATTTCAAATCGAGTACATCATCGCGCTGTGCGGAAGAAAAATCTGTCCTGAGTTCGCGCACAAGACTCCAATGCGTCCATAGCGCATCGGCAGAAATTCCCCAGCGTGGACTGATGCGATGAGAAAATCCAAATAAAACATTATCAGGCAACGTGACCGATGTACGAGAATGGGTGTCGATAAAAGCTCCTCCTCGTGTCAACGCACTGGCATGACTAGGCAAAGAAAAATTGGCATCACCCTGCACATCATGAGTGATCCGCGATCGGTAACTGACACCTAGACGGGTATCCTGAGTGGGCGCATAGAAGGCACCAAAATTGTATCCGAATCCGACGCTATCCCCTTTGAGAGAAACATGTCCATCAGCTGCCTGCGGCAAGAGTCCTTGATTGGTGCAAGGCGCGGAACCTAAAGCCTGAAGACAAATTGTTCCCATGTCAATTGCGTTCGTAAGCTTGGATTGTAGATATTGCACATTGAAGCCGGCTCCCAGTGAGAATTGCTCGTTCACTTTAAACGATAAAGACGGATTGAAGTTTAAGGTTATGATTTCTGAATCAATTGCCTGATAGCGTCCTTTCCAATCGGAATGATAACTATTGTGTGTGCCAAAAGGAACATTGAAGCCAAAACCAAATGCTATCCGTCGTGTCAGTTCATGCACATAATAAATATTGGGGATAAGAATTGGGCCTGCTGATTCACCGCCATTATTTCCTCTCAGCGATGCACCGCCAAGCGCGGGGCTTAATTGAGACGAATGATCTTGAAAAGTGGCTGAAGGTACTATCACATATCCCGACAACGATAATAACCGACCACGAATCTGACCCATCGCTCCCGGATTAAAATAAACCATGCTTCCATCTTCGATATTGGTTGGCGCTCCCGAAAATGCCTGCCCTAATTCTTTCACGCTCTGTTCCATCACGGCTATGCCCGCAGCCATGATTTGAGTCGAGGAAAAAAGCATAAAAATACTTATAAAACCACTCCTTTTATGCAGAGAATAACTATTGGCACGATTCAGTTCGATGATTGGTCTCCTAATAGCTTGACTATTAATAAACAGCCGTTAATGAATATGTTATATAAGCTCTTTTCAAAATACTCTGATGACTCTGCGAATTATTCTAATAATTGGACATAAATTTTCTGATGTCAATCAGATCTATCCGACAGTTTAATATGGGTACTTCATACACTTTCAGCTAAAATGGTTTATTAAAACCAGAAATGAAGATGCAGGTTATAGAATGCTTTTTAATCCAGTGAATTTAGCGCTAATCATTTCTATGATCCATCAGCTATGCAAAATGACAACAAGGAATAAAATTGAATAGTCAGTCCAGAAATTCTGACTATCAGCAATCTAATTTGCCCGCAGCGATTCTGGCTGAACAGATCAAGCTGCTTTATCAGCAAGCAAACAAAGCACTTTTGGCTACTGTGATTCTTTCAACAGTACTTGCTTTCGTATTTTGGAGTTATGTTCCAAAGCAATGGCTTTTAGGCTGGCTCACAGGAATCTATCTGTTGACTGCTTGTCGATTCTTATTGGTCAGATTTTATTTGAGCAACATTCCTTCTATTGAAAGATCAATTACTTGGGGGCGATATTTTATCTTCGGTGTGCTGTTATCCGGAGTATCTTGGGGGCTAGCTGGAGGCGCTTTTTTTCTTGCTCACAGTGCAATGCATCAGTTATTTCTTGCTTATTTATTGGGAGGAATCATCGCAGGCGCAATGGCGACGTTATCTTCTTATAGAAACGCTTTTCTAGTCTTTGCTGTGCCCACAATCATTCCGTTTACCTATCAGGCCATCCTTCACGACACTGATACCAATATCGCCATAGCTTGCACCTATCTCTTTTTCTTGCTCATGATGGGGGTTATATCGCACAGACTGCACCATACGATTACCCATTCCCTCATGCTGCGATTCGATAATTCTGATTTACTGCATCGCTTGCTGCAAGCAAAAGACCATCAAAAGGCAATTAATTTGGAATTGCAGGCGCAGATTGTAGAGAAAGACCTCACGCAAAGAGCGCTACAGAATGCCAAAGAGCAATTGGAACAACGCGTGGTCGAGCGTACTGAAGCGTTGGCCCTGGCCAATGACATTCTGCATCAGGAAAAAGAGTTGTTCCAGGTGACATTAGCCAGTATCGGTGATGCCGTTATCACCACAGATTCGCTGGGAAAAATCACTTATTTAAATCCGATCGCGGAATCATTCATTGGCTGGAAAAACGACGAGGTAACCGGAGCTCCATTAAGGCATATCTTTCAGATTAAGAATATCCATACACAAGAATCCATCGAAGATCCACTCGCGGATTGTTTGAATCAATCGGTAAAATCGAGTCACAACCAAGAATGCTGCTTGATTCGTAGAAATAAGCAGGAAAGTATCATTGATTATTCAGTCGCGCCGATTCAGAACAACAAAAAAACTGTGATTGGCACGGTGTTAACCTTCCGCGATGTAACCGAACAAAGTAAATTGACGCAAAAACTCGTTTATCAAGCAGCGCACGATTCTTTGACCGGCTTATTAAATCGTGATGAATTCGAAGAGCGTTTGCGCAAAATTCTCGCATCAACCAGGAAAAATGACATTCATGCACTTCTATATCTTGACTTGGATCAATTCAAAATCATCAACGATACCTGCGGACATGGCGCAGGCGATGAATTACTGCGTCAGGTGACAGCGCTCTTACACTCTAAATTGCGTGCAAGGGATACATTGGCGCGCCTTGGGGGAGACGAATTCGGGATTGTATTAGAACATTGTCCACAAAATGAAGCCATGCAGGTAGCCAATAATCTGCGTGAGTTAGTACAAAATTTTCGTTTTCAGTGGTTGGATAAAACTTTCACCATCGGCGCCAGCATTGGATTATTTCTCATTGGTCAAGATAACGAAGGACTTGCTCATGTAATGAGTGCTGCAGATAGTGCCTGTTACGCCGCCAAAAACGAAGGCCGCAACCGAGTTCACATTTACCAGGCAACCGATAGTGAATTAAAAAATAAATCGAGTGGAATGGAGTGGTTATCGCGCATTCAGCAGGCCATCGTTGACAAACGATTATATCTATATTTTCAACCGATTATCGCATTGTCAAACAAAAACGAACTGGAAGAACATGGTGAATTTCTTTTACGGCTCCGCGATGAGCAGAATCAATTAATTCTTCCCGGTTCATTTCTCTCTTCCGCGGAGCGCCATGATCAGATGCTGATGATTGACCGCTGGGTAGTGGAACAATCGTTCATGTTACTGAAAGAGCGTTTTCAGCAACAATCCAAAGTGGTCTACACCATCAATTTATCGGCGCATGCGTTGGAAAGCGAGGATTTTCTCGATTTTGTAGTCGACAATCTCAAAACTTATCAAAAGATTTCGTCCAATATCTGCTTTGAAATTACTGAAAACATTGCACTTACCGATCTGACTCATGTCATGCAATTTATCGCAACCCTGAAGGAACTTGGGTGCCGCTTTTCCATAGATCGCTTTGGTAGCGGCTTGTCATCTTTTGGATATTTAAAAGATATTCCGTTGGATTACCTTAAAATCGATGGGCGACTGATCAAAAATATGACCAAAGATCCTGTTGATCAGGCTGTGATTGAATCGATGAATCGTATCGGGCATGTATTAGGATTCAAAATGATTGCCGAATGGGTAGAGGATGCGCAAACCTTGCAATTACTCGAGAAAATAGGTATCGATTATGTGCAAGGCTTCGAACTTGCTGAACCGCACCCCTTTCATTCAAAGGCGAAATCGTTGGAAAAAACAAATTAAGTACGATCGTATTTGATTCGGATACGGCCAGATTGGGATTGGGTCGCTGGAAAATGATTTGATCGCTATGGAGAGTGGCAAGGTAGTCAATTCAAGCAAGGGATTTAAATAAAAATTTAAATCCCTTGGCACATCCCGATGTATAGCTTGTTTCAAAAAATAAAATATCAATACTTGGCTCTATACGAAATAGAACGGCCATTCAAATCTTGAACATGTCTCGCATTATCTGAATAGAAGCTTTTTAGTTGCGCAAGTTGAGCAGATGAGATGGTAATAGGTTCTGCCAAAATCAGCCAATTGACCCCTTCGCTGCAAGGCGGCGTCGTTAAAGAACCGGCGAGCGTATAGTGGCTCCAGCGATGTTCAGGCAACAGCTTGAGTGGATTCAGTGCAATGTTTGCATCAGTACTTTGCGCCCTTTCCTCGGATGGCATGTTATCCAGGACGGTTTGAAGGGCTGCATTGTCTTCCCCCAATTTAATCAGAATTCCTAATACAGCAATTTTTCCGTCTTCTCTGACATGCACAAAATGCAATTCTGCGGGGAATTGCCTGTTTCCAATCATATGCTCACTGGGTGCATGCAAATGAAATTGTATGAGTGGATAAATTTCCCTGCCAATTTTCAAATGACCGTCATAGTCATCAGACATATTGACCTGTATACCGTGCCCATTGTTAAAGAACACTGGACTATCAACATAATATTTGAATCTTAACTTATTGAGGCGTGATTTATGGCTTTCTTCCGACAAGTTGACAGGTGACTGATGATTGCCAAGACTGCAGGTTGCATAAGGCAATGTAAAAGGTTCAACAGTTTGCGAATGATCCCGAATCGCCCCCCATTCAGTCTGCTCATCATGACTCCAGTGCGGACCAGCCATGGCGATGGTTGCGTAGCATGTAAGAATTGCAGCGGACAGTTTTTTTAAAATTTTTATTTTCATGAGTCAATTCCGATTCAAAATTAATAATCTGGTCAGCAAGGATGTTTTTTACAAAAATCCACCATGGATGGCTTCTTATGCGTACTTGAATTTTGAGTCGAAGACTTGGTATTTTCTTTTGTTGCGGGGCTTGCTACTGATGAAGCTTGTGCGGGTGAATTGGAATCGGCGGGCGGTTTTGACTTATCTGCCCCTGATTCGGCAAAGCATGAAACACCTAAACTTAATACTGCGACCAAAACGATTTTTATAAGCATAGTTTCCTCATCGATTAAAAAAAGATTGATAGAGCCT
>Ga0138256_10008610_pt1 | contig 10712 bp, 8 predicted proteins | sample KNB2016incub_MG_FD_105486 | JGI IMG/M metagenome (GOLD analysis project Ga0138256, IMG submission 105486) | Active sludge microbial communities from wastewater in Klosterneuburg, Austria - KNB2014incub_MG | ecosystem: Engineered > WWTP > Activated sludge > Unclassified | place: Austria... | reverse complement strand
TCGATGCGCTATCACATCACCCGCAAGACCGGCGGTCTTTCCCGGATCATCGAGCGGGGGGTGAAGGGTGTCGAGTTCTTGCTGCGCTTCATGCTTCTGTCGATCGGGCCGCTGATCCTGGAACTCAGCATGGTCACGGTGATCTTTGCCTGGCTATTCGATTGGCGCTACGCGGTCGTGGTGATGATCACCATCTGGCTCTACGTGACCTTTACCTTCAAGGTCACCGAATGGCGGGTGAAGATTCGCCGCCAGATGAACGCACAGGACACGGATGCCAACCAGAAGGCCATCGACAGCCTTCTGAACTTCGAGACGGTCAAGTATTTCGGCGCGGAAGCGCGCGAGGCGGCGCGTTATGACCGGGCGATGGAAGGGTATGAAGCGGCAGCGGTCAAGACCGGCCTGTCGCTGTCGTTTCTCAATTTCGGCCAGTCGCTGATCATTACGACCGGCCTCGTGATCGTCATGGTTCTCGCTGCGATCGGCGTGCAGGCGGGCACCCTGACCGTGGGCGATTTCGTCATGGTCAACGCCTATATGATCCAGATCACCAAGCCGCTGAACTTCCTTGGCACCGTCTACCGCGAGATACGTCAGGCCCTGACCGATATGGGCGAAATGTTCGATCTGCTCGACCAGCCGGCAGAGGTCGTGGACCGCCCCGGTGCCAAGCCGCTGAAGGTGGCGGGCGGGGCGATCACGCTGGACCATCTTTCGTTCGGCTATGAGGCCGCGCGTCCGATCCTGAAGGACGTCAGCCTGGCGATCGAGGCCGGGCAGACCGTGGCCATCGTCGGCCCGTCGGGCTCGGGTAAATCGACAATCGGGCGGCTTCTATTCCGGTTTTACGATGTGACGGGAGGTGCGCTCAGGATCGATGGGCAAGACGTGCGCGATATCACGCAAGACAGCCTGCATCAGCAGATCGGAGTGGTGCCGCAGGACACGGTGCTGTTCAACGATACGATCCACTACAATATCGCCTATGGTCGCCCGGAAGCTTCGCGCCAGGAATTGATCGAGGCGGCAAAGGCCGCCAAGATCCACGACTTCATCATGTCCCTGCCCGATGGGTATGAGACAAAGGTGGGCGAACGTGGTCTGAAACTGTCGGGCGGTGAAAAGCAGCGCGTGGGAATCGCCCGGACGCTCTTGAAGAACCCGCCGATCCTTTTGCTGGACGAAGCGACATCGGCACTTGATACCCAGACCGAGCGCGACATTCAGGAAAGCCTGGCAGCCATGGGCAGGGGGCGCACGGTGATCACTATCGCCCACCGCCTGTCGACCATCGCCGATGCCGATCGGATCGTGGTGCTGGAAGCGGGGCAGATCGTCGAGCAGGGGCGCCATGATGATCTGCTGGTGCATGGCGGGCGTTATGCGGCCATGTGGGCACGCCAGTCGGCTGAAGACAGCGACCCAAAGCCGGATGTTGGGGAGGATGAGGCCGCGTCCGGTGATATGGGCTGGGTCGGTTTCCGCACCTTGCCCGCAGGCTGAGGCAGAACAGCGGCTTGGTCCCCCGGCCGCTCTTGGCAACCCCGCGCCAGTGCGTGTAAGACGTGACAGAGAGCAGGCGGGGTAGGCTGTGAGCGAGACCGACAGTTTCATTGATGAAGTCACCGAAGAGGTGCGGCGCGACCGTTTGTTCGCGATTTTTCGCAAATATGGCTGGATCGGCATTCTGACGATCGTCGTGATCGTCGGTGGCGCATCCTGGACCGAATGGAAGAAGGCGAAGGCCGAGGCCGCCGCACAAAGTTTTGGTGATGCGCTGGTGGCGGCGATGACCAACAACGATTCCGCCGCCCGTGCCAAAGCGCTTACCGACGTTGCTGCGGGCGACCAGATTGCGGGCTCGCCAGGCAGGGCGGCTGTCGCGGCCTTCTTGCTGTCGGCTGAGGCCGAAGCATCGGGCGACCGGGCCGGTGCTGTTGCCGCGCTCAAGACGGTTCTGGACGATTCTGACCTGGCACCGCTCTATCGTGACCTTGCCCAGCTGAAGATACTGATCCTTGACGGGGCCACGATGGATGCGGCCGCGCGCGATCAGGCCTTGGCCGCTCTTGCGACGCCTGGCGCTCCTTACCGGACGCTGGCGATGGAGCAGCAGGCGCTCCTCTTGCTGGAGGTCGGTAAGACCGACGAGGCCATCACACTTTTTAGCGCCATCGCCGAAGATGCCGATGTAGCGCAGTCGCAACGTGGGCGCATCGGCCAGATCCTGATCGCACTGGGCGCGGATACGGCAGAGGGCTAATAGATCGTCGCTTCCGGCTGTGACCGGGGGCGCAATCGTCAGACGAACAGAGAGGCAGGACGCTCGTGACACTTTCCAGAAACTGCGGATATCTCGCGCTGACGGCACTTCTTCTGGGCTGCGGCGATGGGGAGGTGATCCTTCAGGGCGACCGGCAGATCCCACGCGAAGCCGTGATCGGCGTGGAGAGTGAAGGCGAGGCGCCGCTGGCGGCAACTCCGGCCGCTGTGGCGATTTCACTGCCCGGCCAATCAGGTGGCGACTGGACGCAAGTGGGGGGCAATGCCGCCCACCAGGGCGGCAACGCCGCCTATTCCGGGGCGCTGACGCCGGTCTGGGGCGCGAAGATCGGTCAGGGCGATAGCCGCCGCAACCGGATCACCGCAACGCCGGTCGTGGCGGGCGGGCGCATCTTCACACTCGACAGTGCTGAACGCCTGACTGCGACCGGCACCAATGGCGGAACGCTCTGGCAAGCCGACCTGACGCCTGCGGGCGACCGGAGCGGGGACGCATCGGGTGGCGGCCTGGCCTATGCCGATGGCCGGATTTTCGCGACGACGGGCTTTGGCGAGCTGGTGGCGCTCGATGCGTCGTCCGGCGCAGTCGTCTGGCGGCAACGGTTCGAAGCCCCGGTGGCGGGCGCTCCGGCCGTGGCCGGCGGCAAAGTTTTCGCTGTCGCGCGGGATGGTTCGGCTTGGGCCGTTGGCGCCGCGGATGGCAAGATTGCCTGGCAACTGCCGGGATCGGCCGCGCAGGCAGGCGTTGCGGATGGCTCTGCCCCGGCCGTGTCGGGCGACAGCGTGGTCTTTCCGTTCGCCACCGGCCAGATCGCGGCGGCGGCCATTGCGGACGGCGTTCCGCAATGGGCGGGCTTCGTCGCGGGCAAGCGGCTTGGCCGCGCCTATGCGAGCTATTCAGACCTGACCGGCGCGCCCGTGATTGCAGGTGGTACCGTTTATGCCGGTTCCGCCGCCGGGCGGCTTTCGGCGACAGATCTTGCCACTGGTACGACGCTTTGGGCGGCGCGCGACGGCGCCACCGATCCGGTGGTTGTGGCGGGCGGATCGCTGTTCCTCGTGAACGACGAAGACCAGCTTTTGCGTCTGAATGCCGCGACGGGCGAAGAAATCTGGCGCATCGACTTGCCCTATTTCACCAAGGACAAGGACAAGCGCCGCAAGGGAATATACGCTCATTACGGACCGGTGCTGGCGGGTGGTCGACTGATCACCGCTTCGTCGGACGGGCTTCTCCGGTCGTTCGATCCGGCCTCCGGCGCGCTTGTCGGCTCGGCCGAAATTAAGGGCGGTGCGGCCTCTGGGCCGGTGGTTTCGGGTGGCACGCTTTATGTGGTCTCCAAATCTGGGCAGCTTCTGGCTTTCCGTTGAGCGAAAAGCCCTGTAAAGGGGCGGCTTCCTGAAAGAGGTGCCCGCCATGAGCTTTACGCTTGCCATCGTCGGCCGACCGAATGTCGGCAAGTCGACCCTGTTCAACAGGCTCGTGGGCAGAAAGCTTGCGCTGGTGGATGACACACCCGGCGTGACCCGCGATCTGCGCGAGGGCGAGGCGCGCCTGGGTGACCTGCGCTTTACCGTGATCGACAGCGCCGGGCTGGAGGATGTGACCGACGACAGCCTGCAAGGCCGGATGCGGCGTTTGACGGAACGCGCGGTCGAAATGGCCGACATCTGCCTTTTCGTCATCGACGCGCGCGATGGGGTGACGGCCACCGACCGGGTGTTCGCCGAAATCCTGCGCCGCAAGAACGCCCATGTGATCGTCGCCGCCAACAAGGCCGAAGGCCGCGCTGCGGATGCGGGCGTGATCGAGGCGTGGGAACTGGGCTTGGGCGAACCCGTGCGCCTGTCGGCCGAACATGGCGAAGGGATGGACGAGCTTTACCACCTTCTGCGGCCCCACGCCGATGCCTTTGCCGAACGGGCGAAAGCGGATGCACCCGAGGTGGATGTTGATGTGTCCGACGACGATGAGGAAGGCGCGATCCGCATGCCGACCGACGCCCGGCCTTTGCAACTTGCCGTCATCGGCCGCCCGAACGCGGGCAAATCGACGTTGATCAACAAGATCATCGGCGAGGAGCGTCTTCTGACCGGCCCCGAAGCGGGCATCACCCGCGACGCGATCTCGGTTCCCGCGAAATTCTTCGGCACGCCCATGCGGATTTTCGACACTGCTGGAATGCGCAAGAAGGCCAAGATCACGGAAAAGCTGGAAAAACTGTCGGTCGGTGACGGGATCCGCGCCGTGCGCTTCGCCGAAGTGGTGGTGGTGCTTCTCGATGTGGGCATCCCCTTCGAACAGCAGGATCTGCGCATCGCCGACTTTGCCGAAACCGAAGGGCGCGCGGTTGTGGTCGCCGCGAACAAATGGGATCTTGAGGAAGAGAAGACCGAAAAGCTGAAAGAACTGCGCGAAGCGTTCGAGCGGCTTTTGCCGCAGTTGCGCGGTGCGCCGATGGTGACGGTGTCGGCCAAGACCGGCAAGGGGCTTGACCGGCTTCATGCCGCGATCATGACGGCCTATGACGTCTGGAACCGCCGGGTGTCGACCGCGCGGCTCAATCAATGGCTGGGCGCCATGACCGAAGCGCACCCGCCGCCCGCCCCCGGTGGCCGCCGGATCCGGTTGCGCTACATGACCCAGGTCAAGACGCGCCCACCGGCCTTCGTGGTGATGACCAACCATGCCGACCTGCTGCCCGAGAGCTATTCGCGCTATCTGGTCAATGGCTTGCGCGCCGATTTTGACATGCCGGGCACGCCGATCCGACTGCATTTCCGCGATCAGGGCGACAAGAACCCCTACAAGGACCAGAAATTCCACACGCCGTCGCGGCTGCGGAAACACAAGGAAGGCCGCAACCGCGAGGATTACAGCAAGCGCTGATCCCGGCGAACTCCTGCCCCTTCATTCTGGCCTAAATATCCCGAGTGTGTGGGGGCAGCGCCCCCACCCTGGTCAGACCAGCAGACCTTCGGGGGTCAGCCGCGACTTGCCGCCGAGCCATGGGGCCAGCGCTTGCGGCAAGATCACCCCGCCATCCTCGGTCTGGCCATTTTCCAGAACCGCGATCAGGCAGCGCCCGACCGCCAGGCCCGATCCGTTCAGAGTATGAACGAACTCGGGCTTGCCACCCCCCGCCGGACGGAACCGCGCATTCATCCGCCGGGCCTGAAAATTGCCGCAGACCGAAACGGACGAGATTTCGCGATAGCTGTTCTGGCCGGGCAGCCAGACTTCAAGATCGTGGGTCTTCTGGGAGCCAAACCCCATGTCTCCGGTGCACAGAACGATGGTGCGATAGGGCAGGCCCAACCGCTCCAGCACCGCTTCGGCGCATTTCGTCATTCGGTCATGTTCGGCCAGCGAGGTGGCGGGCGTGGTGATCGACACCATCTCGACCTTCTCGAACTGATGCTGGCGGAGCATCCCGGCGGTATACTTGCCCGCACTGCCCGCCTCGGACCTGAAGCATTGGGTGTGGGAGGTCATGCGGATCGGCAGCGCGCCTTCGTCCAATATGTCGCCCGCGACCGTATTGGTCAGCGTGACTTCCGAGGTTGGGATCAACCACCAGCCATTCGTCGTCTGATAGCTGTCCTCGGCGAATTTCGGCAACTGGTTGGTGCCATACATCGCCTCTTCCTTGACCAGAACCGGGGTGATCATCTCGGTCAACCCGTGGTCGGTGGTGTGCAGGTCCAGCATGAATTGCGCGAGCGCCCGATGGATACGCGCCACCGCGCCTTTAAGCACCACAAAGCGCGCGCCGGAAAGCTTGGCGGCGGTTTCAAAATCCATCCCGGCCTTTACGCCCGGAATGTCGTAATGTTCGCGCGGGGCGAAACCGTAGGTTCCGGGCGTGCCCCAGCGGCGGATTTCGACATTGCCGCTTTCGTCCGGGCCGGTCGGCACTGCGTCCAGCGGCAGGTTCGGGATGGTCAGCAAGAGCTGGCGAAGCGCTTCGTCCTTCGTGCCCGCATCTTCGGTCAGTCGGGCGATCTCGGCCTTCTTGTCCGCTACCAGCGCCCGCAGCCGTTCGAATTCCCCATCATCGCCCCGCGCTTTGGCGGCGCCGACCTCTTTGGATGCAACGTTTTGGGTGGCTTGCGCGGTTTCCGCCGCCAGGATCATCGTGCGCCGCGCCTCATCCAGCGCGAGAATTTCCGACGACATCGCAGCTTGCCCCGGGCGCCGCGTCAGACGACGGTCAAATTCGGCGGGGTTTTCGCGGATGGCGCGGATATCGTGCATGATGAAGCCTTTCGTGATGCTCTTGCCCGGCTATGCCACAGTCCGCTGACCCATGAAAGACCCGGCCAGATCAGGCGTTCGTCGCCGCCTTGCAAATGAAGGGGCGCGACTATAGGTTCCCGGCCAACCATCGGGGGTCGTCCCCCGACCACAAGAAGGGGCCCCGACATGTTCATCACTCCAGCCTATGCACAGGCCGCAGGCGGCGCCGGTGGCGCGGCCGCATTCGCGCAGTTTATTCCGCTCGTCCTGATTTTCGCGATCATGTATTTCCTGCTGATCCGCCCCCAGCAGAAAAAGCTGAAGGATCATCAGGCGATGGTCGGTGCGCTGCGTCGCGGTGATCTGGTCGTCACGGCGGGCGGCATCCGCGGCAAGGTGACCAAAGTTCTCGACGATGCAGATGTCGAGGTGGAGATCGCCGACGGCGTGAAGGTGCGGGTGGTCAAGAGCACCATTTCCCATGTCGTGTCGAAAACCGAACCCGCCGCCGGCACCAACTGAGCTGATCTGTCATGCAATTGCCCCTGTGGAAGCGCCTTCTGATCTGGGGCTTTTGCCTTGCCTCGCTGATCCTCGCTGCGCCGAACGTCTTTTATCCCCGCGTCGAGCGGCACAATGATGCCGTCCTGAAGCTTGAGCGTGGGGCGCTGGAAACGCCTGAACTTCTGACAGACAAGGCGCTTTGGCCGGAATGGCTGCCATCGAAGATCGTGAACCTCGGGCTCGACCTGCGGGGGGGCGCGCATCTTCTGGCTGAAGTGCAGACAAGCGATGTCTACAAGGCACGGATGGACGGCTACTGGCCTGAACTGCGCAAGGCCCTGGCGTCCGAGCGGGCAACAGTGGGTGGCGTGCGCCGTGCGCCCTCAGCCCCCGATGAATTGCGCGTGACGATCGAAAAGCCTGACGGCATGGTCAAGGCAATAGAGGTCGCCAAGACGCTGGCCACGCCAGTGATCACCCTGACCGGCGTCGGGCAAAACGACATAGATGTGCGCGCCGAAGGCAATCTGTTGATCTTGCATCTGACGGATCCTGAAAAGGCCGCCACCGATGATCGCACCATTCAGCAATCGCTCGAAATCGTGCGCCGTCGTGTGGACGAGGTTGGCACACGCGAACCAACGATCCAGCGCCAGGGCGAAAACCGTATCCTGATCCAGGTTCCGGGCATCGGCTCGGCGGCTGAACTGAAGGCCCTGATCGGGACGACTGCGAAACTGACCTTCCACCCTGTGATCCGCCGCACCACCAACGCCACCGAGCTCGCCGGACCCGGCAACATGCTTTTGCCGTCGATCGACGAGGAGGGCGTCTATTACGTGCTGGAAGATACCCCCGTCGTGACGGGTGAGGATCTGGTCGATGCCCGCCCCGATTTCGACCAGAACGGCGCGCCTGCGGTCGGCTTCCGGTTTAATCCGACAGGCGCCCGCAAGTTCGGCGACTATACGGCCGAAAACATCGGCCAGCTGTTCGCCATTGTGCTCGATGACGAGGTGATTTCGGCTCCGCGCATCAACCAGCACATTCCCGGCGGGTCCGGCATCATCACCGGCAGCTTCACCGTCGAAGCCGCGACCAATCTGGCCGTTCTTCTGCGTGCGGGTGCCCTTCCGGCCGAGATGACCTTCCTTGAAGAACGCACGATCGGCCCGGAACTGGGGCAGGATTCGATTGATGCGGGCAAGGTCGCGGCAGTGGTCGGCTATGCGGCGGTCTTCCTTTACATGATCGCAAGTTACGGCTGGTTTGGCGTGATGGCCAACATGGCGCTTGCCTTCAACATCGCGGGGCTTTTTGCCATCCTGTCGCTGCTTGGCGCTACGCTGACGCTGCCGGGCATTGCCGGGATCGTGCTGACGATGGGGATGGCGGTTGATGCCAACGTGCTGATCTATGAACGAATCCGTGAAGAACTGCGGTCGGGCAAGGGGCCAGCGCGGTCGATCGAGCTCGGCTTTGACAAGGCCTTTTCGGCGATCATGGATTCGAACGTGACCGCCATCCTGACCTCGATCATCATGTTCATGATCGGCTCAGGCCCGGTGCGCGGCTTCGCGGTGACGCTGGGGATCGGCATCATCACATCCATGTTTACGGCCGTCTATGTGACCCGACTGATCGTCCAGACCTGGATGAGCTGGCGGCGCCCCAAGACAATCGTGGTCTGAGGAGACAAGTATGGCCTGGCGCCTGCGGCTGGTTCCCGAAAAAACCAACATCGACTTCTTCCGTTGGCAGAACATCACGTTCGGCGCTTCGCTTGCCGCGGTTTTGCTGACTTTCGTTTCCCTTGCGGTGTTCGGGCTGAATTTTGGTATCGATTTCCGAGGCGGCACAACGATCCGAACGGAATCGACCCAGGTCATAGATGTCGGCGACTATCGGGCGGCGCTGGCGGCGCTCAACCTCGGCGATGTGTCAATCACCGAAGTGTTTGACCCCGCCTTCCGCGAAGACCAGCATGTCGCGCAGATCAGGATCGAGGCGCATGCCGATGCCGAAGCCGCCAGCCCGGAAACCATCATGAAGGTGGAAGAGGCTCTCAGGGCGGTTGATCCTTCGATCACCTTCCCGTCGGTCGAATCGGTCGGGCCGAAAGTGTCGGGTGAGTTGATCAAATCGGCGCTGCTGGCCGTGGCGGCCGGCGCGCTTGGGATCGGGGTCTATGTCTGGCTGCGGTTCGAGTGGCAGTTTGCCGCCGGCTGTGTGGCCGCCCTTTTGCACGACGTGATCGTCACGGTAGGGGTCTTTTCGGTCTTTCAGCTCAAGTTTGATCTGACCATCGTCGCGGCACTCCTGACCATCTTGGGATATTCGGTCAACGACACGGTGGTCATCTTCGACCGCCTCCGCGAAAACCTGCAAAAGTACAAGACCATGCCGCTGCGCGACATGATGAACCTGACCACGAACGAAACCCTGAGCCGGACCATCATGACTGCGTCGACGACGCTCATCTCGCTGACCGCGCTGCTGATCTTCGGCGGCGATGTGATCCGTGGTTTCGTGTTTGCGATGCTCTTTGGGGTGATTGTGGGCAGCTATTCGACGCTCTATGTCGCCAAGAATATCGTCCTTTACCTTGGCGTGAAGCGCGACTGGTCGAAACCCAGCGATGATCTGCCCGGCCCGAAAGGCGCGCAGCTTTATCAGGGCAAATGATCACGCTGACGGAAATCGACTGGACCGGCCCCGGCCGCCCGATCGAAGGATACGGGCCAGGGTTCTTCCGGGTGGGCGGCGCGGTCTTTCGCGGCGCCATTCTGGTGACACCGGGCGGCGTTCGGCCCTGGGCAGGGCTTGCGGATGCCGACAGCCTTCTGTCCCTCGCGGGGCAGGTCGATGTTATCTTGCTGGGCATGGGAGGTGACGTTGTCTGGCCCGAGCGCGCGCTTCGCGACCGGATCGAGGCGGCGGGCCTTGTGGTCGAGCCGATGTCGAGCCCTTCGGCCGCGCGCACCTATAACGTGCTTTTGTCCGAAGGCAGACGGATTGCCGCGGCCCTGCTGCCGGTCTGACAAGCGGTTTCCTTCATAAGCCAAATCGGCTAACCCAACAGGCATGGTCAAACTCGCCCTATCAGCTGTTTCGGTCGCACGCGGTGGCATCGCCGTCCTGTCGGGCGTCAGTTTTGAAGTGCCTGCCGGGCAGGCGCTGATCCTGCGCGGGCCGAACGGGCTGGGCAAGACCACGCTTTTGCGCACCATCGCGGGCCTTCAGCCGCCGCTGGCCGGGCGGATCAGCCCCGGCCCGGATCACATCGCCTATGCCGGCCATGCCGATGCGGTGAAAGCTGCCCTGACCGTGGGCGAAAATCTGGCTTTCTGGGCTTCCGTCTACGGGGCGCCCGGCATTGACGCGGCACTTGCCGACATGGACCTCCAGACCCTGCGCGACCGGCCGGCACAAAATCTCTCGGCCGGGCAAAAACGCCGCCTCGGGTTGGCGCGCCTTTTGCTTTCGGACCGGCCGGTCTGGGCGCTGGATGAGCCGACGGTGTCACTCGACACCGACATGGTCCGGCTCTTTGCGGGCCTGTTGACCCGGCATCTGGCGCGGGGTGGGGTCGGGTTGTTGGCGACCCATGTCGCGCTTGACCTGCCGGACGCCGTTACGCTCGACCTGTCGCCTTGGCGCGCGGGCGGTGTTTCCCCTGCCG
>Ga0138256_10008609_pt1 | contig 10713 bp, 11 predicted proteins | sample KNB2016incub_MG_FD_105486 | JGI IMG/M metagenome (GOLD analysis project Ga0138256, IMG submission 105486) | Active sludge microbial communities from wastewater in Klosterneuburg, Austria - KNB2014incub_MG | ecosystem: Engineered > WWTP > Activated sludge > Unclassified | place: Austria... | reverse complement strand
TGACATCACATTATCCCTAAAATTTGTAGAACATATTTTCGGAAAGCACTATGAATTGGGCTTGGATTATCTGCAATTGCTATATCTAAAACCCATCCAAGTACTGCCTATTTTATGTTTGGTGTCCAAGGAACGCTCCACAGGCAAGAGCACCTTTTTAAAATGGCTCAAGGAAATCTTTGAAAATAATCTTACCTATCTGACCAATGATAGTTTCAGCAGCCAGTTCAATGCCGATTGGGCAAACAAGCTCTTGATATGTATAGATGAAGTCCTGTTCAACAAGGAAGAGCTCACAGAACGCATTAAATACCTAAGTACCACCAATATCAATAAACTCGAAGCCAAGGGCAAGGACAAACGTGAGGTGGAATTCTTTGGCAAGTTTATACTGTGCAGTAACAATGAAGAGAGTTTTATTAAGATTGATGCCAATGAAACACGGTTTTGGGTAATAAAAGTACCAGTCTTAGAAGCAGAACAAACAAACTATTTAGAGAAATTGGTTGAAGAGATTCCAGCCTTCCTGCACTACCTAACAAACCGAAAAGTACATTCAAAACATTTGACCCGCATGTGGTTTACAGCGCAACAGATTAAAACAAATGCCCTGGTCAAGTTGGTACAAAACAATCGCAACCGAGTAGAGAAAGAACTGGCTAGTATTCTAATGGGCGTCATTGAGAAATTTGATTTACAAGCCGTTGACCTTTGCCCTATGGATGCTTTGTTGGCACTGAACAGGACTCGGGTAAAAACGGACCTGACACAACTACGACGATTACTAAAAAATGATTGGCGGTTAAGCAACAAAGACAATTCAAATAGCTATCAGAAATTTGTGATTTGGACGGATGGCGACATCAATTTAATCGATGCCAAAGGACGCTACTTTACAGTCGAAAAATCGTTTTTGACCCAAAACTTTGATGATTTGATGACAGGATGACGAAACTGCTGTATTTGTTGGGCTAAAGCCGTCATCATTATATCATCATTTTGTCATCAAAAAATATAATGATGACAGGATAGTGCTATAAAAAACCGATAACGATGAAATGATGACAGATTGATGACTGAACAAACGCACTGTTTATAAGGCTTTACAGATGAAATCATCAAAAAAACAAAAATACACCTAAAAACACATTGGCTTATGAAAAGAAAAATAAATTGTGAAACAGCCCGAGATTTTTCAGTGGAAAAAGCACTGGAAAAATTAGGGCACTTTCCCAAAAGGACAGCGGAACAAGAAGCTTGGTTTCTGAGTCCATGGCGGTCAGAAACCCAAGCCTCTTTTAAAGTCTCTAGAAGCAAGAACCGATGGTACGACCACGGTGAAGGTATAGGCGGTAATGTGATTGATCTAGTATGCAGAATTCTAAAATGTTCCATAGGTGAAGCCTTGGAATTTTTAAGTGATACCATTCCAATTAACATAGTGGAACAACAGCATCAGTGGGATACAAAGGCAATTAACATAATCCCAAGTGTCTATATTAAAATTATTAAAGTTCAAGAATTAGAACATCCTGCCTTAATTCAATATTTAGCATTAAGAGGTATTACCCAAAATGTTGCCAAACTGTATTGCAAAGAAGTTTGGTACAGATTTAATGACAAGCAGTTTTTTGCCATAGGACTAAAGAATAATAAAAATGGATGGGAACTTCGGAATAAGTTGTTTAAAAATAGTAGCAGCCCTAAGTGTTATACCCATCTAAAAAGAAACAGTAACCAACTTATTGTTCTAGAAGGTATGTTCGATTTATTGTCCTTGGGGATGTTAGATGAAGACCTTTTAAATGCTTCAGATATTCTGATTTTAAACTCCATTGCTTTTATAAAGGATGTGGATGTTGAACATTATATAAATACCTATGATTATGTATGTCTCTATTTGGATAGGGATTCCGCTGGACAAAACGCTACTACATATATAACAGAAAAATATATACAGGCTATAGACCAAAGTTACAGCTATAAAAACCATAAAGATTTAAATGAACTGATATGTTATGAAAATGGAAGATGACCATGATTTTAAATTCATGGATGAACAGAAACGGACTGTAGAGATTCCTACTGAAATACTAAGTCAATCGGATAGCCTAGAGTTGGATTTGGAAAAGGATCTATCGGAAACCAATAAGCTTGTGGGTAGGAATTCGAGATGTGTGTCTGTGGACACATTCTCGTTTGCTCCCCATGGTCGCAAAGAAAAAAAAAGAGTGTTTAAGAGCAAGGGAGACCTCGTTAAGTTTCGATGTAGTGTCTACGAAAAGAAGCTGTTAATAGTGAAGTCGAAACGTAGTGGATTGAGCCTTAGCGAATACATTCGGCGTAGCTTGTTTGAACAGGAAATCACAGAACGTTTTTCAGATGAACATATTGAAATATACAAAATGCTTATTAAGTATCACAATAATTTTAAGTCCATTGGGAATATGTACAAAAAACGACATCCGAAGCTTAACCAAGAAGTGTATGATTTGGCAAATGAAATAAAGAAACATCTCAAAAAATTTCAACCATGATTGGCAAAGGCAAAAGTATATCGCACACTATGGCTTCCATGTCCTATGGGTGGAATCAGGAGAAGGATGCTGAAGTGATACTCAAGGAATTTCTACATGGTGATACCCCAAAGGAGATAACCAAAGAATTCAAAATGCTCCAGGACCAGAATTACCATTGTACTAAAAACACGTTATCGTTTGTGATCAGTCCAACAATAGAAGATGGCAAACGCTTGGGAAAAGAGGAACTTCAAGCCATTACTAAACGTTTTATACATGAAATGAAACTGGGCGAACGGCAAGCCATTGCTTTTGTTCATCAGGACAAAGACCATAAGCACATTCACTTATATGTGAACCGTATTGATTTTAGAGGGGTTGCTTATAACGATAGTTTCATTGGGAAGCGCAGTCAGCAAGCTGCTGAAAAAGTGGCGGAACACATGGGATTGACCACCGTGAAGCAAATCCAGTTTGAAAAGGAGTTCAATCTAAGGGAAATACGAACTGAAATAAAACGTCGGCATGACCAGACCATGAAACAGTTCAAGCCTAAATCTTTTGATGCTTATATAAAAGATATGCGGGTCAATGGGGTTAAAGTTATACCTACTATAAATAACCAGAACAAACTACAGGGCTTTCGATTTGAATTTGATGGTCATAATTTAAAAGGTAGTGAAGTGCACAGAAATATGTCACTTGGCAATATTGGAAAACAGCTGTCTGGAATTCAAAGTAAAAGTATTTTAAAAGAAAACAATGTAAGTGTAAAACTTGCAGGTAAAGTGGTTGACTTAACACCGAATTTGGCTTTAAAAATAACCAAGTTCATTATTAAAAAAGCCATCAAAGGGATGGACATAGGCTATTAAATTAAACATAACTATCATGACAAAACTTGAAGAACTAACTGCATTATTGGTCAACGAACTCAATGATTTCAATAAAAATATTGAAAAACTCGAAATCATTAGCAAGCAACTAAATGATCTAAGAATCAAGATGGATGTATCGGAATACAAAGCCATTATTGAAGCACATCAAAAACAAATGGCAACCACTAAAAGTATGATAGAAGGTTTTGAAAATCGATTTAATGATAAAATTAACCAGGCTAAAATTTATCCTACTTGGGCGGTGGTGGGCTTTATTATAATTATGGTAATAAATATAGCTTTAATTACATTTATTACCATAATTAGGTAGCTAATCTTGATTAAGTAAGGATTGAAATAATAAACTTTAAATTATTAAATATATATGAAAGAATTATTTGGTTTTACATTTTCATATATTGTTTTACAAAACTTGAGATTAATAAATAGCCCTTTTCGTTAGGGTGTACGCCATCGTCAGAAAGCAACTCTTCTTTATTGTCAAGAAAGGCTGAATATAAATCAATGTAAATAATACTATTATTACTACTAACCTCTTTTATTATTTTATTGAACTTTATTATATTTTCGTTACTCCGTATTTTGCCTGTTGAAGTTTCAATACCATTAATAGAATCGGAAATAGGTAAAATACTTAATAAATAAATTTTATCCGTGAATTTTTGAGCTATTGAAATTGCCTTTCTCAGATTATTTTTGAATTGATTAGGAACTACTTTTTGCACACCACCTATATATGCCAAATCGTTTGCTCCATAACTAATAAAAATCAAATTTCCATTTGGTGATTTTCTTGCTTCTACTTCAACTATTAACCTTTTTAAAAGGCCAAAAGTCGTTTCGCCACCAATACCAAGATTAAATATATTCACTTCATTTATTTTTTTATTATTATATTCCGAATGGTAAAATCTCTTCAATATATCTACCCAACCCCCATAAACACCATCATATTCTCCATATGTAATGCTATCACCAAAAAATAAAAAATTTGTCATTTACGATATTATTTTTGCATTTATGCGTTATTTTATTTTAAAATAGGGTTTTATAAAGTGTATAAATTGAGGTGAAAATAATTAAAATCCCAACAATTATCATCATATTCTTAGTAGGCAATCTTTTTGTAATGTATGCTCCAAAAGGAGCGGCGAGTGTGCCTCCTACAATAAGGCCTAGAATAATTTGCCAACTTTGTATACCTGTAAAATAAATAAGAATACCGGCACTAAAATAAGTCACAAAAAATTCTGCCGTATTAACAGTTCCTATAACTGTGCTAGGTGTATTACCCTGCTTTATTAAATTTGAAGTTACAATTGGTCCCCAACCCCCACCTCCAATAGCATCTAAAAAACCACCAAAAAGCGCATAGACCGAAGCATTCTTTAAATTAGTTTCTAAAGCAACCTTTTTCTTAAAGGCTTTAAATACTATAATTGCCCCCAAAACCAATAAATACATACTAACATAAGGTTTTATAAAGTGCCCATCAATTACCGAGCCTAATAAAAAAGCACCAATAGAAGCACTCAATACACCTGGTATAATAAGTTTGAAAAACAACGATTTATTAAAATTCCCAAACTTAATGTGTGATAGACCAGATACTCCTGTAGTAAAGACTTCGGCTGTATGTACAGCCGCTGAGGCAAGTTTAGGTGATAACCCAAATCCTAACAAAACAGAATTTGAAGTAACTCCATAAGCCATACCTAATGCACCATCAACAATCTGAGCTAAAAAACCAGCTAATAAAAACCAAAGAAATGTTTGGTCAAATGTCAAATCTTCAGTAGAAGCTTCGGGTAAATACTTAACGAGTACAATTGCGATTAATAAAAGCTTTAATGCAACAATAACAAGTGAAATGTGTCTTAATTTAATCTTTTCCATCTAAATATATACTATAAATTTTACAAAAAACTATAGCGAATGGTTAAACCATAGGTTCCAGGATCTCCAAGTACAGCCGCATAATGTCCTGCACTACCACCTGCTGGCAATAGTTGCTCGTAATAGTCTTTGTCAAATAAATTGCGCGCCCAGACAAAAACCGAGAGCCCGTTGCTTGCACGAAATCCTGCTCTGGCATTTACCAAACCATAACCTTCTATGTTTAAATATTGTGAAGGTGATGCACTTGATGAAAATTCTGAACGGAAAAATGTGTCAACTGCTAAGAAAAATTGACCATCTTGTGCTAAAAAATCAGTATAGTTGGATTTTAACTCACCACCAAATGATCCTGCCCATTTAGAAATACCTGGTAACCGCCCACCAGAAATATCCTTAAAAGCTTGTACTCCGCCAACCTCTTCTAAAGGTACTGGTGCATTTGTGAAAGATATATATTTGGCATCAGTATAGGCCAGTGATCCATAAAAATTCAAATTATTGCTAACTCTAACAGTAGCATCTATTTCAGCTCCTTTTACATTTACTTTTTCTGCATTGGCAATATAACCTCGGTTAACACCCAATTGAGCAGCCTGTACATTGGCTTGATAATCTTCTACATCTGTATTGAAAAAAGTAGCATTTAAGGTTATACGGTTTGTTGGGTTTGTTTTTACGCCAACCTCTATATGCTTAACATACTCTGGTTTAATGGTGCCCAAATCAATAGCAACTTGTCCATCTATAACTGGCAACCCAGCAACGTTTACACCAATAGGCTTATAACTTATTGAATAGGTCGCATAAGTATTAATTTTTTTATTTGGTTTATACGATGCAGTAAGTTGATAGGTAAAGTTATCCTCATCGGCACCTGTTTCAAAAAATTGATTACGATATACAACCTGTTTTAAAGCAATCAAATCGGGGTCTGTTGTTTCTAAACCTCCAGAAGCAACCCTATTGTAATAAACATCTTTTTTATCATAATTAAATCTGATACCTGGCAATAGGTGAAACTTATCTACCACAGTCCAATCTATGTTTGCAAAAACGGCTGCACTTCTAGAGTTTATTGATGATGTTGTTTTTGCGCCATAACCTTCTAATAAGCCTGGTGTTTCCCAAAGTGGACTGGTTGAATTCTGAACAAAACGCCATTGTGCTGCACCGGATTCTTCAGTACCATTTGTTTTTACTTCTTGGTCTATGAAAAACAATCCTAATACGCCACTTAATTTTGAGGAAATTTCACCAGCGTAACGAATTTCTTGTGACCAATTTTTGTGTTTAGATGGATTTTGTGATTTAGCTAAAGCTTGCAATCCTGTAAAATCTCTATCATTTGAAGGTCCCCAATTCCAATATCTCCAAGCAGTGGTTGAGGAAAACGTTCCTTTTCCAATCTCAAAATCGGCGTTAAGTGAAATACCTCCCAATTCATTTTGGGAACGCCAAGGCGTATCATGGTCAATGATTCTATCAAAAGCATTGGTGCTTGGTAACGTATAATTTAAATCGGTAATGATAGCATTAAACTGTCGGTATGCAGGTCGCTGGGTTTCAACAACACCTGCAATAACCTGAGCATATCCATTTGGGTTTTGTTTTGAATTATCTCCAGCCAAAGTAATGTTTATCTTGTTGGTAGGTGTAAAAAGTAATTGCCCTCTAACTCCTAAGTTATTGATGTCGTTTACATATTCATCTTTTGCTATGTTATAAATTGTTCCGTCTCTTTGAGTGCCTGAGAATGACAACCTACCTGCGAGTAAATTTTCTAAAATTGCCCCGGTAACAGAACTTTTCGCTTGAATATAACCATAGTTACCATAGCTCACTTCCAAGTCGGCACTTGGTACAAAGCTTGCTTTTTTAGTGATGATGTTAAAGGCTCCAGAGGTAGTATTCTTCCCAAAAAGTGTTCCTTGTGGACCACGCAACACTTCAATGCGCTCAATATCAATAAAATCTAACGTAGCCGCAGCAGGACGCGCAAAGTAAACTCCATCTACATAAAACCCAACACCAGGATCTAGACCATCGTTAGTGAGCCCGAACGGAGATCCCAACCCTCTAATATTAATCCCAGTATTTCTGGGGTTTGATGTATAGAGCTGAACCGATGGAACGAGTTCTTTCAATCGGTTCACATTAAAAGCACCTGATTCTTGTATTTTAGAACCCCCAACGACAGAAATTGGAATTGGAATATTCTGTCTTGTTTCAAAACGCCGCCTTGAAGTTACTACCACTTCATCTAAATCTGAACGTTTTGGTTTTAAAAAAACTTCTATAGCATTCCAATCTGTTAGTTGTACCACTTTATTTTCATAGCCTAAATAAGAAATATCAAGATATAAAGGCAATGAGCCTCTAGTGTCTATTTTAAATTTGCCATCTACACCAGTAATAACACCATTGGTAGTTTCTCTAATTAAAATATTTGCACCTAGCAACGGTTCGTTGGTTGATTCATCATAGACATATCCTGAAATGGTGTGCTGTGCGAAACCGAATTGTACAGCAACAATTAATGTTAACCCAATAATAATTTGTTTTGCTTTCATAAGAATTTTTAATTTATACTATTCATACCTTATTAGTATGGTATGACGGCAAATATAAAAAAAAATTTAATTCCTACCAAAAAGGTATAGATTCAATTTTTGGATTTATTTATTGGATAATTCTACAATGGTTTTTTCGAGTACAGGAAGCATTTGGTCTCGAAGTTCAGCAAATAAGTGTCTTACCTTGCAGGTTTCTTCATCTACACATTCATCACACTTTTCATAAAAATTTTCAGAAACACAGGGTATTAGTGCTATAGGACCGTCTATAATCCTCATAATATCAACCACCTTTATGGTTTCGGGAGATTTAAAAAAACGGTAGCCTCCTACAGCACCACGCTCACTTTTTACAATTTTGTGTTGGCGTAATTCTCTTAAAATTTTTTCTAGAAATTTAAATGGGATCTTTTCATTTTCAGAAATGGATTTTGCTGATATAGGACTACTAGCTTCATTTTTATAAAGATATATTAATGTTTTAATAGCGTATTTTGCTCGTTTGGAAAGCATATTAATAGATTTGAAAAATTAAAATTACTCCTTTTTTTTTATTTAGGATTAAAATTTTAAAAGTGACATATAATTTAATATAATTTTCTTGTTATTTTAAGAATTATAAAATGCACATGCTTTATGATTATTTAACCAGTAATCAGTTCAGAATGCAAATTGAAGCTATTGTTGAGGGATTTACTTCAATGAAAATGGCTTTAGATGATGAGAAAAGAGCCATGCAGCGTATTTGGAAAGAACGTGAAAAACAAATAGAAAAAGTAACGGCAAATACTATTGATTTACATGCTTCAATTAAAGGGATCGCTGGTAATGCCATTCAATCGGTAAAAGCATTGGAGCTGCCAGGAATGGATGATGATGAACAAAATTCACTTGATTTAGAATGATTTGACTAGTAGTATCATGTAAATTTGCACAGTTTTTTGATACTACTAGACACATCTTTTTATTTATTTTCTCTATAAAAAAGGTTGACATGATCCATTAAAGCCTCTTCACCCCAAGGCATTAAACGGTTGGCAATGGTCAATGCTTGCCGAACGTAATCATCTTCGTTTCTTTCTAATACATCATCAACTCCAAATTCGGGGTCAATAACTCTCATGGATAAATAAATTAGTGCGCGTACACTTAATAACAATTCAGCATGACCATCAACATAAAAAAATGACGACTGGAATTTACCTTTAAAATGTGCATGGGGAATTAGTGTTGGTGTATGGTCACCAGTATGATAATTTAAAGTGTCAATTAACTTTTCTTCATTTGGTTTCATAATATATAGTTTTAAGTTTAGGATTTTTTAATTTCAAAATCGGAAAGAATTGCAATAATCTCATCCAAAACAACCATTTGCTCCCTAGGCAGCAAATTGATAATGAATTCCATTGCCACAATGATGTTGGACTTAGTATCTGCATTTGAAAGTGCAGACGATGAAAAAGTAGCATCACCCTCCAATGCCAATACACAGGTTTTTAATAAGCAAGATATATTGAATAATAGTTCATCATTATCACCGATTAAAAATTCGCCTTTCATCATCGGTTTATCGTTGCATGAAAACCCAGTAGATTTCAATACTCCATCTTTTAGAGATAATGCCCTCTGAATACGCTTCATTGCCTTTTTATGTTTCTTTTTTTCTTTCATTAGCTTGCTTATTAGTTTTGACATTCAGATTCCATACCTGCTAACAAATCCCTGACTTTATCAAGGAATTCCATTTCTTCATAGGGCATCATACATAAGATATATCCAAGAACCTCTCTAACATTGTGTTCTAGTTGTTGAATGACGTTGTTCGGAATATAATCCGCTTCCAATGCCATAATGCATACTTTTAGTAAGTTGGCCATCATAAAGGAAGTTTCCAAATAGCCATCGGTTGATAGGTTGATATTATATACGTCTTTACTATGAGGGTTTGGTTTTAATGTATAATAATGTTCCTCGGAAAGTTTCTTTATTTTATCTAAAATCAATTCTTCATTAGTTTTCGGGATGTCTCCATTTGAAGAGGTTTCTTCTCTAGAAATGGATTCTGGAATTAAATCTTGTTTACCTAAATCCTTATGGCAAGCTTCGGTTTTAGCTTTAAATAAATCGGTAATAATAGATTCAATGATATTAGCTTTTTCTAGTATTTTATGAATTTTTTCTAGGTTGATATGGTAATTGTTTTCATAACGGGTAGTAATATAAGCGTCATCCAACAACTTCAATAGACTTTGCTCCTCCTCTATTTCGGTATTGAAAAGATTGCCTAGTTCTGATGCAAATGCCTTTATATAGGTTTGAAGCTCTTTAATGTTATGACTTTTACGTTCCTTACCCATTGTAAAAAGAGCTGCATACCGAAACCATAGCTCTATATATTGGTGCAGCATATAAGTAGCATGTGAAAGATTATTTTTTTCGATAAAAAAGGTCGCACCATCGAAAAAGACGGCCATTTTATGGCGTTCTTTTTCAAAGGTTGCTTGTATGTTGTCTAGTGTTTTTTTGGGTATATAGTATTCATGAAAACTGTCTAGTTCTGCATTAGTATTTTGATAGATTAGTTTATCCCAAGTGCACCCATGAACAAAAAATAGGTTTTCTTTCATTAGTTGTTGCTGAGCATAGTTTAATGAAAATATTCGGTATAGAAACTCCGTTTCTTCCTGAAATATTTTAGCAACCATAGAGGATAATTCTTTGCTTAAGGAAGAGCAGTTTACTTTTAGTATCACTATAAACAACACTTGATTATTTGCAGTAGTTACTATTGATTTAAAAACATACTTAATTTCCAAAAGGGAT
>Ga0138256_10008608_pt1 | contig 10714 bp, 14 predicted proteins | sample KNB2016incub_MG_FD_105486 | JGI IMG/M metagenome (GOLD analysis project Ga0138256, IMG submission 105486) | Active sludge microbial communities from wastewater in Klosterneuburg, Austria - KNB2014incub_MG | ecosystem: Engineered > WWTP > Activated sludge > Unclassified | place: Austria... | reverse complement strand
TTGCTATAATCTGGTCTTCTACGAGTATTTCACTTACATCAACAACGCTATTGCAAGAGAAAAAGAAATAAAAGGTTGGAGAAGGCAAAAGAAACTTGATTTGATTAAAACAATGAATCCTGACTGGACATTTTTAAATCCTTCTATTTGTGATGGCTGGCCGCCAAAGGAAGTTAATACAAGAGAATGACATTCTTTGTCATTCCGATAAGGAACCTGCCCTTTGCTTGAGTCTTGTCATGTCGACGAGGGAGACATCTCAGAGGGTTTGAATTAATTAAAAGTTCGAAGTGTTTGAGACTCCTCCTATCGTCGGAGTGACAAATACCCTAACTTGATTTGTGACAGGCTGTACCTCCGCATGACAAACTAAAACCTGTAACTTTACACCCATGGGTGAATATTCTCTTGGCGATGCAATGAAAAAATTTCTGGATGGAAGCCGGATTAAAGGCGGCATTCAAGCATTGCAGATTGAAGATGTGTGGGAAGAAATTATGGGAAAAACAGTAGCCCGTTACACCGACAAACTCCAGATCATCGGCGATAAATTATTCATCACTACTCATGTTGCTCCGCTTAAAAATGAGCTGATGTATCAGAAAGAAAAAATTAAACAAAGGGTAAACGAAGCGTTGAAACAGAAAGTGGTGAATGAGGTGATTATTCAGTAAAATACAATCTATTCAATTTTAGATGATGATAGACAATGAATTTTGCGAAATATTAGAATATCGTATTTCAGAATCTTTATCAAACTCCGAAAACATTGAAATGACAAGATGTTGGTGCGATGGTGTATATGTGCCAGAAATGCAAGGTGTTTCTTCAATTACAAGGCTAAATAATATTAAAACTGAGGCATGGATTGATGAAGGAAAAGTAAAAGGAGAAGAAAGAGGACAATTCAAATATGTATTAATAATTAAACTTGGCGAAAAGTCTGTTCATAATTTTAAAAATGAATTATCACTAAATGAATGTATTCCAAAAAACAAAACTGATGATTGGATTATAATTGACATAAAACAAAAAATAGTTGAAATTCAACTCGATTAAATTTTTATTCCACCCTCACCCTCGGATCAACAACACCGTAAAGAATATCTGCCAGAATATTTATTAGAATAAAAAAAGTAGCAGCTACGAGGACAGAACCCATCACCACCGGATAATCCAGTTTCTCCAAAGCATCCACCGTAACTTTTCCTATTCCCTGCCAGCCAAAAATATATTCTACAAAAAATGCTCCTGCTAACAATTCTGCAAACCAACCAGTGATAGCGGTGATAACAGGATTCAGTGCATTGCGTAAGCCATGTTTCCAAATAACTTGTCTTTTGCTCAGCCCCTTTGCATAGGCTGTACGGATATAATCCTGATCCAGCACATCCAACATAGCACTTCTTGTTAGCTGTGTAATAATGGCTAACGGACGAATACCTAATGTAACTGCAGGCAAAATAAGATTTTGCATGGTCAGCCGTTTGTTTCCATCATCATCAATTACAAACCAGTTTCCGGCAATATGCAGACCTGTCCAGTCGCTCAGCACAAAACCAAAAATATATACCATGATAATGCCCGTAAAAAACGACGGAGCTGAAATACCAACAATACTTGAAAAAATGGCAGATGTATCCAGCCAGGTGTTTTGTTTTACTGCTGCCATTACTCCCAGCGGAATGCCAATTAGTATGGCGATGACCATTGCGGCAATTGCCAGCATTAAAGTTCCCGGTAAGGCTTGCATTAATACATTCCAGACCGGTCGTTTGGTTTGGTAAGATGTACGGAGATAAGGAACTTTTACACCAAATTTTGTTTCACCACCAATAAAAAATCCTTTAAGTTTTTTCTTTTCAATTTCTGTTTTGCTGTGAAAACAAATCGGCGATACATCATTCAAGTAATAAACAAACTGTTTCCATTTTGGCTGATCGAGGTATAATTCTTTTTTGATATTAGCTTGTGTAGCCGAGTCACCAGATTGTCCCATCACTAATCTGGAAGGATCACCAAAACCCTGGAACAGAAAAAATACCAGCACCACCACTCCTACCAGCACCAAGAGGCCGTATAATGATTTTTTGATGATGAATTTTAACATAGTTGGTTTCTATTCTTATTGGTTATTAGTTGTATCACCAAAATCTGGTTTTGGCGATGGCGGCGTTACATGATATTCTGGAACAGTGTTTAAGGTTTCTATACTTTTTGTTGCCGAACCAAAACCAGAACGGCTCCATTTATTTAAGATAGTTCCTTCTTTCAATAAATATAAATTGGGGCTTACTCTTGCTGCTGTTCTCACAGCCGTGAAGTCGCAACTAAGAATTGTAATATCAGCAAAAGCTGTATTAGCAATTTCCTTAGCCGCAACATCGGGTTGGCTTGTAACTATATAAACAGGAATATTTTTTTCTTTAGCGGCTGCATATGCTTCAGCAAACTTCTTTTCCCATTTGGAAACCGGTATTGAAAAATTTTCAATAAATAGTAACATCGAAAATGGCTTACCAAGAATATCAAAAGTATAATTAACTTCTTCCGGCCCTGTTAATGCAAAACCTTTTATTGGTGGTTCGTTATTACTTCCTTTTCGTATTACTTTATCGTAACGCTTAATCAATTTATAAGGCGGCACTTTAAAATCAGCTGGGAAATCTGTTGCCGTAAACTCAACCGTTTGTCCGTTTTTATCATACACAAAAGTGATAACGGTACTATCCGGAATAGCATTTGCCGGCATTTTCATTTTCTCTGGAATATTATTGCCAACTTTAAAAGGCATACAGTCAACTACCGGCATATAATTTAATGTGTACCATTGAAAACCAAATGCAAAAATGGTTACTCCAATCATTTTGATAGTAGTAAAAGTGTTGGAAAGAAACGGTTTTATATATTTCTGTTTCCAGAAAAGGAAGACAATCATTATTGTCAACACAACATCTTTTAAGAAAGAAGTTTTAGAACTGATAGGTAAGCAATCTCCAAAGCAACCGCAGTTCTTTGGCATTCCTGTTATGTACGTATAGCCAGTTAAGAAAGTAAAGAAGACAATCAATAATAATAAAAGCCAACTAAAGAGTTTTATTCTCCAACCTACAATTAAAGCAGTACCGGCAATTATTTCAAAAGCATTCATTAAAACGGACATCAATAATGACCATGAATTGAATTGATGCAAATTCCATATCTCAAAAAACTCTTGCATCTTATAACTAAGACCTAAAGGGTCATTGGCTTTTACCAATCCCGAGAAAACGAAAAGTAGCCCAACAATAATTCTGATAACCGTTACTGCAATTTTCATGTGTTATTATTTATTTAATGTTGCCACATGGAATTCGTCATAAAAATTCTCATCGTAAAGTATATATTACTCTATGATTTTTATGACTCATTTCATATTACATAAGTATTAATGCAAACACTGCATAGTTTACAATATCAAGATAGTTGGCATCAATTCCTTCACTCATAATTGTTTTACCATCATTATTCAATATCTGTCGTATTCGTTGTAGTTTCATCAATATCAAATCGACAAAACTTTGCTGACTCATACTGCGCCATGCTTCGCCGTAATCATGGTTCTTGTCTTCCATCAATTTTTTAGCAACGGCTACATTTTTATCGAATAGTTTTGACACTTCATCAATCTTCATTTCTTCTGGAGCATCTCCTGGCAATTCCAATTGAATTAAACCGATAACCGCATAATTAATGATGCCTTTAAATTCACCAGAAACATCATCCAGAATTTTCTGTTCTTTCTTTTCCTGAATGGTTCGGATTCTTTGTGCTTTAATAAATATCTGGTCAACGATTGAAATGGTTCTTAGCACTCTCCAAGCCGTACCGTAGTCATTCGATTTCTTTAGAAATATTTCCTTGCAGGAATGAATGGCTTCGTCGTATTGTGTATTTGTTGTTGTCATATTTTGAATCCTGCCTGCCGGCAGGCAGGGGTGAATAATAGTGAGTAGTGAATGGGGCTTACATTCTTAATTGCCCTTTAAATTTCGCCACTCCCCTGTTCTCTTTATCTTTAGCATCAAAAATAACGAACTAAGGCTAATGTTTACACTGAATTGTAAAGGAAGATTGCTGGTAATTGATAAACCCATTGTAATGGGCATTATTAATGCTACGCCGGATTCTTTTTACAGTGATAGTCGCCAACAGAATAACGATGCTGTTTTAAAGAAAGCTGAACAAATGCTGAAGGAAGGTGCCACTATTCTTGATATTGGCGGCCAGAGTACAAGACCTGGTAGTGAAAACCTGACAGCAGATGAAGAATTGAAAAGAGTGATTGCACCGATTGAAGCTATAAAGGCAAATTTTCCGGAAGCTTTTATTTCAATTGATACCTACTATTCGTTGGTTGCCAAAGAAGCCGTTGCCGCAGGCGCATCAATAGTTAATGATATATCTGCCGGAAGTATGGATTCCGAAATGATTTCGACTGTAGCATCATTAAACGTTCCTTACGTATTGATGCATATGCAGGGAACACCACAAACCATGCAGCATGAACCAGTTTATGAAAATGTAACAAGAGAGATTCTTGATTTTTTTATTAAAAAGGCAGATGAATTTAAAAAAGCGGGGATTAAAGACATTATCATTGATCCGGGTTTTGGTTTTGGAAAAACAATTCAGCACAATTTTGAACTGCTCCGTAATCTTTCTGTATTTAAAATGCTTAATTGCCCAATATTACTTGGCATTTCCAGGAAATCATTTATCTATAAAACATTAAACGTTTCTGTTGAAGATTCTTTGAATGGAACGACAGCATTGCATTCAGCCGGTTTATTAAATGGAGCCACTATTCTAAGAGTGCATGATGTAAAAGAAGCAATAGAAACGATAAAACTTATTTCAGCGTATCAACATCACTAAAAAGAAAAGGCTTCACATTGCTGCGAAACCTTTTCCTCATGACATTGTAATCGTTACCTTAATCACTGTAAAAACAGTCAGGTTCATAAAAATACGGATTTCCTTATTTGACAATAAAAAAAGTTAGGTAAACTTATTAAGAACTTTTATTTCTGAGGGTACGGAACTGACATTGGATTAAAAACGGAGCCTTTTAAAAAAAATACCCGTATCGCCTGAGGCGATACGGGTACAAAGTTCATTTATTTTTTGATTCAATAGATATTATAAGCGTTGTTTTGAATCAATTTATTGCTGTGGCATTTGCATTTGCTGCGGAGCCGGAGCTGGTGGCGGCGGTGGAGCTTTATCCTTAATGTCCAGCACCACTATATCAAATATTAAATTTTCGTAAGGTTTGATACCGGATCTTGGATCAGGCTGAGCTCCGTAACCTAAAGAAGAAGGCACATAAATTCTTGCATGTTCGCCTTTACGCATCAGTTGAACACCATCGTCAAAACCTTTTGTCATTTCTCCACTGGCTGTAGTGAAAGATAATGGAGCAACATGCTGGAAGACTGAGTCGGTATTGCTATCAAACTTAAAACCGCTAAAAGATGTTCCTGTATAATTCACAGATACATATTTTCCAGTGCCAACTGGGTTGCCTGTTCCAGGTGTAATTGTTTCTACATAAACTCCAGAACTTGTCATTTCAGCTTTAATATTCTTCTCCTTTATATATTTTGCCATTACCTCACCTTCTTTCGATTCCCATTCTTTTCTCTGCTTTTCTTCGTCTACTTTGGCAAGAGAATCTGAAGCGAATACTTCAATAATTTTCAGTGTGATAACAATTTTGTCTCCTTTTTTATACTGTCCGCTTAAAAAATTAGGATGTTGTGGATTACGATTGATGAATGTATCCATCATTTGTGTAGCAATAACGCTGTCACCTTTTTTAAGTTTTGTCCAGATTTCTGAAAGGTCATACGGTGTTGAATTTGGAGTGATTGGTACGTACACCGGTAAACTTCCTTCTGTAGTGAAATCAACACTGTCTTTTATTGTTCTGGTAAAAGTTACTTTAATAATATTACCAACAGCAATACTTTGGGTATCTTTTCCACTGAACACTTTGTATGGCATTCCGCCTGGTGTTTTACGATAAGTAGACTGACCACAACTAGCAAGAGTGGCAACAGCAATAAGAACAAATAGGAGATTTTTAATCCTCATTTTTTTTGATTTTTTATTGTAATAGATTTTTATTTTCGATCATTGCTTTTTTAAAATTTTCTACAGCTTCTTCCAGTGATTCACTACTCCTTCCGCCCGAAGCATTATAATGTCCGCCACCTTCGAAATATTTGCGGGCAAATGTATTGCAATCAAACTCCCCTTTGCTTCGGAAGCTCCATTTTCTTTCTTCATCCCTGTCAATTACCAATGCCACCAGTTTTATTCCTTGTATGCTAAGTGGAAAATTAACCAGGCCTTCTGAATCTCCGGTTTTAATTTGGTATTTAATTAGATCAGCTTTAGGAATGGCAACCAACGCCGTATTATATTCATAAAACACTTCCATTCTGTTCAACAGCACATTTCCGGTAAACCGTAAACGGTTCTCCAAAAAATTATCAAAAAGCTTTTCATGCACTTTACCGTGATCCAAACCTCTTGCTTTTAAATCTGCTGCCAGCTTATGTACACCTGCATGTGTTGATGAGAAACGAAAAGAACCGGTATCTGCCACCACTCCGGCATAAATACATTCATTGATTTCCATGGTGATTTTGTCAGCATTACCAGAATCAACAATAAAATCATATATCATTTCACATGTGGAACTTTTAGACGTATCGCTTATGCCGTAAGTAAAGGATGCTACATCTGGTTCCTGATGATGATCAATTAGAATTTTTGTACAAGTAAGTGCTTTCAATTTTTCTGTCATCGACTTTGTACGGTGAAAAATATTGAAGTCAAGACAAAACAACCAATCCGCTTCATCCATTATGGCATCAGCTTTTACTTTGTTTTTTTCATAATCCAAAACTTGCTTTGTACCCGGCATCCAATCTACCCAGCCAGCCCAATTTGTGGGAGAAATAACCGTAACGGAATGGCCAAAACCTGAAAGAAAATGTGATAATGCCAATGAAGAACCCATCGCATCTGCATCCGGCTTCTGATGTGTGGTAATTACCACTTTCCGCGGTGTTGTTAGTAAAGGGAATATTTCTTTTATAGCTTTCATAAAAACGGCTGCGAAGATAAGAGTTTGTTACTTGTTGCTTAATCCTTTTATCTCCGGGGTTATAATTTGACAATTAGTTTAAATCCATCATTTTAGAACCGAAACTTTCTCTACCTTTGCGGCCTTAAAATAAATAAACGAATAATGAGCAACCGTACATTTACAATGATTAAGCCCGATGCCTTTAAGAATGGCCATGCCGGAGCAATTCTGGATCGCATCCTACAGGAAGGGTACAATATTAAAGCTTTGAAGATGACAAAACTTACTCCTGAAAAAGCCGGAGAGTTTTATGCAATTCATAAGGAAAGGCCTTTTTATGGCGAACTGGTTTCTTTTATGTGTGAAGGGCCAATTATTGCAGCTATTCTTGAAAAAGATAACGCAGTTGAAGATTTTAGAAAATTGATTGGTGCTACTGATCCTGCAAAGGCAGAAGCAAATACCATTCGTAAATTATACGCTGCATCAGTTGGTGAAAATGCAGTGCATGGAAGTGATAGTGATGAAAATGCAAAGATTGAAGGCGATTTTATGTTTTCAATGCTGGAGCAATTCTAACTATTTCTTAAAGCAATATTTTTAGAAGCCGTTTGACTTGTAGTTCAGACGGCTTTTTATTGTGCCAGAACCTTATGTTCTATTGATGAGATGCATTGTGCCTGAACTTAGCTGAGGCAGTACTGCTAAGCGATTTTTTTTACTTCGAATACATCAAGTCTTTCAATTTTCCAATAAATAAACTCTCCAATTACTCGTTCGTCATTTGTTAATTCAAACAGCTCCATTACTAAGTCACCGAAGTCAACTGTCAGTGGTTTAATTGTCAGAATTTGACCATATGCCATATATGAACAATCCCCACTATCAGGTTCAATTATTTTCCGTTGGTCTTTATTTTCCGAAAAAATCACATCCCATTCTAAAGGATAATCTAATGAACTGAAAACTATTTGATAGGTATTATTTATAACAAATTCCTGCCCCCAGAAAAACGCAGAGAATTGCTTTCTTGTCACTGTTTCAAAAGTAATAGTCCCTTCATAACTTTCAGTTAAGTTAATCCTAACTACTTTTACTCTATTTGATATTTTTTCTTGTTTAATCGTCGCCATAAAACTGCGCCTATCAATATGTTCTTTTTAAAAGACAATTACATTTTCTCTTTTTTAGGCTTTTCGGGAACCAGCTTAAAATAAGTTGCTACAAAACGGTTGTTTACAACTTCTCCCTGCACTTCTGCTTTTCTGATTGCTTCGCAAAAGCCATCGGCTGCATGAGCATCGCCATGTTCATCAATTTTTGTCCCATCTACAAAATAACCTTTGCCATCAAATCGTACAGCCAAATCACACCCACCACCTTTTATTTTAAACTGGCATTGGCCACAAGATGCCTCTACAATCATTATTTTTTTAGTTGGATCTGGTTTCGATGTTTTCGAGGTGCTGTCCTGAGCATTCAACTGAATCGCAAAAAAGCTGCAAATAATAAGGGTAATTAAAGATTTCATTTTAGTAATTGTTATTGAGGTTTAATAAATTATGCGATGAAATTAATCGTTTTATAATGAAGTCTGCAAAATCGTTTGCTAAAAGAATGTTTAAAACTTATACTCAAACAGTACACATAAGCTGCTGACGGTAGTATAGTTAAGGAAAAGAGACTAAAAAAGCTTACCTTTATGCGATTCGAAAAAGAACTGGCAAAGTAATATTGTCCATTTCCCTCCCTGATCGCAAGAAGAAAAGAACATCATTTTTTAATTAAACCCCGAATACAGTTTATGGCAGAAACCTGGAACAAAAAAGAAAGAGAAAAGAAAAAAAGACAAAACAAAAAGGAAAAAGCAGAAAAAAAGGCTGAACGTAAAGAAAATGCTAAGTCAGGGCAAAGTCTTGATGATATGCTTGCCTATATTGATGAGAACGGAAATCTTTCTTCGGTGCCACCCGATCCCAGGAAAAAAGTTGCTATTAAACTAGAGGATATTGAAATTGGTGTTCCAAAACAAGAACCTATCAATCCAGAAGATCTTATCCGTACTGGTATCGTTACCCATTTCAACCATGAAAAGGGATATGGATTTATAAGAGACCTGGAAACACAAGAAAGTGTTTTTGTGCATATTAATTCTGTAAAAGATGAGATTACGGAAAGCAATAAAGTGACTTTTGAAATTGAGATGGGTCCGAAAGGTGCTAATGCAGTAAATGTGGCGTTGCAAAAATAATATCTGATAAAATTATCATATAAAAATATTTCAAACTTAAGTATCAATTATTTGGTACTTTTTTTTATCCCTAATGTTTTTTCTTTGACATTTGCAACTACAATAAATTAATATGCGCAGACTCATCAACTCAGGAATTGTAAAGACAATCGCCTTATTCTTTTTTCTACTTGCTCCCGCAATATGCTTTAGCTGGGGAGTAACGGGTCACCGAGTTGTCGGAGAGATTGCACAGCGACATTTGACAAAGAAAGCAAAGAAAGAATTGCAAAATATTATTGGCATGGAATCACTTTCCTTATGGGCCAATTGGGCAGATTTTATAAAATCTGATACAACACATACTTGGGATCATGTTTCCAAATGGCATTATGTAAACTTGCCGGGCAATTTAGGAAAAGAAGACTTTCTTGCCGCATTACAAAATCTTAAAGGTGAGAATTTATATACACAGATAAAGGCACTGACTACAGAATTAAAAGACAAATCATTACCAATTGAAAAAAGGCAGATTGCATTACGTTTTCTTATACATTTTGTAGGCGACCTCCATCAACCTTTACATGTTGGCCGGGAAGAAGATCTTGGCGGCAACAGAGTTAAAGTAAGTTGGTTTGATAAACAAACGAATCTTCATACAGTTTGGGATAGTGAGATTGTTGAATTTCAGCAATACAGTTATACAGAATATGCAGGTAACTTGGACATTGCAAATGCAGAAGAAGTGAAAGGTTGGCAACAATCTTCGTTGGAAGAATGGTTTTATGAGTCTTATGTTTTAGCTAATAAAGTTTATGCTTCTGTGCCCGCAGATGGAAAGCTTGGGTATAAATACAATTATATTTTTAAAAGTGATCTTGACCTGCAATTACTGAAAGGCGGACTACGCCTGGCACAAATATTAAATGAAGCTTTGAAATAAAAGCCAATGTCATCTAATGATCCGCTTCATGGAAAAACACTGGAGTCCATTCTTATTGAATTGGAAAAGCATTTCGGTTGGGATGAACTCGGTAATATGATCCGGATAAATTGTTTTATCAGCGATCCAAGTATCAATTCTTCTTTAAAATTCTTACGTAAAACACCTTGGGCAAGAAAAAAGGTTGAAGATTTATACATCAGCTATATTACAAAGAACAAATTATGAGTAACGCAGATAATGAAATTATCGTTACCAAAACTAAAAGCTGGATTACTAATGTAGTAGTTGCCTGCAATTTTTGTCCTTTTGCGGCAAGAGAGATTAAAAGAGGTAGTATTCATTATGAAGTGCTACATGAAGTAACTACTAAAAACGTTTTGGAAGCTATACTGAAAAT
>Ga0138256_10008607_pt1 | contig 10714 bp, 8 predicted proteins | sample KNB2016incub_MG_FD_105486 | JGI IMG/M metagenome (GOLD analysis project Ga0138256, IMG submission 105486) | Active sludge microbial communities from wastewater in Klosterneuburg, Austria - KNB2014incub_MG | ecosystem: Engineered > WWTP > Activated sludge > Unclassified | place: Austria... | reverse complement strand
TGGGCAACCAGCCACGTTCCAAGGACGGCCAGTGCGGCCACGGCAAAGGTAGAGCGCTTCATAGTGGGCAATCTCCTGGTCATGGTGCGAACGAGTGCAGGGCCGGCGGCCGCGGAACGACCGCACGTCATTCGTTCGACTTTGGGTGATGCATGGTTGCCGCTCGAGGACGCGGCCAACCGTGGTGACGACCAGAGTAACGCGCGAAACCCTATACACCAAGACTTTGTATAAGGTTTCGGTCCGGGTCTCATCTTCCTGTTATGTTCCGCGTTCCTGTTATGTTCCGCGTGGGCTTCGACGGTCGGCGCGGGCGAAGGCGGCGCAGAAGGCGTCGCCGACGGTCCTAGAGACGTGGCCGGCGCGGGCCTCGATAGCGGCGCGGAGACGTACGTCGTGCTGCGCGAGGGCAGACTGCATCGCGTCGCGGTCGCGTTCCCAGAGCGCCGTCGAGCCGGCGAAGTCGGTGAACAGGAAGGTGACGGTGCCGGTGGGGAGAGGGAGCATGATTGGATGATCCGCATCGACGACACGCCGCACGCGCGCGCCGTGGCCGCATTGTCCCACGCGCCCGTTCGCGCCGCCAAGCGCTCTGGCGGCGGCCCTTGCCTGCGGTCGCTTCAACGAATGCCGTACGGCAAGTGGAGGCGCGATCCTGGCGGCGACCCGGACGCGGTCGGCGTCGCTTGCGGTGTGGGCAACGTCGGCGCAGGCGTCGCGAACGCGGTCGCGGTTGCCGCCGCTGTCGCCGTGCCCGTTGCGGCACCCGCCAGCGCCCCACGCCGCAACACGAACTGCCGGTGCCGCAGCCAGACAACCCCCGGCTCGACCGGATCGTCGATGAACGTCACCACCACGTCGACGCTTGCGTTGCCGTCCGTGTCGGCGCGGAAGCTGCGCGGTCCCTCGCCGCGCGCCAGGCCGCAGTCCTGGGTCATGGCGGTGCTCACGCGCCGTCCGTCGGCGCGGGTCACGGTGGCCACAAGCGCCCCGTCGTCGTACGCGACGTCCCACGACCACGGCGTCCCGACGTTCGTGTGGCCGTCGTACCGCCCCTCCAGGCCCGGCCACTCCGCCGGCCGCTGCGGGCAGCCCGGCTCGGGCGTCGTCGCGGGCGGGGGGGCAAGGAACGCGTCGATGGCGCATTGCGCCGAGCCGTAGAGGGCGCCGAAGCCGTTCGTCAACGTCGCCACCGCGAAGCGCCGCTCGGGCACCCAGTCGACGGTGGCCATCCAGCCCCAGGCGCTGCCGGGGTGGCGCTTGAGCGTGAGGCTGCGGTACGGCTGCGTGATCACGCCGAAGCCGTAGGCGTGGCCGGCGGCGCCGTGCATCGATACGTGCGGCGACGTCATCAACCGCGCCGATGCCGGCGACAGCACGTCGCCGCCGCCGTCCATGAGCGCACGCGCGAAGCGGACGAGGTCGGTGGGCGTGCTGTGGGCGTAGCCCGTGGGGTGGCGCGCCCAGTTGTCCTGATCGCTCGGCCGCCAGATCGCCACGCCGCCGTTGAAGATGTCGTTCCAGTGCCCGAACGCGAAGTTGCCGCGCGCCTCGACCTCGCCGGCAACCATCGTCGTGTCGGCCATGCCGGCGGGCGCGAAGACCTCGCGCTGCATGTAGTCCTGGAAGCTCAGGCCGCTGACGCGCTCGATGGCGTGGCCCAGGTACATGTAGTTGGCGCTCGAGTAGTTGTAGAACCGCCCGGGCGGGTTGTGCGGGATCGTCGCACCCTGGGCGAGCACCCAGCGGCCCATCGCCGTCGGGTCGGGCTTGCCGTACAGGTCCGACTCCTGCGTCGCCGAGTTGTCCGGCAGCCCGCTCGTGTGCTGCAGGAGGTCGCGGACGGTCACGCGGTCCTCGAACCCCGGCTCGGCGAAGCGCACGTCGGGCACATAGCGCGACAGCGGCGCGTCAAGGTCGACGAGGCCGCGGTCCACGAGGCGCAGCACGCCGGCCGCGGTCAGCATCTTCGTCGTCGACCCGATCCGGAACTGCGTCGCTGCATCGACGACGTCGTTCCGGTCCCGATGCTTCCGCCCGAAGCCCTCGGCCATTACGATCTCGCCGTCCCGCATGACGGCGACGGACGCGCCGATCAGGCCGCCTGAGGCCATCTCGCGTTGCACACATGAGCGGAGGGCGTCGACCGGATCGCTCCCCTGCGCCGACGTCGGACGGGCGACGGTTGCGCCGAAAGCGAGGGCGAGGACTGCGGCCGCGACGGCGCGCAGTCGAACGTCCACGACGAACGTGCGCATGCGGCCGATCGCCCTTGCTGAACGATGCCCTGGCTCTATCGCCCTCACCCGAACCGCTCCACCCCGAACCCCCGCCCCGCCTCCGGCATCCCCCCCGTCGCCAGCCCCTCGGCGATCAGCGCCCCCGTGATCGGCGCCAGCAGCACGCCGTTGCGATGGTGCCCCGTCGCCAGCCACAGCCCCTCGACCGCCGTCGGCCCGAGGATCGGCGCGTCGTCGCGGCTCGTCGGCCGCAGGCCGGCCCACGTCTCGATCAGCGGCAGCTCGTCGCAGCCCGGCACCGCCTCCCACGCACCCTCGAGCAGCCCCCGGATCCCGCCGGCCGTCAGCATCGTGTCGAAGCCCTGCTCCTCGACCGTCGCGCCGACGAGCAGCCGCCCGTCGCCGCGCGGAACGAGGTAGGCGTCCGGCGCCCAGATCATCCGCGTCACGATCGGCGCGGCCGCGTCCATCCGGAGCGCCAGCATCTGCCCCTTCACCGGCCGTACCGGCGGCCGCGCGATCTCCGGCAGCCCCGGCAGACCCCGCGACCACGCGCCGGCGGCGACGACGACGGTGTCGGCGGGCAGCGTCTCGACGTCGCGCCCATCGCCCGCATCGCGACCGGCGACGCCGACCGCGACATCGACGCCGCCCACCCGCCCGCGCTCGATCCGCAGCCCGACGACCTCGGTGTGCTCGCGCAGCACGCCCCCCGCCCGCCGGTACGCCTCCGCCAGCGCGACGACGACGGCGCGGTTGTCGACGCAGTGGTCCTCCGGGCTGAACACCGCCGCCGTCACGGCGCGCGAAAGGTACGGCTCGAGTTGCCGCGCCTCGGCGCCGGACAGCCACTCGACGGTCAGGCCGTGGCGCAGCTGCAGATCGTGCCTGAACTTCAGCTGCGCCGCGTCGTCCCGATCGAGTGCGACCAGCAGCGCGCCGTCCGTGCGGTAGTCGACGTCGATCCCGGTCGCAGCCGACAGATCGGCAGCGTACGCGGGCCACAGCGCGCGCCCCGCGAGGAGCAGGGGCAGCAGCCGCTCCTCGGCCGGCTCGACCTCGGCGTGCGGCGGCAGCATCCCGGCGGCGGCCCAGGACGCGCCGCGGCCGGCTTCACCGCGCTCGAGAACCGTCGACGGGACGCCGCGCTTGGCCAGCTCCCAACCGATCGCCAGGCCGATGATCCCGCCGCCGACGACGACGATCATCGGCCGCCGGCGGTCGCCAACCGGTGGAACGTCACGACGGTCAACGCGAACACCGCCACACCGGTCGCCTGGTGGAGCAGCGCCAGCGAGAGCGGCACATGCTGGACGATGACGGTCACACCCAGCGCGATCTGCACGCCCACGAGCGCGACGAGCACCGCCGCCGGCCGCGCGATCCGGCCCGCGCCCGCCCAGCGCGCCGCGAGGGCGAGGGCGGCGGCTGCCGCGAGGACCGCCCATGCCAGCCAGCGATGGACCCAGTGCACGCCGAGCGGCAACTCGGTCACGCTTTGCCACCACGTCGGCGCCGCGGTGAGCATCCCATCGGGCACGATTTGGCCGAGCATGCGCGGCCAGGTGTCGGAAGCGGTGCCGGCCTTCAGCCCGGCCATCAACCCGCCCCACACGATCTGGATCGTGACGACCGCGACGAGCAGCCATCCCAAGCGGCGCAGCGGACGCATCGATCCGTCGTCGTCCGCGACCTCCGCCGGGCGCATCGCCAGCCAGATCGTGAACGCCAGCAGCGCGAGCGCCGCCATCAGGTGCGCCGTCAGCCGGTAGTGGCTCACGCTCGGCCGGTCGACGAGGCCGCTGGCGACCATGAGCCAGCCGAGGAGGCCCTGAAGGCCGAAGCCGATGACGACCGCCCAGTACGGTCCGCTCCGCCGCCACGGGATCGTCCGGCGGAAGAGGAAGACGAGGAGCGGCAGGAGCACGGCCAGGCCGGCCAGGCGGGCGACGAGCCGGTGGAACCACTCGATCAGGAAGATCCGCCGGTAGCCGTCCAGCGTCATGTCGGCGTTCACCGTCCGGCCTTCGGGCGACTGCCGGTACTGCGCGAACGCCTCCTGCCACGCCGCCTCGCCGACCGGCGGCACGACGCCCGTCACGGCATCCCACTCGACGATCGACAACCCGGCGCGCGACAGCCGGACGAAGCCGCCGACGACGACCATCCCGGCCACGAGGGCGGCGACGGTCCAGAGCCAGATGCGGACGGAACGGGTCGGCGGCGGGGTCATCGGGCGGTCTCCAGTGGCGCGAGGCGCGCCGTGAAGTGGCGCAGGAAGGGCGCGGCCTCGACGATCCGCAGTCCGCCGATCGCCTCGCGCTCGGCAAAAACCTCGAGGATCGTCTCGACGACGTAGTCGATGTGGCTCTGCGTGTACACGCGCCGCGGCACCGCCAGCCGGACGAGCTCCATCCGCGCCGCGTCGGCGAACATCAGCGTGCCGATCTCGACGGACCGGATGCCGCCCGCGAGATACAGCGCGTTCGCCAGCGCGACGCCGGGCAGCGCGGCGGGCGGGACGTGCGGCAGGAAGGCCTTGGCATCGATGTAGATGGCGTGGCCGCCGGGCGGCTGGATGATCGGGACGCCGGCGCGGCTGATGTGGTCGCCCAGGTAGGCGACGCTGGCGGCGCGGTAGGCCAGGTAGTCCTCGTCGAGCGCCTCGTGCAATCCGACGGCGATCGCCTCGAGGTCGCGGCCGGCCAGGCCGCCGTACGTCGGGTAGCCCTCCGTCAGGATGAGCAGGTTCTCTTCCTGGCGCGCCAGCACGTCGTCGTTCGTGCACAGGAAGCCGCCGATGTTCGCCATCCCGTCCTTCTTGGCGCTCATCGTGCAGCCGTCGCCGAGGGCCATCATCGCCCGGGCGATGTCGATCGGCGCGTGGTCGGCGTAGCCCGGCTCGCGCTGTTTGATGAACCAGGCGTTCTCGGCGAAGCGGCAGGCGTCGAAGTAGAGCGGCACGCCGTGGCGGTGGCACGTCTCGCTGACGGCCGTCGCGTTGCCCAGGCTCACCGGCTGGCCGCCGCCGGAGTTGTTCGTCACCGTCAGCATGACGAGCGGCACCCGGCCGCGGTTCTCGCTCAGCAGCCGGTCGAGCGCCGCGACGTCCATGTTGCCCTTGAACGGGTGGCTCACCGCCGGGTCGGCCGCCTCGGCGCACGGCAGGTCCACTGCGCGCGCGCCGACGAACTCGACGTTGGCCCGCGTCGTGTCGAAGTGCGTGTTGTTCGGGACGATGTCGCCCGCCTTGCACATGACGGAGAACAGGATCCGCTCCGCCGCCCGGCCCTGGTGCGTCGGGATCACGTGCCCGTAGCCGAAGATGTCCCGCACCGCGTCGCGGAACACCGGCCAGCTCCGGCTGCCGGCATAGCTCTCGTCGCCGACCATCATCCCGGCCCACTGCTGGACGCTCATCGCGCCGGTCCCGCTGTCCGTCAGGAGGTCGATCAGCACGGCATCCGCCGGCACCTGGAACAGGTTCCACTCGGCCGCGCGCAGGTGGGCCTCGCGCTCGGCGCGCGTCGTGCGGCGGATCGGCTCGACGGACTTGATGCGGAAGGGCTCGATGATCGTGTGGGGCATGGGTGGGGGGCTCGCGGGGTGGGTGGCAGGCATCGCGGCGTCGCACTGCGCGACGTCGTGCGGCGGGGCGACGGCGGGACCGTCAGTATACCGCCGCCCCGGCGGCGCCCGGCCGGCCGGATCGCGTTCGCAACCTGTTTTTGACCGCCTGCGAACGCGCCCTAGCCGCCCATGTTGGCGGCCGGCCGCGACGCGATCGGCAGCCAGATCCGATGTCGCACCGGCGGCGTCGAGGCCGCTGGATCTGGGGTTGTCGAGGGCCCAACGGTCGGCGTGGACGATGCCCGGCCGGTGGCCGTGCCCGATGGCCGACCGGTCGGTGTGGCGGATGGCCCGGCGGTCGGCGACGGCCCGGCGGTCGGTGTCGCCCGCGCGGTCGTCGTCGGTGTCGGCGAAGGCGTCAGGGGCGTCGGCGTCAGCGTCGGCGGCGGCGTGGGCCCGACGGTGGCGCCGGCGGTGGCGCTGGCGGTGGCGATCGGCGTCGCCCCGCCATGCCCGCCGCCCGCCCAGAAGCCGCTCGCCAGCTGCCCCGCCGCGCCCCGCGATCGCCCGGCGACCGGCTGGCCGAGCGTGCCGACGATCCGCAGCCCGCCGCCGGCGACCGCGCCGCCGCCCCCGCCGACGACACCGGCCGCGAGGCGCACATCGGCTGCCGCGGCGGCCGCGACCAGCGCCGGCAGCACGGCGACGACGGCGACGACGGCGAATGCCCAAGGCAGGCCACCGCCGACGAACGGCCATCGGAGCGAATGCAGCCCTGGACGGCGCACGGGCTGTCTCCTGAAATCGGCGCGCGTCACTGCAGGGACGCCAGCATCCGCACCGTCCCGGTGCCGCGCGCCAGGCTGCCCAGCGCCTTGCCGAGGACGGTGCCCTGCGCCGGATCGGCGCCCGCCCGCATCGCGTGCCCGGCCGTCGCCGCGCTGACGAGCAGGTCGCCGGGCTTGATCGGGCCGTTCTCGGCCGAGGCCTTCACCGGCACCACACCGACGACGGCCAACGGAACGGTTCCCGCCGGCACGCCTTCGTCGGCGTTCTGCCCGCCGACGAAGCCGGGGGCGGTGGAGTACACGCCGGCGACCGCCGCCGCGTAGGCGGACGTCGTCCGCACGAGAAGCCCGTCGGCGCCGATCGCCAGCACGTCGCCGGGCTCGAGCCCGGCGGCCGCCGGCAGCAGCTCGGCGAAGTCGGCGCCGCCCGCGTTCCAGGCGCCGTCGGCGTAGGCCTGGCCGTTGCCCTCGAGGCGGAACTTGGCATCCCAGCTCTGGTCGACGGCGCGCAGGAAGCGGCCGCCGTTGTCCTGGAGCACCAGGACCTCGCCGCTGCCGCTGTTGTTGAGGTGGGTGTTGCCGTAGCCGCTGTTGTTCGTGAAGTAGGCCGCCATCCCGGAGGCGTTGTGCGTGCTGATGGACCGCAAGGCAGCCCGCTCCGGCCCGCTGCCCCCGCCGGCGGCGATCACGGCGTTGTACGTCGTGCTCTGGCCGACGACGCCTGCGCCGTCCGTGCTCTCGCCCTTGATCGCATCCGACGTCGTCGCGACGCCGTGCACTGCATGGGCGGTGCCTGAGCTGTCCTCGGCATGGATCCCCTCCGCACCGCTGACCCAGAGGCCGACGCCGCCACTGCTGCTGAACCGCCCGCCGTACGCGTCGCCGGTGCCGATGCCGTGCACGGCGGCACTCGGGGCGGTACCGGCGCTGCTGGCGAAGATCCCGTCGCCGCTGGTGCCGTTGGCCGAGAGGCCGATCGTGCCCTGGGCGATCAGGCCGGGCCCGACCGAGCCGTCGGCGCGCACCCCGACCTCGCCCGTGCCGTGCATGCCCGTACCCCGATCGGACGTCCCGACGACGCCGTTGCCGCCGAGGCCGGTCGCGACGCCGCTCACGCCCTTGGCGCCGTCGGCGGATGTGGTGCCCAGGACGCCGATATCGCCGACCTCGCTGTAGCCCGAGACGCCGACGAGCGCGCCGGACCCGAAGACGCCGGTCGGCCCCTGACCCCTGACGCCGGCGCCGAACCCGCCGCTGGTCTGACCGAAGACGCCGTCCTCCATCTGGCTGGTGCCGCGGACGCCGGCGCCGGAATTGCTTTCACCGGCGAGGCCGTCCCCACCGCCCTGGTTCGTCACCGCCAGCAGCGGCGCCATCCCGTCGGCCACGATCCGCGCGCCCGGCCGCAACGACAGCGCGTACGGCACCGCCAGCACGGCCTGCCGCGGCGCCATCCACTGGCCGTCGACCCCGATCCGCAGCCAGAGCGCGCGCCCGTCGACCGCGCCGGCCGGCGCGTCGAGCTCGACGCTGAAGACCCCGTCCGAAAGCGCCGTGCCGGGAACGGCGAGGTCGGTGCCGATCTGGCTGCCGGCGGTCGCGTCGTCCCAGAACTGGAAGCTGAGGTCGTGGGCACCCGTCAGCGGCTGACCGCCGCCGTCGGTGAGCCGACCCTGGTAGCTGAAGCGCTCCGCCACGACCTGACCCTGCGTCGCGACGTGGATGGATCGGTCGAGCGGCGACGGAGCGGCGCCCTCGGCCGTCCCGCCGATGAACGCGGCGAGGCCGGCGAGCACGACGACGGGCAAGCGGAAGCGGGGCATTGTGACCCTCCGTTCATGGGGTGCGGCCAGCTCAGCCTACCCGACCGGGCCGCCCGCCGGACTCGGCCGACTGGCCAGTCCGCGCGGGCCAGTCGGCCGAACCACAGCTGATCCGCAGCCCCGGCGATCACGACTGCCGGATGCGCACGGGCCGCCGTCCCGGCCTGTGCTATCCTCGCCCGGCCGGCGGTCCCGTCGGGGCGTTCGGCGCTCCTCCAGCCTCCCCGGCAGCCCTCTCACCCGCCTTCTCACATGCCTTCTCACCCGCCCTCCCACCCCCGAGGTCCGCCATGTCGAACGCCCGATCCACCGTCCCCGCTCCCATCAACGAGCCCGTCCTCAGCTATGCCCCCGGCACCCCCGAGCGCGCCGCGCTCAAGTCCAAGCTCGCCGCGATGCGCGCCGACCGCGTCGACATCCCGGCGATCATCGGCGGGCGGGAGGTCCGGACCGGGCGGACGGGCGACGTGAAGGCGCCGCACGACCATGCGGCCAACCTCGGCACGTACCACAAGGCCGGTGCGGCCGAGGCGCAGTCCGCCGTCGACGCGGCGCTGGCGGCGCGGGCCGACTGGGCGGCGCTGCCGTGGACGGAGCGCGCCGCCGTCTTCCTGCGGGCGGCAGCGCTCCTCACCGGGCCTTGGCGGCAGGTGCTGAATGCGTCGACGATGCTCGGCCAGAGCAAGAACGCCTTCCAGGCCGAGATCGACGCGGCGTGCGAGCTCATCGACTTCTGGCGCTTCAACGCCCACTTCATGGCCGAGCTCTACGGCCAGCAGCCGATCTCCTCGCCGGGGATGTGGAACCGCCTGGAGTATCGCGGCCTCGAGGGCTTCGTCTTCGCCGTCACGCCGTTCAACTTCACGTCGATCGGCGGCAACCTGCCGACCGCGCCGGCGCTGATGGGCTGCACCGTGGTCTGGAAGCCGGCGTCGACGGCGGTCCTGTCGGCCTACTGGACGATGAAGCTCCTCGAGGCGTCCGGCCTGCCGCCCGGTGTGATCAACATGGTGCCCGGCGACGGCGCGGACGTCGGCGACCCCGTCCTGGCCTCGCCCGACCTCGCCGGCCTCCACTTCACGGGGTCGACGAACACGTTCCAGCACATGTGGCGCACGATCGGCGGCGGCATCGAGCGGTACCGGACGTACCCGCGGATCGTCGGCGAGACGGGCGGCAAGGACTTCATCGTCGCCCATGCCTCGGCCGACGCCGACGCCGTGGCGACGGCCGTCGTGCGCGGCGGCTACGAGTACCAGGGCCAGAAGTGCTCCGCCGCGAGCCGCGTCTACGTGCCGGACACGCTCTGGCCGAAGGTGCGCGCGTCCATCGTCGCCCAGCTGGCCGAGGTGAAGATGGGGCCGGTCGAGGACTTCACGAACTTCGTGAACGCCGTCATCGACGAGAAGAGCTGGAAGAGCCTCACAGGCAATATCGAGCAGGCGAAACGCGACGGCGTCGAGGTCGTCGCCGGCGGCGGGAGCTCCGACCGCGACGGCTGGTACGTCGAGCCGACGCTTCTGCGCGTCGACGATCCCGGCTACCGGACGATGTGCGAGGAGCTGTTCGGCCCGGTCGTGACGCTCCACGTCTACCCGGAAGCACGGTGGGCGGAGACGCTGGACATCGTCGACCGGACGAGCCCGTATGCGCTGACCGGCAGCGTCTTCGCCGACGACCGGATGGCCGTCGACCAGGCGATGCGCGCGCTCGTGAACGCCGCGGGCAACTTCTACGTGAACGACAAACCGACGGGCGCCGTCGTCGGCCAGCAGCCGTTCGGCGGCGCGCGCGCCTCGGGTACGAACGACAAGGCGGGCTCGGCGCTGAACCTCACGCGGTGGGTGTCGGCGCGGGCGATCAAGGAGACGTTCGACTCGCCGCGGCACTTCGGGTATCCGTTCCTCGGGGCGGACCGATAGGGGGAGCGCAGGCCGCGTCGGGGGCCGAATCGGCGATATTCCGCCTGTACTACTACGAAAGTCGTACGCCTTTCCGCCGCGGACTCCACCCTTGGCGTATGGTGTGCCGCCCGATCGACCCCTATCCTCAGCGCGTCGCTCGGGCCAGTTAGGTTCTCTGATGGCCGGATGCGCGCAACGACAACAGCGAAAGCGTGGAGGCTCATATGAAGAAGCTCGTCGTAATGACGGCCGGTGTTGGAGTGGTGGCGGGCGTGGCGATGGCCGCGGCCGGGATGTTCCAGGGTGGGCAGCCGGCGGTGTACGCCAGCCGCCTGGCCGGGATCCAGGGAGCTGGCGCGACGGGTATCCAGGTGCAGAACCTGGATGCG
>Ga0138256_10008606_pt1 | contig 10715 bp, 10 predicted proteins | sample KNB2016incub_MG_FD_105486 | JGI IMG/M metagenome (GOLD analysis project Ga0138256, IMG submission 105486) | Active sludge microbial communities from wastewater in Klosterneuburg, Austria - KNB2014incub_MG | ecosystem: Engineered > WWTP > Activated sludge > Unclassified | place: Austria... | reverse complement strand
GGACTACCAGATCGCGCACGGCTGGGGCATCATTCAACAACCGCTCGGATTCCTGCTGTTCCTCGTGTGCGCCTTCGCCGAGACCAACCGCGCACCCTTCGACATGCCCGAGTGTGAGACGGAGCTCGTGGGCGGCTATCACACGGAGTTCAGCAGCATGCGCCTGGGCTTCTACCTCTTCGCGGAGTACACCAACATGTTCATCAGCAGCGCGGTGATCACCACGCTGTACTTCGGCGGTTACCATGTGCCGGGCCTGGCATCCTTGGGCCTCGATCCGAACGTGGCGGCGATCATCGGTGTCGCGGCGATGTTCGCCAAGACCTTCTTCTTCATCTTCTTCTTCATGTGGGTGCGTTGGTCGGTGCCTCGCTTCCGCTTCGACCAGTTGATGAACCTGGGTTGGAAGAAGCTGATCCCCTTGGGTATCCTGAACATCCTGCTCACTGGCGGCATCCATTACCTCTTCAACCACTGAGATGGGCGCCGCGATGACACCGCTGACGAACCGCTCCCGCGTGGTGAGCAACAAGAAGATGACGCTCATGGAGCGCATCTACCTGCCCGAGATCGTTCGCGGCCTGTCCATCACCATCCGCCACTTCCTCCGCAAGAAACCCACGATCAAATACCCGGAGCAGAAGCGGCCCATCGCGGAGATCTATAGGGGCCAACACATCTTGAAACGCGACGAGAAGGGACGCGAGCGCTGCACGGCCTGTGGGCTATGCGCCGTGGCCTGTCCGGCGGAAGCGATCACGATGGTGGCTGCCGAGCGCAAGCCGGGCGAAGAGCATTTGTACCGCGAGGAGAAGTACGCCCGCATCTATGAAATCGACATGCTGCGGTGCATCTTCTGTGGCGATTGCGAAGAGGCCTGCCCGAAGGAGGCCATCTTCCTTACGGACCGTATCGTTCAAGCGGATTACTTGCGCATGCCCTTCGTGTTCGGGAAGGATGAACTGGTGGAGCCCATGGATCCCACGAAACGTGTGGACGTGAGCAAGCGCCAGACGCCGGACGTGATCACGTTCAAACAGGAAAATCGTTACGCGCACAATCGTTAGGACCGGATGCTCGCGTTCTTCTACCTCTTCGCCGCCATCAGCATCATCAGTGCGCTGATCGTCGTGAGCGCGCGCAGCCCGATCAATAGCGTGATCGCGCTGGTGGTCTGCTTCCTCAGCATCGCCGGGCACTACATCCTGCTGAATGCCCAGTTCCTGGCGATGGTCCACATCATCGTATACACCGGCGCGATCATGGTGCTCTTCCTCTTTGTGATCATGCTCCTGAACCTGAACAAGGCCACCGAACCGATGAAGACCTTGGGCACGCGCGTGGCAGCGGTACTTGCGGGCGGCTTGTTCTTCCTCACACTTATGGCGGCCATTCGTCATGGGATCAACATCACACCCGCGAATGAATTCGACCCTGGCGTCGGTCTCGTGCGCAGTGTCGGACTATCCCTCTTTAAGGAGTTCCTCCTTCCGTTCGAGGTGAGCAGCGTGCTCTTCCTCAGTGCGATGGTGGGCGTGGTGATGTTGGCGAAGAAGGAGAAAACCTCACCCCAACCCCTCTCCCAAGTAGAGGGGCTTCCCCATGATAACGCTCCGTTGAACAAGGCTTGATCATGAACGAAGGCATCATCACCGCCATTCGTGTTGTTCCGCTGGAGCACTACGTGATCCTGAGCTTCCTCTTGTTCAGCATCGGCATAGCCGGTGTGGTGTTCCGTCGCAACACGATCATCATCCTCATGTGCCTGGAGTTGATGTTCAATAGTGTGAACCTCTTGCTCACGGCGTTCAGCGCATACCACAGCGATCCGCGGGCACAGGTCTTCGTGTTCTTCATCATGCTCGTGGCCGCTGCGGAAGTGACCGTCGGCTTGGCCATCCTGGTGATGATGAAGCGCAATGTGGATAGTGTGGACGTGAACCAATTGAACCGCTTGAAATGGTGATGACGGACCTCCTCGCGGTGTTGGTCCCCGCCCTGCCATTGGCGGGGGCGGTCCTGTTGTCCGCCTTGCGTCGCAAGCTCAGCGCGACCGTCGCAGGCTCGATCGCCACGGCGCTGATCGCGATCTCCTTCGTTGCCACGGTCATCCTCTTCTCCGGGTTCGATACCGAAGCCGGTGGGCGCACTGTGCGGATCCTGGATTGGCTCAACATCACGGGCATGGATATCCCGTTGGCGCTGCGCATCGATGCGTTGTCGTTGACGATGATGTTGATCGTGACCGGCGTGGGTGCACTGATCCACCTCTACTCCATCGGGTACATGCACGACGACGAGCGCGCACCGACCTTCTTCGCGCAGCTGAACCTGTTCAGCTTCGCGATGCTGATGTTGGTGATGGGCTCCAACTTCCTCGTGACCTTCATCGGTTGGGAAGGCGTCGGTCTGTGCAGTTACCTCCTCATCGGTTTCTGGTACACCAAGCCGGATTACAACTACGCTGCGCGGAAGGCCTTCGTCATGAACCGCATCGGCGATGTGGGCATGGTGCTCGCCATGGCGCTGCTCTTCCATTTCCTCGGCACCTTGGAATACGCCGCAGTGATGGAACAGGCACACTCGATCCCCGCATGGGGGCTGCTCGCCATCACGCTCCTGCTCTTCTTCGGGGCCACGGGTAAGAGCGCGCAGATCCCGCTCTTCACCTGGCTGCCCGATGCGATGGCGGGTCCCACGCCGGTGAGCGCACTGATCCATGCCGCCACCATGGTCACCGCTGGCGTCTTCCTTGTGGTGCGCAGCTCGGTACTCTTCGACCTGGTGCCGTACACCCGCGATGTGATCCTGTGGACCGGAACAGCGACCGCATTGCTCGCAGCCACCATCGGTCTCTTCCAGAACGACATCAAGAAAGTACTCGCGTATTCCACGGTGAGCCAGTTGGGCTACATGTTCGCGGCGCTCGGCATGGGCGCGTACAGCGCGGCCATGTTCCATGTGACCACGCACGCCTTCTTCAAAGCCCTGCTCTTCCTGGCTGCCGGTAGTGTGATCCACGCCTTGGGCGGCGAACAGGACATCCGGAAGATGGGCGGGTTGAAAGGCTCGATCAAGATCACCTTCGTCACCTTCTTCATCGGCACCATCGCGATCTCCGGACTTCCGCTGATGAGCGGCTTCTTCAGCAAGGACCTCATCCTTGCCCATGCCTTCCAACATTCGCCCGTGGCTTTCGGGCTGCTGGTGTTCGGTGCGGTGCTCACTACGTTCTACATGTTCCGCCTGCTGTTCCTGGTGTTCTATGGAACATATCGCGGCAAGGCGCATGCGCACGAAAGTCCGTTGACGATGACGGTGCCGTTGATGGTGCTGGCCGTGTTGAGCGTGGTCGGTGGGGCGTTGAACCTGCCGCACCTCTTCGGCGGGCACGAGCCGATGAAGCACTTTCTGGAAAGTGCAGCCGCTGCGATCCGGTCCGAGGAGATCGAACTGAGCGCATCGACCGAATGGATCCTGATGGGGATCACAGCAGTGCTTGTGTTCACGACGATCGCCTTCGCCTATGGCCGCTTCGTGAAGCGTACCACCTTGGAGGGCGATGAAGCCGACATGCCGCTCTTGAAGCGCCTGATCGCACAGCGCTGGCGCGTGGATGAACTGTATGCTGCGCTCTTCGAGAAACCCTACGGCTGGTTAAGTGAACACTTTCATTCCATCGGCGAGTTGCGGATCATGGTCCCCTTGCAGAACGGCGTGGGCGAAGCCGCGCTGCGTGTGGGCAACGTGGTGCGCAAACTGCAGACCGGTAACGCGAGTTTCCATCTGCTGGCCATGGTCGCGGGCATCATCCTCTTTCTCGTCATCACCCTCCTGAGCAACTGAGATGATCGCCGCGCTCCTCCTGCTCATCCCCTTCCTCGCAGCCACACTATTGGTGGTCCTTCGACCTACGAAGCATGCGCGTTCCGTGGCGCTGATCTCGTCCTTGGCAACGTTGGTGGTGGTTCTGATGGCATGGGCCACATACGCTGGATCCCCTGTGGTTCTCGCTGATCATGATTGGGTGCCTGCGTGGGGCCTGCGTTTCGTGATGGGCTACGATGGCGTGGGCTTGTTGATGCTGATCCTCACTGCGGTGGTGTTCCCGTTCATCATCGGTACCGGATACGGGGAGAAGTTGCAGCATCCCTCCTTGGTGAATGCATTGCTCCTATACACGCAGACCTTCCTCCTCGGTGTGTTCATGGCGCAGAATGCGTTGCTCTTCTACATCTTCTATGAGCTCACACTGATCCCGGTCTTCTTCCTGCTCTTGTATTGGGGAGGGGAACGGCGACGTGCGATCACGATCCGCTTCTTCATCTACACCCTGCTCGGTGGGCTGTCCCTTCTTTTCGGGATCATCTATTGCATGTCCCAGGGTCCGACGATGAACAGCGACTTCTCGGCACTCGCTGCGCTGAACCTTCCGATCGGTGTGCAGCACTGGCTCTTCTGGGTGCTCTTCCTCGCTTTCGCGATCAAGCTGCCCATCTTCCCCTTCCACAGTTGGCAACCGGATACGTACACCATGGCCCCGATGCAGGGCACCATGGTCCTGGCCGCCGTGATGCTGAAGATGGGACTGTACGGCGTGATCAAGCTCGTCTTCCCGATCGTGCCCGATGGAGTGGCCTTCTGGCGTGAAACGGTGATCGCCCTCAGCCTGATCGGCGCCGTGTACGGTGGTATCATCGCATTCCGCCAATGGGACCTGAAGCGCCTGATCGCGTACTCTTCGCTGAGCCACGTCGGGTTGATATGCGCCGGACTCTTCGCGTGGAACAGCTACGGTATCACCGGGTCGCTCTACCAAGCCTTCGCACACTCCATCCTGGTGCTATGCACGTTATACCTGTGCAGCGCACTGAAGGAGCGCGTGGGTAGCAGCGAGATGGGCGCGATGGGCGGTTTGAAAGTGCGCACACCACGACTCGCGGCCTTGTTCCTGCTCGTGCTGCTGAATGCGGTGGCGCTGCCGTTAACGCAGAGCTTCATCGGTGAGTGGCTCATGTTCCTCGGCTTGTGGCAGGTACACTCCTGGCTCGCGGTCGTTGCGGTAAGCACGATCGTATTGGGTGCCATCTACATGCTCTACGCCTACCAGCGCGTGATGCTCGGTCCGGACAAGTGGCAGTTGGAGATGCCCGATGCATCGAACCGCGACCACCTGTTCCTGGTCACGCTGATCGCGATCACGTTGATCCTTGGGGTGTACCCTGCGCCGATCCTCGATCTCGTGGATCCTTCCGTTCAACTTCTTCTAAGCAGCTTGCCCTAGACGATGAGCGCCCTGATCCTGATCTCCGTGCTCGGCGTGGTGCTGCTGTACCTCGGCTTCGGGGACAACCGTAAGTGGTTGGCGCCGGTCGGGATACTCGGACTGCTCGCAGCGTTGACCATGTTGCTCTGCAATTGGAATGTGGAGAGTCCTTTGTTCGCAGGCATGTTGAAGTTCGATGGCTACGCGATGGCATTCGACATGTCGCTGATCCTGCTTACAGTGCTCCTCTTCCTGTTCGGCATCGACTACTATGCCCGGATGCGAGAGAACGTCGCGGAGCAGTATGCGTTAATGTTGTTCTCCCTCGTCGGCGGGTTGATGCTCACGAGCTTCACCAATCTGCTCGTTCTTTTCTTGGGGATCGAGATCCTGAGCATCCCACTGTTCATCCTTGCGGGTGGAAAGCGCGACAGCTTCCGCAGCGGTGAGGCGGCCTTCAAGTACTTCCTGCAAGGATCCTTCGCCTCAGGATTCCTGCTCCTCGGCATCGCTCTGATCTATGGAAGCACGGCCTCCTTCGACCTTGCGACGGTGCAAGCCGCGGTCGGCACATCCGCCGGGCAAGGCAACATGCTCATGCTGCTCGGCCTGTTCTTCACCATCGTCGGGGTTTCATTCAAGGTGGCAGCTGTGCCGTTCCATTTCTGGAATCCGGATGTGTACGAAGGTGCGCCAACGCTTGTAACCGCCTTCATGAGCACCGTGGTGAAGACCGCCGCGTTCGCGGGTTTCTACCGCTTGATCGAATACATGCATCTACCGGACGCGGTGCAGACCATGCTCGTGGTGGTGACGGTCTGCACACTCTTCCTCGGCAACATCGTGGCGTTGCGCCAGACCCAGTTCAAGCGCCTGATGGCGTATTCGAGCATCGCGCACACCGGCTTCCTGCTGATCATTTTCCTCGGGATCAGTGAGCGTACCTCCGGCGTGTTGTACTACTACCTCACCACGTACTCTATCGCCACGGTAGGGCTTTTCGTGGTCCTCACCCTGGCCAAGCGCGCCGCGAATGGCGACGAGAACATCCGGATCTTCCGGGGGCTTTTCCGTAGTGCGCCTTGGTTGGCCATCGCGACCATGTTGCTCCTGCTTTCCCTCGCAGGGATTCCGCTCACCGCCGGCTTCGTGGCGAAGTATCGTGTGTTCGCGTTGGGTATCGAGACCGGCTACGTGGGCGTCACGGCCTTCGCGGTGGTGATGGCGCTGGTGGGCATCTACTACTACGTCATGGTGATCCGGGAAGCCTTCACCCCCAGCGAGCGCGGACCCCAATTGGTGGTGGCGCCGGTGAACTGGCTCGTGATCTCGTTCTGCGGCGTGGCGGTGGTGCTGCTGGGGTTGATGCCGGGGTTGATCGGGGCGTAGCAATTAGAGCTTGGAGCCCCTGATCCTGGCTCGCAACAGTTTGCTCTGCCTGTAGACCTCATCACGAAGCAGTTCGCCTGTCTCCGACCATTCTTGCGCGCGTCCATGGATCCTCTCATTCAATAACTCAACATAGGACCTGAGTTGCCCATTCTCGAACCAGCGCTTGATATATCCGGTAGTTCCATTGCCCCGATCCATCCGTTCGGAACTCTTCATTCCGCTCTCGAACCACTCAATGACAACGCGATCCGGCCACCCGTCCTCATCAGGCCACACGACCACTTCGACACGACGAGCATTCCCATTCGGATAGAAGCTCAGTATTGCCCCTTCGGTCGGTCCGCCGAAGATCCTATCAAACTGCGCGGTCGTATCTATCTCTGCCGCAATTGGATGAACAACTACCGCACTTCCATATCCAGAAGAGTCAACTCTCGTCTCGAAGACCTGAGCAGGGCATCGAAAAACAAGCCCGAACGCGACGACGGTCAAATATCTCATCCCGTGAACAACGCGTCCGCCCAAGGATCAGTGCTTCAGATCCCCTTCCCACTTGCTCACCACGCTTGTGGCGATCGCATTGCCGGCACGTTGGTGGCGCTGCGGCCCGTGGTTCAGGATCTCTACATTTGAACTATGGGCAAGCTCGCGGAAAAGAAGATCGCTGTCGTCGAACGCATTCTTCGAACAGAGGACCCTGGTATCATCGACTCGGTGGATGAATTGCTTGATCGGGGATCCTTCGCTCTATCAGCCGCCCAACAAAAGGAGCTCGACGAGATCCGGGCGAAGCATCTGTCCGGCGATGGTGGTTCAAGCCCTTGGCCAGAAGCCCGTAAGCGGATCCTTCGCAAGCTGCGCAAATGAAATGGCGGCTCGACCTGAGGCGTGAGGCCGAAGTCGACATCCTCTCTGCCGCATCGTGGTATCAGTCCAAAAGCCCCGGCGTCGAATTGCGCTTTGTGCAAGAGGTGGATGATTGTGTGGCCTTTATCATGAGCAATCCTCGCGGGCCGGCGTTGGTCAATCGGACCGATCGGCAATTCCCGCTGAAGACCTTCCCTTTTCACGTAGTATTCACGATCGTCGTCGATGTGGTGCTAATCATGCGCGTTTACCACATGAAACGTGACCCACGGCGGAGGGTCGCGCGAACCATGCGCCGCAGACGCTAGTGCCCCAACTCCCCCTCCCACTTACTCATCGCACTGGTGGCGATCGCATTGCCCAAAACGTTGGTGGCGCTGGTGAATTGGCTGGTGCTCTCATTCTGCGGGGTGGCCGTGGTGCTGCTTGGCTTATTGCCGGGGTTGTTGAAGTAGGATCACCCCCTTCGCCTTCTGCTGGATCGCCGACCGACGATGTCGATCAGCCTTGCTTCAGCGCCAGCTTGCTATTCCTGTACCCGTACGCGAAGTAGCAGCACAGCCCGATGATCAACCACGCGGCGAACCACGCCCAATTGCTCACGGCCATGCCGGTAAGGAGGTAACAGCACGACGTGAGGCCAAGCACTGGGATCAAGGACCAATCCTTCACGTGCGCCAATACAGCGATGATGAGCGCCAACGGCCAGAACACAAGCAACGAGATGTTCTGTTGAGCGTTCTCGTGCGAGACATCCAGTAGATCCGTGAAGTAGCCGGGCACAAAGACAAGCACTGCGGCGAAGGATGCCGCGTAGAGCACAGGAGCCGTCCACCGGCTGTTCATGTGCGGCAGGTGGAAGCGCCCCTTTTCCCTTTCGCGGCGCGGAAGCATGAGCACCCCACCACAAACCAGCACGAAAGCAAAGAGCGTGGCGATGCTGGTGAAGTCGAGGATGAAGTTCTCGTCCGTGAAGAAGATCGGGACCCCCACTACCAGACCCGTCATGATCGTACTGAAACCGGGTGTCTTGTACTTCGGGTGAATACTCGAAAAGCGCTTCGGCAGTAAGCCATCGCGGCTCATGCTCATCCAGATCCTCGGTTGCCCCATCTGGAAGACGAGCAGCACGCTGGTCATCGCCACCACTGCTCCAATGCTCACGATGAAGAGCATCCACTTCACCCCGCGCAGTTCGAAGACCTCCGCAAGCGGATCACTCACGCCAAGTAAGGACCAATCCACCATGCCAGTGAGGACGAGGGCCAGTGCGATGTATACCGTGGTGCAGATCACCAGGGAATAGATCATCCCGCGGGGCAGATCGCGCTGCGGGTTCTTGCTCTCCTCCGCCAAGGTGCTCACCGCATCGAAGCCGATGTAGGCGAAGAAGACCGCGCTCACGCCCGCCATCACACCACCGAAGCCGTTGGGCATGAAGGGCGTCCAGTTCGAGATATCGACGTAAGTGATGCCCACGATGATCACCAATACGATGATCGCCAGCTTCACCATCACCATGGCGTTGCTCACATTGCGGCTCTCCTTTACGCCGACATATACAAGCCATGTGATGAGCGTATTGATGACCACAGCGGGCAGATCGAAGATGATGCGCAAGCTGCCGACCATCGGCGCCGCGTTCCATGCGAGCAATCCTTCACCTGCGGTGCCTGCATCGAACGCCGCGTGCGCGCTGCGATAGTTCGTGGACAACCATTCCGGCATGTGCAAGCCGAAGCCTTCGAGCAAATTGGTGAAGTAGCCACTCCAACTAAAGGCCACGTAGATGTTGCCGATGCTGTACTCCATGAGCAACGCCCAGCCGATGATCCACGCGAAGAGCTCCCCGAAGCTCACATAGGCATAGGTGTACGCACTTCCGCTCGCGGGGACGCGCGCCGCGAACTCCGCGTAGCACAGCGCGGTGAAACCGCACGCGATCCCGCAGATCACAAAGAGCATGATCACGCCCGGCCCACCGCTGAAGCAGGCCTGGCCCATGCTGCTGAAACTGCCCGCACCGATGATGGCCGCGATCCCGAAGAAGGTGAGATCGCGAACAGTGAGGTGACGACCAAGCGCGTCGCCGCCGTGGATCTCTCCTTCCGATCCGGAGACGGTATCAATGGGTTTCTTTCGGAAGAGGCTTGTACGCATGCCGTCGAATGTACGCGGCTGTCCTGCGAAAAGCAGAAGAGGGCCGTGCGGCCCTCTTCAACAGTGATAAGTCCCTGTTCTATGGAAGCTCACAAGCACCCGTATGCACGTCCTTCAAGTCCTTGCTGAGAAGCATGTCGTTCGCGATCTTGGTGTTGGCCGTTCCCGCGTTCGTGGCCTTCACCTTCTCGAACCAGCACTTCGCCATGGTCAGATCCTTGGTGCTATAGAAGTGATAGAAACCAAGGTAGAAGTACGCCTCCTCCGCATCCGATGGCGACTTGGTGACCTCTTCCGGTTTCATTCTTCGCGTCACCTCCTCATAGTATGTGTGTGCCTGCCATGTCTTCTTCTCCGGGTCGAGTCCCACATTCGCACGCGCCCGGCCGAGATACCCTTGGTAGATGTTCGGCTGCTTGGTGATGTACTCCGCCCAAGCGGTATCGGCGGTTCCGTAGGCCTGTGCGCGCAACGCGATGCCTCCCAAATAGTACCAGTCATTCACGGCCACCTTGCCACTTGCCACTTTCGCCTTGTATGCCTCCATGGCCTTCGTATACAACCGCGCGCGCTGGAACATCGATCCGGCTTCCGCGAAGAGGTCGGGGTCCGCTCCCTTCATGCGCGCGGCAGCGAGGAGCTTCTCTCCGGCAAGAGAATCATTTCCGAGCAAGGCAATGGCACGACCGTAATACTGTACATCGCTGCTCAAGAGCTTATCCGTGGGCTGCACCGCGAAATAGGCTTCCATGGCTTGCACTGCACGGGTGCTGTCCTTCAGTTCCACCAGGTCATACCCCTTCAGTCGCGCTAGAGAGTTGTTCTTCACGCCTTCCTGCTCCAACTCCTGGATCAAGGCCAGCGACTCCTTGTAACTCTTCACCAAGTAGAGGAACTGGGCGTAGCGAACGCGCGCGCTTTGGTCGCCTTTGTTCAGTGCGAGGTAGGTGTTGTAATCCGCCGTGGCCAGATCATACTTGCGGCTCATGAAGAACGATTCCGCACGGCCACGATACGCCGGAGCGAACGC
>Ga0138256_10008605_pt1 | contig 10715 bp, 6 predicted proteins | sample KNB2016incub_MG_FD_105486 | JGI IMG/M metagenome (GOLD analysis project Ga0138256, IMG submission 105486) | Active sludge microbial communities from wastewater in Klosterneuburg, Austria - KNB2014incub_MG | ecosystem: Engineered > WWTP > Activated sludge > Unclassified | place: Austria... | reverse complement strand
GGGTAGATGCTTTGAAAACACAATTTCCGCAGGCAAAAGTAGTAGCTGATATTCTCTACATAAAAAGCAATAATATATACACCAGTGCCGGAATCAGTGCAGGTATAGACTTGTGTTTAGCCATTCTGGAAGATCTGAAAGGCGCCCTATTTACACATAAGGTTGCACGGGGCCTTGTGGTGTATCACAGGAGAAGCGGATCGCATAAACAACAAAGCATTTACCTCGATTACCGCAATCATATTAACCCGCAGGTTCATGAAGTGCAGGATTATATGATCGACAATCTTTCCAAAGAGAACAGTATTGAATCATTGGCATCCATGGTAGGTATGAGTCCAAGAAATCTGAGCAGGGTCTTTAAAGAAAAAACCGGTTCTACTGTATTGGAATACTTAACCCTGTTGAGAAAGGAATTGGCGCATACCATGCTTAATAATCCAGAATATACTATTGAATACATCGCCTCCAAATGTGGCTTTAAAACAGCAAGACAATTGCAAAGAATATTAAAAAAGTGAATTCAAAATATGTCCTGCTTTAAGTGAAATGGAAATCATTATGAAAGGACTCATAGAATTAATCAGGTAAAAAAATTTTCAGAAATATAAAAACAAAATAAAATGATGAAAGCGATCATATATGAAAAATACGGGTCACCGGAAGTACTCCAGCTTAAACAAATTGAAAAACCTGCGCCCGGAGACCACGAACTACTGATCAGGATCCATGCTACCACTGCCAACTCTGGTGAAATACGTATGCGGAAAGCAGATCCTTTTGCCGTAAGGCTGGTGTCAGGCCTTATACGGCCCCGCAAAATAATATTAGGAGTAATATTTGCAGGAAGTATTGAAGCCGTAGGTAAAGCGGTTTCAAAATTTAAGGAAGGCGACCAGGTTTATGGATCAACTTTTCCGGGTTTTGGCGCTTATGCGGAATATATCTGTATACCAGAAGATGGTATCATTGGAATAAAGCCAGAGCGCCTTACGTATGAAGAAGCCGCAGCCATCCCGTTTGGTGGCACTACTGCATTACATTTTCTTAAAAGAGCGAAAATACAAGGTGGGCAAAAAGTTTTGATCTATGGAGCTTCCGGAGCCGTTGGCACCGCTGCCGTCCAGATCGCCAAATCCTTTGGTGCAGAAGTGACAGGAGTATGCAGCACCGGCAATGTGCAACTGGTAACCTCGCTGGGAGCTGACAAAGTCATTGACTATACACAGCAGGATTTTAGCAAAAGCGGTGAGCTATACGATATCATATTTGATACCGTAGGTAAGAGTCCGTTTTCAGGCTCTATCAAATCACTAAAGAAAAATGGCTACTACCTCAGGATTGTTCACATGTCACCGGGTCCGGTTTTGAGGGGCTTATGGATCTCGATGACAAGCAATAAAAAAGTAATTGGCGGTGTGGCTGCCGGAAAAGCTGAAGACCTGATCTTTCTAAACAAGCTCATTGAAAGCGGGCAGTTGAAGCCGGTAATAGATAAAACCTATGCGCTGGAGCAGATGGTTGAGGCGCATCGGTATGTTGAGAAGGGGCATAAAAAAGGAAGTGTTGTAATTACAGTATAAATCCATTTCTTGTATTACAAAAGCAGCTTCGTTTTTTTTATTTAATAAGCAATATTACTTCAATCATTTTCATTGGTTTGTTGACATAGAAATCCTCTTCCGTAATTGGTTAAAGGAAGAAATGAAAAACAGATGATTCGGTAGTGTAGCCAAAGAAATGAGTCCCATATCTTTCCACTTTTATTTTCCTTTATGAAATAACCCCCTTCAGTTTTACAAAAGAGAATTTACACCTGCCAATATTACTTTGAAATTTATCACAAACACGCCATAGCAGGCGGATCCGTTTCAGTCCATTTTATCAATTTGGTGCCAGTAGTGAATGAATCAGGCAGCCAAGTTGTGAACTATGAGGAAGATTGCCAGAAGATCAAATTACTGGGAAGTAGGTAAAGATGCCCGGATTTATATTTGGTTAGAAGAGCGGAGTCGAGTAAATATATCCTCTGTGTCTTATATCAATCCTGTAAAATAAGGCTATCACTCAACTTTCAACGAACTTGATAAAGTCTTCGACAGAAACACCTAATGTATCTAAGTTAGTGGAAATAATTTTGGGCACTATTTCTTTTTTTCCTTGTCCATGAGTAGGAAATACAACAGGCCGTTTAAGTCCAGGCTTACTCCACTTTTCATGCTTTGAACCCAATATTGGCTCAAGGTTTTGGCTTTTTAAAAAAGCTCTCCGTACGTTAAGCTTAACGGGATATAATGTCTTGCTCATGCAAAGACTGGAATCTCCCTAACATGTCTACCAGGACGTACTTTATAATTTGTAATTGTGGGTGGTTTATAAAATGGTTTTGGAAATTTTCTGACAGTCCAACCTAAATCTAAAAGCATGTTAAACAGAGTATTATGTTCTACGCACCACTCAATGGTTTCTTTACAGTAAATTTAAGATCTTCAATTGCTTCCTCCTCCGAATCACCCTGGCCAGCTAAATTCAGCCCAGGGGAATACGCCACTTGGTATCCGAATTCTTCAAATAATTCGACCTTTAGATTGATTTCGGTCAATCCAGGATCGATTTTAATGCTGTTCATAAATAAGAGATGGTTTGGTAGTAAATTCTGAATCAAATATAACGTTCGGGGGTATTAAGTTTCTAAAAGTAATGCTAAACTAATTACAAGTAAATTAAAAGTGGTTAACAAATTTTAAGCCAAATTAAACTCCTCTTGCTTGCAAATTTGCTCGCAAATTACAAAGGGAGTTACAATTTCTAATCGTAACTTCCTGTTAATCAGTGGGAATTGACGGTCCCAACAAATTTGGGACGTCCTGATGGCTGTCGGGGCGCCGACCCTCCCGACTCTCGTGTTGCTGCGGTCGAGATGATCCGCGCAAAGCGCTAAAACCAGCTGAGCTAAACTCAATATTTTGAGTAAGTTCCATTCATAGTGACCCTGCATTCCTGGATGTTAACCCACCCGGGTCTGACAATAATTTCAAAAGCGTCTCAAATTATCAGTCTTAGATAAACTGGAAAATATTTCCAAAACTTGTATATAATGGAAATAATTTTACTAATATGTTATTATAATGGAAAATATTTTATATATTTAACTCCTTAGCAAGTTATAATGGAAAATATCACACCCGACAACAGGCAAGATTTACCCATCCATCTTCAGGAAGTGATCTTTTCTTCCAGGGACTCTAAATTAAGCAATCAAATATCCAAAATGGAGAAAGCGGGAAAGCTTAGGAAGATTTCGGCCCGAATTTATTCACCAAATTTTACAGACAGTCCTGCAACTATTATTAGGCGTAATCTTTTTGCCATCCTGGGCAAATTATATCCTGGTTCCCTGCTCAGCCATAGGTCAGCGTTGGAATTTCAGCCTACTTCAACCGGACAACTTTTTATTACTTATTCCTACACAAAAAGAATAAACCTGCCCGGACTTACCCTTCGTCTTATGGAAGGATCCGGGCCGATAGAAGGAGATAACCCACTGTCCGGTGATCTCTATGCTTCACAAATGGAAAGAGCCTTGCTCGAAAACATGCAGGTTTCCCGTCAATCTGGCCCAGAATCCAAAATACTCACCTTGACGGAACTGGAAAGCAGGCTGGAACAAGTGGTTCGGGTGAAAGGTGAAGTTGGATTGAATGAGTTAAGAGATAAAGCAAGAACAATTGCCGGGAAGCTGGATATGCAGAACGAGTTTGAAAAATTAAACAAACTTATAGGTGCATTGCTCAATACCCATCCTTCAAAAATATTATCCTCCCCTCTGGCCCTGGCCAGGGCATTTGGTAATCCTTATGACCCGGCGCGATTACCAATATTTGAAAAACTGTTTATTGAGCTAAGGCAACAACAATTCAAAGACCTCCCGGATAAAAACACAACGAAACAGGCGTTCAGAAACTTTGCTTTTTTTGAAGCTTATTTTTCCAACTATATTGAAGGAACAGAGTTTGAATTGGATGAGGCTAAAATGATAATTGATACCAATACGCCTTTGCCCAACCGCAATGAAGACTCTCATGATATATTAGGTACCTACCAACTGGTAAGCAACAGGGAAGAAATGAGTATAACACCCACCAATTCGAAACAGTTGCTGGAGATACTTTTATACCGGCATAAAGTTTTACTTAGTGCACGGGCATCTAAATTGCCAGGCCAGTTTAAAGACAAAAATAACCGGGCAGGGGATACTCATTTCGTTGACCACAGCCTCGTCCGTGGGACATTAATAAAGGGATTTGATTTTTACCAGGCATTGCCCCACCCTTTTGCCAGGGCAGCTTTTATCATGTTCCTTGTCAGTGAAGTGCATCCGTTTTTAGATGGCAATGGCAGGATAGCGAGGGTAATGATGAATGCGGAATTGTTCAAGCACCATCAGTCCAAAATTATTATCCCCACTGTTTACCGAGATGATTATTTAAGCGCAATCCGGAAATTAACCAGAAAGGAAGAACCGAAAGCCTATGTCGGTATGTTATTAAGGGCATTTGAGTTTAGCTCAACCGTTGTAGGTGATGATATAGATGGCATGGAAAAACACCTGGAAGCGTCAAATGCGTTTAAGGAATATGGTAAGGCGAATTTAATATTCTAAAAAAAAGTTAACGCCTTTTTTAGGATAAATTCCTATATTTGCGCCTCCGCAAGGGAGTTTAGCTCAGCTGGTTTAGAGCATCTGCCTTACAAGCAGAGGGTCGGCGGTTCGATCCCGTCAACTCCCACACCAGGCCTCGAGAAATCGGGGCCTTTTTTATTGAGTATCCTGGTTAAAAATCCAATTTGCAGCAATTCCCAATTGTCAGATTCACGATAGTTGGTTAAAAAATATCAAAGCGGCATGCAACGCCAATTTCCTCCTTGAACCATCCTGATAAAGCCCTTAATTTTGGCAAACCCCATGTATTCTCAGAAGACATATACGGCATCACCCTGCTACCGGTCCTTTAAAGAGATCGACAGCCAGGCTTACCACACCCTCATCCGGTTTTTTGAAGAACATGCTTTTATCATCAAAAGCCTTGATTTTGATGAATATTTTGAGATCCTGACCTCTTATGTGCGGTCGCTATTCGAAGCGGGTGCTTATCAAAAACACGCCGATATGGCAGACGTGGTGATCGAAGCAGCCATCATCAATAACCTCAAAGTGTACCGGGGTGACGATATTTATGAAAAGACCTTGTTTCAAAAAGCAGCCAGTTTATTCCACCTCCAAAAATTTTCACCGGCATCACATATTTTGTCGGAATTGATAAAAATAAACCCCAGCGAGCCGTCCTACCGGCAGTTTCTCATCAAAACAAGATTGCAGATCAAGCCGCAGTATTTGTACCTGTTCCAGGGATTGGCTATTGTACTTTATCTTTTTGCCATCCTCGTCGTCTCAGTACAAACGTTTTACCTGGATCCGTTTAAGCCGGAGTGGAGCCCTCTGGCTTTCACCACCCGCAATATCAGTCTGATCACGGCTACCCTTTTCATGATTCTGTCTGATCTGGTATTTCGCGGGCAGACCTGGTATACCGTCAACAAAATGGCGATCGATTCCAGGGAAAAATTAAAACGTGCCTGATAAGTTACCGGTCGTTGCTTTTAGACAGTCAGGTCAGCAAATCACTGTATGAATTCCCTTACCTTTGCCCCCACTTTAGATTTATCATTCCACTATGTTCGATGTATTGAAATCCAGCCTCAAAAAATTATTTGGAGGCTCCAAGCAGGATAAAGATATAGCCAAGTATCAACCCCTTGCAGATCAGGCACTTATTTACTATGATACCTTGCGGGAAGTGTCCAACGATGACCTGAGAGCCCATACCTATCGGTTTAAACAAACTATCCGGGAAGGCCTCGAGGAAATAACCGCCCAAATAGATCAAACCCGGGTAGAAGCCAATAACGAAGAAGATCCCCATCTGAAAGAAGACTTGTTCAAAGAAGTGGATCAACTCGGCAAAGAAAGAGACAAAATTTTAGAGGATATCTTATTGGATTTGTTGCCGGAAGCTTTTGCGGTAGTCAAAGAAACTTCCCGCCGGTTTACCATCCATAGCCAAATCAGGGTGACTGCCACCGATCACGACCGTGACCTTGCTGCCAAAAAATCCTTTGTGACTATTGAAGGCGGAGAGGCGATCTGGGCCAATGAATGGACTGCTGCCGGAGGTGCCGTAAAATGGAATATGGTACCCTACGATGTCCAGTTGATCGGAGGGGCAGCTTTGCACGAAGGGAGGATCGCCGAAATGGCCACCGGGGAAGGAAAAACCCTGGTTTCCGTATTACCTGCTTATCTCAACGGACTCAGCGGTTTTGGGGTCCATATCGTCACTGTCAACGATTACCTGGCCCGACGCGACTGCGAATGGGTAGGCCCCATCCACGAGTTTTTATTACTCACCGTTGATTGTATCGACAAATATCAGCCCAATAGCGCCGGTCGTAAAAAAGCATACGAATGTGATATCGTTTATGGCACCAACAGTGAGTTTGGTTTTGATTACCTCAGAGACAACATGGTCGTCTCACCGGATGAACTGGTTCAAGGTAAACACCATTTTGCCATGGTGGATGAAGTGGATTCCGTACTTATAGATGATGCCCGTACTCCCCTGATCATCTCTGGTCCTGTCGCTCAAGGCCAGGAAGAGCAGGAATACATCGATCTCAAGCCCAAAGTCGAGCGCGTGATCGAAGCCCAGAAACGGATGGCAACTCAATTTTTGACAGAAGCACGCAAACTCATCGCAGACGGAAAAACAGGATATGAAGAAGGCGATGGGGGTATGTCCTTACTGCGATCATACAGGGCCCTTCCCAAAAACAGGGCCTTGATAAAATATCTGAGCGAAGAAGGTGTCAAGGTCGTCCTGCAAAAAGCGGAAAACCATTATATGCAGGAACAATCCAAAAACATGCATATCGTCGATACTCCATTGTATTTTACCATCGACGAAAAAAACAGAAATGTCGAACTGACGGATAAAGGAGGAGAATACCTTTCCCAGGGCAATGAAGACCCTACCTTTTTTATCATGCCGGATATCGCCACCAGCCTGACCGATATAGAAAAAGATCAGGAGCTCGACGATCAACAAAAAAGAGAAACTAAAGAAAATATCATCCAGGATTATGCCATCAAATCCCGGCGGTTGCACTCCGTCAACCAACTGCTGAAAGCATATACCCTGTTTGAACGTGATGAAGAATATGTCGTCATGGACGGCCAGGTGAAAATTGTAGATGAACAGACCGGTCGTATGATGGAAGGTCGACGTTATTCAGATGGTCTGCACCAGGCACTGGAAGCCAAAGAAAATGTAAAAGTGGGCGACATCACCCAGACCTATGCAACGGTCACCTTACAGAACTATTTCAGGATGTACCACAAGCTCGCCGGTATGACCGGAACAGCCGAGACTGAAGCCAAAGAACTCTGGGATATTTACAAACTCGATGTGGTCGTCATCCCGACGAATAAACCCTGTGTTCGTCAGGACCGTGAAGATCTTGTATTCAAAACTTCACGTGAAAAATATAATGCCGTCATAGACGAAATCGTCAATTTATCCAATGCCGGCAGGCCTATCCTGGTCGGTACCACCTCTGTCGATATCTCTGAAAAGCTGAGCCGTATGCTCCAATTAAGGGGTATCAAACACAATGTACTTAACGCTAAACAACATCAGCGCGAAGCTGAAATTGTAGCTGAGGCCGGAAAAAAGGGAAATGTAACCATAGCCACCAATATGGCAGGCCGGGGTACAGACATCAAGATATCCGATGAAATCAAAGCGCTTGGAGGACTTGCCATTGTTGGTACGGAGCGGCATGAGTCGCGCAGGGTTGACCGGCAGCTCAGAGGCCGCGCAGGGCGGCAGGGCGATCCCGGTACCTCCCAGTTTTATGTTTCCCTGGAAGACAGCCTTATGCGTTTATTTGCTACGGAGCGAATGGCTGCCTGGATGGACCGTCTCGGGCATAAAGAAGGTGAAGTAATCCAGCACAGCATGGTATCCAAATCCATCGAAAGGGCACAGAAAAAAGTAGAGGAAAATAACTTCGGTATACGCAAACGCCTGCTGGAATACGATGACGTCATGAATATCCAGCGGGAAGCTATTTATACCAAACGTAAAAATGCCTTATCCGGAGAAAGATTGGCAGTAGACCTCAATCGTATCTTCCAGTCCGTTACCGAAAACCTGGTGGAACAATTTAAAGGATCAAGTGATTTTGACGGTTTCAGGAATGAGGCCATGATGAGCCTGGGTATAGATCCGGAATTCGATGCGGCGGATTTTAAAGAAGGCAATCAGAAGGACATCCTCGAACAATTTCAAGCGCTCGTCCGGGAAAAATACGAACGAAAAAAAGAACAGATCACTGAGCATTTATTGCCCATCATTAAAAATGTCCATGAAAAGGAAGGACAACGATACAAACGAATTTCTATCCCATTTACAGATGGCCGTTCCCGCATGCTTCCGATATCTGCGGATATTGAAGCTGCCGTCAAGTCCAATGGGAAAAGTATCATGCTCGACATTGAGAAAGCGGTCAACCTCGTATTGATCGACGACAGCTGGAAAGAACATCTGCGCAACATGGATGAATTGAAAGATTCTGTGCAAGGAGCCAGTTTTGAACAAAAAGATCCGCTCGTTATCTATAAGATGGAAGCTTATGGTTTGTTTGAACAGCTGGTAGGCAAGGTCAATAAAGAAGTGGCATCGTATCTGATGGATGGAAAATTGATGATCCAGATGGATCGGGCCCCTCAGGAAGCCAGAGAAAGGAAAACCGATCTATCAAAAGTTTCTACAAACCGGAATCCGGATGATGATCAGCGCCGCCGGAGGGCAATGCAGTCCGCAGGCCAGGCGGACGCCCCGAAAGTCGAAACGATCAGGAGGGTCGACAAAAAAATCGGGCGAAATGATCCATGTCCATGCGGAAGCGGGAAAAAATATAAACAGTGCCATGGGGCGAATGGATAGTAGCGGCGTAATTTATTCGCCGAACCAAGTTTGAATTACGAATTACGAGTGACGATTTACGATTGACGAATTACGAGTTACGAATTACGAGTTACGAATTAAAAATTGATAATTGAATGAAAAGGGTTCTATTGTTCACACTTTTTTTAATACTGACAAATCTTGGTCAGGCACAGAGCAATGAAATTAAACTCATTGAAAGTCCTGCCATTACCAGGCTGAATGAATATTTCATTCAATACAATCTGCGGCGCACCGACTTTCCCGGATGGAGAATTCAGGTCTTTGCTTCCAGTGACCGGAGGGAAATGGAATCGACCTTATCCAATTTCCGGTTCCGGTTTCCACAGTTAAATTCCAAATGGATTTTAAATGATCCATATTACCAAATCAGGGCGGGCATATTTCTGGAGTACTCAGAAGCAATGCGCAGCCTTCAGGATATCCGGAAAACATTTAGATCAGCAACTCTGGTAGCTGACCGCATCAGAAGGGATGAAGTGTTAAGTCTATGAGTACCACTTTTGTCCAATCCAAAAGCATTGCCAAAATAGACTGGATCACCCTGGTCACCTTTATCAGCCTGATGGTGATTGGTTGGATGATGATTTACGCTGCCGGATATTCCGAACTCATCGAATCGACCAAACCATTTTTCAAAACCAATGCCGGCAAACAATTACTGGCTATCATCATTTCAGCGTTTATTTTTTTAATTGTATTTATTACAGACATCAAGTTGTGGAGTACCCTCGCCTATCCGATTTATTTGCTGGGCCTCATCCTGCTGGTCCTGGTCTTATTTTTGGGTGTAAAAATCAAGGGATCCACCTCCTGGTTCAACCTGAGCGGGTTTAGATTTCAGCCTACTGAGTTTGCCAAATTCGGGACCATGCTGGCCATGGCAGCTTATATGTCTTACTTTAAAACCAATCTCAAACAAGCCAAGTCCAGAATGGTCGCTATGTCGATCTTTATGGTCCCGATTGCACTGATTCTGATGCAGCCGGATGCAGGCTCTGCGATCACCTTCGGTTCATTTTTTATCCTATTGTTCCGGGAAGGATTCAATCCCGTATGGTATATCATCGGACTTGCGTTGTTGGCCCTGTTTATCCTGGCATTAAAATTTGATCCCCTGATTGTAATTGCCTATATCCTTTGCCTGGGTTCTACCATTTTATATCTCCAAATCCGCAAAAACAACCGTCAATTGCTTTTATTGGTTGCCTGTTGGGGCCTGATCATGGCATCTTATTGGGTCGCGGTGCCCATGATGCTGGTATTAGTATTACTGGGAGTTGGCCTGGCTTTTTTTATATATCAGGGTTATACCCAACGATTTCAGCGTCTTCTGATCATTTTGATACCCTCCATAATAGCGGGGGCTGCTTTTACTAAAGTTTCTCAATACACGGTGGACAATTTCCTAAAACCTCATCAACAGGATCGCATCAATGTTTGGTTGAGGCCGGAGATATGTGATCCCAGGGGAAATCTATACCACGTCATTCAATCCAAATTAGCAATCAGTTCAGGTAATTTTACAGGCAAAGGGTTTTTAGAAGGAACGCTTACAAAATTGAATTACGTACCGGAACAAAGCACTGATTTTATATTCAGTACCATAGGGGAAGAACAGGGTTT
>Ga0138256_10008604_pt1 | contig 10715 bp, 3 predicted proteins | sample KNB2016incub_MG_FD_105486 | JGI IMG/M metagenome (GOLD analysis project Ga0138256, IMG submission 105486) | Active sludge microbial communities from wastewater in Klosterneuburg, Austria - KNB2014incub_MG | ecosystem: Engineered > WWTP > Activated sludge > Unclassified | place: Austria... | reverse complement strand
GTGCTGGGTCGCGCCGGCTCGGGGTGCCGCGACGCGGGCTTCGGTGGGGGTGTGGACTCGCGGGGGCCCGGAAGCTCGACCGGGGGCTGGGCCTGGGGGATCCCGGGCTCGGTGTCGGTTCGCTTGACCACCGCCACGTCGCGACGCTCGGCGGCGCGCTCGCGGGCCACGTCGCGGGCCAGCTCTTCCGCCCTGAGCTGCGCGCCCAGGGCCGCCGCCGCGTCGCGGGTGGCCGCCTCGCTGGCGGCGACGCTGACGAAGCCCAGCGCGCGGGCAAAGTCGCCGGTCTCGCGTGCCGCGTCGGCGGCCATGATGGCGACCCGGCCCCGATTGCGCACGCCGCGCAGATCGCCGGCCAGCGCCAGATCGAACAGCGGCAGCGACTGCGCGTGCTCGCCGCCTTCGACCAGCCGCTCGGCGATGCCCAGGGCGATCAACGGAACGTTGCCGAGATCGACGGACAGCTTCATCAGCTCGCGCATGCCCGCACCCGTGCCGACCGCGCTGTCCAGCGCCTCGGCAATCAAGAACCCGCGCAGCTCGGCCTCGTCGGGCGTGAACGCCTCGTCGATGCCACGCAGCGCGGCCACCACCAGGCGCGCGTGCTCGCGCGTGGTCGGGCCCAGCACGCGGTACTCGAGCCAGCGGGCCAAGATCTGCGGCTCGGCCGCGGCCGGGAAGATCGCGGCGGCGCGCTCTGCCACCGAAAGCGCGTCGGCAAGCTGGCCGGCGCGCTCGTACGCGCGCGCCGCCTCGACCAGCAAGGCCACGTGCCGCTCGGGCGCGTGACCGCCGAAACCCACCAGCTCTTCCAGCGCCTGGGCCAGGGCCAGCGGGTCGCTGCCCTGGCGCTCGACCGCCACCGCGAGCAGGGCCACGCTCTCGGACTGCGCAAAGGTCTCGAGCCCCTCGAGCACGCGGCGGGCTGCGTCCACGTCGCCGCCGACCAGGAAGGCCTCGCAGGCCCGGCGCAAGAGATCGGCCGCCTCGGCGCGGTCGGTGGTCACGGCGCTGGCCCGCATCCACAGCGGTGCCGCCCGAAGCGGAGCGCCGAGCCGTTGGTGCAGGTCGGCCAGCACGCGCAGCACCGAGAGGTGATCGCCGGTGGCCGCGAGCAGCGCCTCGAGCTCGGTCCGGGCCTCGTCCGAGCGCCCGAGCCGCTCTTCCAGCAAGGTGGCCCGACGCAGGCGAATGCGCCGCACGTCGTCCACCCGCGAGGCCAGCGTGGCGCGACGAGCGAGCAGCGCCACCGCGCGCTCCCAGTCGCCGTTCTTCTCGGCGGCGCGCTCGAGGGCAGAGAGCGCGTCGACGTCGTTCGGGTCGAGGGCCGACAGCTCCTGGAATCGACCCGTCGCACCGGCGACGTCGCCCAGCTCTTCGAGCAGCGGCGCCAGCTCGCGCAGCACCTTCGCGCGAGCGCGGTCCGACACCAGATCGACCAAGGTGCCCAGCGCTGCCGCGCGGCGGGCGCCATCCCGGGCCTGACGCGCCAGGGTGGCCATGTCTTCCAGCAGGCCGAGGTCCCGGGGCACGCTGCGCAGAGCTTCTTCCAGCACCGTGAGCGCCCGTTCCGGCTTGCCCCGGGTGGCAAGCAGCGCGGCCAGATCGCGCCCCGCCCGGGCCAGCGCCGCCCCGGACAGATCGCCGCGCGACAGCTCGGCCTCGAGCAAACCCTCGAGCTTGTCGTGGTTGCCGGTCTGACCGTACAGCTCGCGGAGGCGCATCCGCGCTCGCCTTCGATCTTCGGAATCGACCGCGCCGTCCCCCTCGACCCGCTCGAACGCCTCGATGGCGAGCAGCGGGTCTCCGTCGCGCTCGGCGTGAGCGGCAGCCTGCATCAAGCTGTCGACGCGCTCGGAGGTGGGCACCGCCGTGGCAATGCGATCGAGCAGCGACGCGTCGCCGCTGAGTTGAGCCGCCAGCGCCGCGCGACCGGCGAGCTCGAGATCGTCGGGGTCGCGCTCGGCCGCCGCGACGATCAAGGCGCCGGCCGAGGCCGCGTCGTCGAGGCAGCGCGCCACCTGGGCCGCCAGCTCGAGCAGGTGACGTCCGACGTTGGCGTACTTGTCCGCGCTGGCGCGCTGCACGCTGTCGACGAAGGCACGGGCGCGCTCGGCGTCGTGAACCAGCTCGGCGCCGCGCCCCACCAGCTCGGTGAACCACTCGACCGCGGCGTCACACTGCGCGGCGCGGTCGAGCGCGGCCAGGGCCAGGGCGGGCTGCGCCAGATCGAGCGAGACGCCCGCGGCGGCGATGGCCGCGCGCGCGCCCTCAGGGCCCTCGAGGCGTGGCAAGAGCGAGCCCAGTGCGTGCTCGAAGCGCATCACGCCGATCTCGCGCTGTTCGGGCGACACGCGGGCCAGCTCGCTCAGCGCTTGGCCGAGCGTGACCAGCACCGCGGGATCGGGCCGGACGGCCAGCGCCCGCAAGAGAACGTCGACCCGCAGGCGGGTGCTGTCCTCGTCGGCACCGCCAAATGCCGCCGCGCGCTTGAGCCAGGTCGAGCGCTGATGGGTGTCCCGCGCCGCTTCCGCGACCTCGGTCAGCGCGCGGACCACGTCGCCACTGCGACCCGAGCGCTCGGCCAGGCGTCCCATCAGCACGAAGGTGATGCCCTCGGCGGGCACGGCGCGGAACGCTCGAATGGCGTGGTCCAGCGCGCGCGAGTCCTCGCCGCGACGCTCGAGGTAGCGGGCTGCCCGGTAGTGGACTGCACGCTCGCCGAAGGTGCCCAGCGAAGCGCGCGACAGCTTGTCGTAGAGCGTCTCGAGGACGGCAACGTCACCCGGGCCGGCAGCACGCTCGGCGACCGCCAGCATGTCGGCGAAGGTCGGATCGAGCTCGAGCGCCTCGACGGCGATGCGCAAGGCCTCGGCGTTTTCCCCCGCGCCGAGCGCCACGGTCGCCGCGACGCCCAGCAGGCGTGCTGCGTCTTCGGGGTGGCTCTGCCGGGCGGCAAACTGCTCGAGATGCCTCAGCGCGGTGGCCGACCCGGCGAAGCTGACCAGGTCCCGCGCCAGGCGCGGAACGCCGTGCGCCGGGTCGAGCTCGGCGGCTCGCTGCCACGCGACCACTGCGCCTTCGACGTCGCCCGCCAGATCCCACAAGGCCGCGCCGAGCTCACGGAACGCACGCCCGCGGGTCTCGGCATCGGCCGCCGCGTGCTGCGCAAGGGCTTCCGCGCGGGCGCTGGCGAGGGAGATTTCGCCGTCCGAGCTGCGTGCCGGCAGCGCGTCGGAAAGCGCGTTCAGGATTCGATCGGCCGGGGCGCCCTCGGCCCCGGCGCGAGCGATGGCCCGAGCAAGGCCGTCGGCGTCACCGGCAGCGCGACGACGAACCGCGATCCCCAGCAGCAGCGCGATGCGCTCTTCCGGGCGGTCGCACACCGCCAGCGTGCGCTCGAGCAAGGCCAGGGCAAGGCCCGGCTCGTTGCCCGAATCGGCCACGGCAAGCACCGTCTCGCGCAGCTCTTCCGAGCGCGGGCCGAGGACGTCGAGCGCACGGCGCGCCATGGCAATTCCGCGGGCGGTGTCGATCTCGGCCAGGCGCAGCAATGCGGCGCACAGACCCGGCGCCAGGTCCGCCAGCGGCTGTGGCTGTGACAAGAGCCAAGACAGCGCGTCGCCCAGGCGCTGCGCGTCGCCGGCTTCGGTCACGCGACCGAGCAAGGTCTTCGCGGCGCGGGCGTCGCCGGGGCGCAGCGCCAACCAGCGCTGCGTCCAGACCAGCGCCAGCCCCGAGTCGCCCAGCGCGTCGTGGGCATCGGCCAGCGCTTCGCACAGCGCCGCGCGCGGCACGATGAACCCCATGGCGCGCTCGAGCGCGTCGGCCACCGAGCGATCGGGCGTGCGCGCCAGCGCCACGTTCGAAAGGACGCCCACGGGCCGGGCCTGGGATGGATCGGCGCGGCTGGCTTGCTCGGCCACCGAGCGCGCTTCGTCGACGCATCCGGCAGCCAAGAGCGCTTCGGCTGCAGCCGCCAGCACCACCGCTCGACACGCCGACGACACCGGTGCGGCGAGCTGAACCAGCGCGCGCGCCCAGAGCCGAGCCTCGCTGAGCCGCGACGCGAGCACCAACCCCAGGGCGCACGCCGCAGGGTGGGCGGTCGTTGCCGAGAGCAATGGCTCGAGCACCCGCAGCGCCGATGCCTCGTCGCCGCGGGCGCAGAGCCCCAGCCCGAGCGCGATGGCGAGCCGCTCGTGGTCCGCGCCGGGATCGCGGGCCAGGGCCCGCTCGAGCGCCGCGAGCAGGTCGTCGCTGCGCCCTTCCCGGATCAGCACCCGCTCGAGCGAGCGTTGCCAGTTGCGGTGCTCGCCGGGCTGCTCGAGCAGCTGGCGCAGAACGGCGACGTATTCGTCCACGCGGTCGGGCCGACCGCGCAACAGGCCGGCGCGCTCGGCAAGGGCCTCTGGACTGGCGCCGCGCAGCTCGTCGAGGCGCGCGTCTTCGATACGCGCCTCGGGCTCGGCGCGAGCCACCCACTCGGCCAGCTCGTCATCGTGCCGGAAGGCCAGGGCAGCGCGACCCGCCCACACGCACAGACCCGGCAGCGACAGGCGGGTGGCTGCGAGCCGCGCGAGATCCGCCAGCGCGGCTGGGGCATCGGGCCCCCCTGCGCGCGCGATGCGCAAGAGCGCGCTGGTGAGCGGGCTGGCATCGCCCGTGGCGCCGAGCTCGGCAACCAGCGCCTCGCGGGCCGGCGCGGAAGAAGGATCGAGGGCGAGCACCTCGACCCACGCGTCGATGGCGCGCTCCGGCGAGGCGAGCGGGCCGGAGTACAGCTTCGCCAGGGTGGTCTTGGCCAGGGCCCGTTCGTGCGCGCCCAGCTCGACGGCGGCCAGCTCGTGGCGCGCCGCCCGAAGCTCGTGGAGGCCCGCGCGCTCGGCCAGCGCGTCGAAGCCCTGAGAGCGGGCGGGATCGAGTTCGGCGTCCAGGTGCGCATCGAGGGCGGCACCCAGGGCCCGAGGCAGGTCGTCGGCCGCCAGCGCCTCGCGCAAACGGCGCAAATGCACCGCGCGCTCGCGGTCCCCGGCGGCACGCGCATGCTCGCGCAGCACTTCGTCGGCCGCCCCCACCCTGCCCCGCACCGCCAGCGCGCCCGCCAGCCGTTCCGCAGGCAGCGGCTCACCGGGCGCCATCTCGAACGCTCGCAAGAGGTCCTCGAACGCAGCCGCCCGATCCCCCATGGCCTCGCGCCGGCGGAAGCCCTCGAGGTACCCTTCGGCCGCGCGCTCGGGCGAGACCGCACCGTGTCCCCAGGCGCCGACCCCGGCCTGCAGCTCGGGCGCCACGGCATCGGACGGATCTTCGCGGGCGGCATCGAACAGCGCATCCGCAGCGCCGGCCGCGTCACCCGAGCGACCGAGCAGGACGCCGATGCGAGTCAAGAGGCGCGCCGCCTCGGCGCCCGACGTATCGGCGACCAGCGGGCGCAGGGTGGTGGCGGCCACGGCCGGTTCGCCGAGCGCGGCGAACCAGCCTGCCAGCTCTTCGCGCAGCGCGGCGTCGTAACCCAAGAGCAGTGCGCGTCGTGCCAGCTTGATGGCGGTGTCCAGCTCGGCCCCCCGCGTGACCAGCGCCCGCGCCAGCGCGGTGGCGTGCTGCCGCTCGCCCTCGGTGTCCCCCGCAGCCGCGGCGGCCGAGAGCCTTGCCCCGAGCGAGGTGAGCTCTGCGCGGGGCCCGGTGCGGCGAGACACCGCCGGGTCGGCCAGCGTGAGCTCGAAGGTGAGCGACGCCGGCGACCGAGGAATCTCTCGGGACTCGACCCACTCCGGCGGCCTGAGCGTCGACCGGCCCGGGGGGGCCTTGCCGCTTGACGATCCGTTGTCCGAAGGTGTGGTCATGAACGCCGGAACCCCCGCCGCCGTCCCTACCTCTACCGCGACCGCTGCCCTTTTCCGAGACGGATCGAGCGGGCTTGTCCTCGAAATCTACCGGGTCTAGCCTCTGTCCGGCCGCGGCAAGGAACCGCGGCGCCGGAGGCACCCACATGGCACGCACGATTTCCGCTTCGTTTTCGAAGGCTCTTGCCCTGGTCGTGGCGGGCACTCTCGCGAGCACGAGCGCAATGCCCCTGGCCATGGCGCAGGGCAAAGGCGCCGCCGCGGCCCCCGACGCCAAGAAGCGAGACGCCGCTCGCAAGGCGTACCAGGCGGCAGAAAAGGACTACGCGGCCGGCAAGTACGCCGAGGCGGTCACGGGCTTCAAGAAGGCCAACGAGATCTTGCCGTCGCCCCACGCCGAGTACTGGATGGCGATGGCGCTCGACAAGCAGGGCAAGGCGGAAGACGCCGCGGCCGCCTTCGAGAAGCTCTTGGGTCACGCCGACGTGAACAAGCTGGGGGACGAGAAGATCGAGCAGGTCAAGAAGCGGGTCGGCGAGCTGAAGGGCAAGCAGACCGGCGAGGTGAACATCTCGACCACGCCGCCCGGCGCGTCGGTCAGCGTCGACGGCACCGCGCAGCCCGGCGAGACGCCGATGATCGTCAAGCTGCCCCCCGGGGCGCACACCATCACCATCTCGAACCCGGGGTACGAGAAGCAAGAGCTCAAGGTGGACGTCACGGCGGGTCAGCGGCTGGACAAGAACGTCGAGCTGAAGGCCGCCGAGCTGGGGCCGACCCCCGCACCCGCGCCCACCGACGCCCCCGCCCCGGCCGAGCCCGAGAAGGCCGAGCCGGCACCGCCGCCTCAGCCGAAGAGCAAGGTCCCGGCGTACGTCACGCTCGGCATCGCCGGCGCCGCTACGGCCGTGGGCGCATTCTTCGGTGTGAAGGCGCTGGGCGCCAAGGGCGACTTCAACGACGATCCGACCACCGACAATGCAGACGCGGTCGAACGCAACGCGCTGATCGCGGACATGGCGTTCGGCGTGGCGATCACCCTGGGCGTCACCGGCGTGGTCTTGCTCACCAGCGGCGACTCGGAGCCTGCGAAAGAGAAGGCCGCCAAGGCCAAGCGCCTGCCGCAGAAGGCCCGCTTCAACGTGGCCCCCTACGCCACGCCGAACGGCGGCGGCGCGGCTGCGCGCTTCGTGTTCTGATCCTCGGAAACCACCGGGCCGCTCCCGGCGTAGTCCGGGAGCGTGTTCCGATTGACCACCGCAAGGCTGATCAGCGCTTCATGCCTGGTCGGAGGCTGCATGACCAAGCCCACCCCCGACACCGAGTCCCGCGCGCCAGCGCCCGCTGCCGCGGCGCAGAACGAAACCGCCGTGCTCGCTGGCGGCTGCTTCTGGGGCATGGAAGACATCTTGCGCAAGGTCCCGGGCGTGATCGACACCGAGGTGGGGTACGCCGGCGGCAGCACCGCGAGCCCGACCTACGAAGCGGTCAAGACCGGCACCACCGGCCACGCCGAGGCGCTGCGCGTGGTGTTCGACCCGAGCAAGCTCAGCTACGAAGAGCTGCTCGAGAAGTGGTTCTTCCGCATGCACGACCCCACCACCAAGAACCGACAGGGCAACGACGTGGGCACCCAGTACCGCTCGGCGATCTTCGTGGCTTCGCCCGAGCAGCGCCGGGTCGCCGAGGCGGTCAAGGCGCGGGTCGACGCCAGCGGCAAGTGGAAGTCCCCGGTGGTGACCGAGATCGTCGAAGCCGGGCCGTTCACCGCCGCCGAGGGCTATCACCAGGACTACCTGGCGAAGAACCCGGGCGGCTACACCTGTCACTGGATCCGAGAGTAGCCACCGCTACGCGAACCGGGCGCCGATCGCGTCCACCACCGCGCCGAAGTCCGGCTTCAGCATCACCGGCGGGTTGGCCAGCGCGCTGACGACGCCGGGGATTTGCCCGTCGTGGTAGCGCACCTTGAACTCGGTGAACTTGAGCCCGTTCGCGGTGGACACGCACACCACCCGGTCCTTCCGCGAGATCTCGCCGCGCGCCACCAGCTTCTCGATGGCTGCCAGCGCCACCGCGGTGTGCGGGCAGGTGTACATGCCGGTGCGGTCCGCCCGAGCAGCGGCGTCGGCCAGCTCTTGCTCGCTGGCCTGCTCCACCGTGCCGTTCATCGCTTCCAGCGCGCGGAGCGCGCGCGGCGCGCTGACCGGGTTGCCGATCTGAATGGCCGTGGCCTGGGTGGCCTCGGCCTTGATGGCCTCGACCTCTTTCTTTCCGGCCGACCACGCCCGATAAAGCGGGTTGGCGTTCTGGGCCTGGGCCATCACCAGCCGGGGAAAGCGCGCGATCAAGCCGAGCTCTTTCATCAACGAGAACCCAGCGTGAAGCGCGCTGGCGTTGCCCAGGTTGCCGCTCGGCAGCACGATCACGTCCGGCACCTGCCAGTCGAGCTGCTGCACCACCTCGATGGCGACCGTCTTCTGCCCTTCGAGCCGCAAGGCGTTCATGCTGTTGGCGAGGTAGATGATCCCTTCTTCTGCCAGGCGCTCGACGATGGCCATGCAGCCGTCGAAATCGGTATCCAGCCCGAGCACCAGCGCCCCGTGCGCCAGCGGTTGTACCAGCTGCCCGGTAGAGATCTTGCCGCGGGGCAAGAGCACCACCACCGGAAGCCCGGCGGCCGCGCCGTAGGCAGCCAGGGCCGCGCTGGTGTCCCCGGTGGACGCACACGCCACTGCCTTGACCTTCAGCCCGTCGCGCATGGCCCAGCGCAGCACGCTGACCAGCACGGTCATCCCCAGATCTTTGAAGCTGCCACTGTGACTGTTGCCGCACAGCTTCACCCACAGCTCGTCGAGCCCCAGTTGCTTGCCGTAGCGCTCGGCCCAGAACAGGTTGCTGCCGCCCTCGTACATGCTCACGATCAGGTCGTCGGGCATGTCGGGCATCACCCACTCGCGCTTGCCCCACACCCCCGAGCCATACGGCCAGTGGCTGCGCATGTAGCGGTCGTCGAACAGCTTCATCCACGCGGCGGCGCTGCGGGTCTTCAGCGCCTCGACGTCGTGACGCACCTCGAGCAAGCCGTGACAGCTGGGGCAGCGGTAGATGGCCTGGGTGACCGGCCAGGCGCCGGAGCAGCCGGCGATGCAACGGAACTCCGATCGCGAGCTCATGACGGCCCCGAGTATGGGGGGGAAGGGCGGCAAAAGCGAGCGCATCTGCGCCCAAAACCCCGGGGAAGAAGCGGGGGCGCACTGCGTACGAAGGCGCCGTGAACACGCTGACTCGCCGTGCGCTCTTCCCTGCTTTCTTGCTGCTTGCCAGCTGCGCCGTCGCGACCGAAGGCCCCGCCCCGTCCGAGGGCGCGACCGACCAGGAGCACGATCTCGACGCGCCCAGCGCCACCACCCCGGTGGTGTCGGACGACGATCTGAACGGCCTGTGGCGCACCACGGTGGCAGGCCAGCTGGCCTGGGAGCCGACGGTGATCGAGTCGTGGCCTGCGGTGGGCATCCGCTGGACCAACGGTACGGCCGTCAGCGCGCTCACCCGGAGCGCCGACCAGCTCACGGCGGCCTCGCCACCGACCAGCTTCGACGTCCTGGCTGGCACGTGGAGCGTCTACGACGACAAGCTCCAGGGCACCGTCGACGGCAAGGCCGTCACCCTGGCCCGGGACACCCGCAACAAGCCGATCCTCACGCTCACGCTTCCCGGTGACCGCACCTATCGCTCGTGGCTGGTGCAGAACCTGGCGCCGGCAGCCCAGCGCGACCGCGAGTCGTTCACCACGGTGTCGGCCTACAAGGTGAAGTCCTTCCTCACCAGCTGCGAGCTGTACAAGAGCGGGTCGCTGCAGTGGAAGTACATGAAGGGCGACACCTGGAGCCAGAGGAGCCAGAACCTGCTCTCGATTGCCGACGCCATCGACGGCATCAAGATCACCCCGCGCCGGCTCACCAAAGAGAAGAAGTTCACCGACGCGATCAAGGCGAACCTCAAAGACGAGAGCCTGATGGGCCTCGCCACCTCGACCCTCTCCATGTACTTCTCCACCGGCGCTGGGCGCGCGGTGCGCATCCCGATCGGCGACGACTCGATGATCTACTTCATCACCGACCGCCCGAGCCGCGCCGAACGCATCGGCCTGGTGGCGATGAAGACGCCGACCCACGGCCCGCTGGCCAGCACCTTCGGGCGGCAGCTGCTGGATCTGGGCGCCATGGCCCCGACCGACGACACGCTCTACATCCGCACCCTGATGGAGATGCTGGTCAAGACCGACGGCGCCCGTGCCAAGCAGCTGTCGGGGGTCGCCCGCTCGGCGCTCACCGACTGGTTCGCGGTGATGGCCATCGAAGACTATCGCGGCGTGGCGTTCGGCTGGCCCTCGCTCAGCTGGGGCTACAACATGACCAACGTGCAGCTGTACGGCCTGGTGGTGCGCGCGCTGGCGCGGCCTGGCGCGCTGGACGCCACGGGCAAACCCGTGGTCGGCCAGGTGCTGGTGGGCAGCCAGCTGCGCCCCGGGGATCCGTCGTACGCCGACGTGCTGAACTCGGGCAACGACATGCAAGAGTACGCCGACATGGCGACGCTGAAGAAGCTGGCCACGGCCTATCTGCGAGACAAGCGCCCGACCCACGTCGCCGCCGTCGAGTCGGCCTTCGCGAACGTGGTCCCGAAGAGCGAGCTCCCGTCCAAGGCGACGCAGGACATCTTCCACTTCATCACGACCCAGCTTTACGACGCCAAGGGGCGCACCGCGAACCTCACCGGCGCCTCGGCGACCGCCGCCATCGACGCCGTCACGGCGCTCTTCGACGTGCTGCGCCAAGACTCCGTGGCCTTCGAGACCTACGTCGT
>Ga0138256_10008603_pt1 | contig 10715 bp, 7 predicted proteins | sample KNB2016incub_MG_FD_105486 | JGI IMG/M metagenome (GOLD analysis project Ga0138256, IMG submission 105486) | Active sludge microbial communities from wastewater in Klosterneuburg, Austria - KNB2014incub_MG | ecosystem: Engineered > WWTP > Activated sludge > Unclassified | place: Austria... | reverse complement strand
TCTTGATTTTATTAGTTGTTTGCGCATATAGGTTGAACGGACACATTGGAACTAAGCCTGAGTATACACTTCCATGGACCACTACAATAAGTGATGAAGTAGATATCAGTGAACAGGCAGGTAAGCTTACTCCGGATAGCGCAGTATTCATCATTCCGGTTGATTTTACAGCTTTCAGGTGGTATTCAAAACGAAGCACCTATGTTGACTATAAAGCTATGTTTCATCAGGAAGAGTTCCTTACAGAATGGTACCAGCGCATTCAGAACATATATGCCTATAGCCTGAAGGAAAAAGAAGCTGGATTTGACATCCATATTTTCAGCGCCTCATTACTGGAAGAGCCCTCTTCCATCAGTATTGATTATTGGCGCAGCATTGGGATTACGCATATTATCTCTACCGCTTCTGAAATAAAAACCTTGAAGATTGTGGGCCAAAATGGCACGTATTTCATCTACAGTCTGCAGTAAGCAGTTGACAGTATTCAGTCTGCAGTATTCAGTAAGCAGTATCCAGTAATCGGTATTCAGTAACCAGTCTTCATAGGGCATATACACTACTGGTATCTAGGGTTTCCCCCTTTTTTATCCTTGTGTTGCAGCTTAGCTGCCGCTTCCGACTGAATACTGCTTACTGTTAACTGCTCACTACATATCCCCCCTATTTCTAAAATATTTCGATTTCGCAAATCCACTTCATCGTAACGGCTCGTATATAGGTCTGAATGCCCGAATAGCATTCGTTGAAATCAATTCCTTAACCTGTTAACAAACCAAACATGATGATCTTAAATGATTACACACTGTCTGTTTGCCGGAAAGCCTTCCTGCTCCCGTTGGCGCTTAGCTTTCTGGCGTTTCCCCTTACAGCTTCGAGCCACCGTGAGGCTCCGTTGATTGCCACTGACCCATTGGCTGACAACACAGATTTGTATGCGTTCCGGAGTCCTGACAATCCGGATATGATTACCATTATTGCTAATTACATTCCGGCTGAGTTGCCTTATGGTGGACCAAATTATTTTTCTTTTGGCCAGAACATCCGTTATGAGATTCACATAGACAATAGTCTGGCTACACCGGGAGACGATATTATTTATCGTTTCACATTTGCCCAGGTCAATGAGGATCCGACTACTTTTTTCAATATCAGGCTGGGCCTTCAGAATCTGAAGACTACCTATATCATGGAAAAGAGCACGGATGGAGGTCTTACCTTCATTTCTGTCATTGAAGGTGGTATAGTACCTCCTAATAATATCGGTCCACGTTCTATCGAGAGTGGAGCCGGATTAGGCGCTGCAGATTACAGAACCCTGATGACAGATGCTATCATGACCACAAGTCAGGGCGAATCTGTGTTTTGCGGTCCTGTAGATGATCCATTCTTTGTTGATCTTGGAGGAATCTTTGATTTAGGTGATGCACCTCGTCAAAATGGAAATTCAAGAGATGGTGTTGCTAAATACAATGTGCATACCATTGCGCTTCAGATTCCTATCCGTCTATTGCAAAAAGATGGAAAGAATGTTAACCAGGCCACCAATATATTGGATGGTGATTTTGTCATTGGTATCTGGGCATCTGCAAGTCGTCAATCAATCCGCACACTCCAGTCTGATGGTAATCATCCGGAAGATAGTGGCAACTGGGTACAGGTATCACGCCTTGGTATGCCGCTCACCAATGAAGCGGTCATTCCAATTGGCTTTAAGGATCAATGGAATTTTCAGACACCATATCAGGATCTTGCTAATCTCGCAACGTATGGCAACTTCTTCTACAATCCTGAATTGGCTTTGTACATGGATGACAGCCAGTTTGGAGCCGCAGTACCTGCTTTCAGAGGGTTGAGGATACAATCTGCATCTCTTGGTTCATTTGATTTCAGAAATGGTAAGGATGGTCTCTATGGACTTAAAGGAAATGCAGCTTTAGCAGGAACAGCACTTGATGATGCAGTATTCGGATCTTTGTTATTACCATCTGCAGGCGCTCCACGTGCAGTCGACTTATGGCCAATATTCCACACCGGCGTTCCAAATCTTGCGCCGTATCATCTTGCTTCAGGAAAAGATGGGAATCCATTAGCTAATGGAAAACCATTTATCAATAATTTCTTGCCCAATGGCGGTGATATGCTTAGACTTAACATGGCTGTTCCCCCAACTCCACGTAACGATCCAAACTTCAATAGTCTGGGTTTGGTATACGCTGCTGTACTGGGTTTGACAGATGCTACTTATGCCGGTACAACAGATATCCAATTCATTCCGAATATGGATGGCTTTCCAAATGGTCGCCGCCTTGAGGATGATGTAACACGCATTGAATTGCAAGCTGTGGGTGGCGTTGTGTTAGCTGCAATAGGACTTTGGTACGATGATTATTTCCCGGGCGGTACTTCATCACCTGTCACCAATTTATTGGTCAACACGATTCAATACTCTACTGGTGTGGAAGCAAACGATGCAGCTTTTACGGGTTCATTCCCGTACCTGGCAGAGCCATGGCGTGGAACAGAAACAGGAGCTCATGCTGAATAATTGAAAGACCATCTTTTATAAACCATAGAAACAAGAAACATGAAAAATAAATTTATCCTCAGTTGTCTTCTGATTGCCGGCTTCATGCAGAGCATGTTGGCCTCAAGTCACCGGGAGGCACCTTTAATTTCCAATGATCCGCTAGCTGACAATACAGATTTGTATGCATTTGTCAGTCCGGATGATCCAGGCACTGTAACGATTATTGCGACCTATGTGCCTATGCAATTGCCACATGGAGGACCTAACTACTTTGGCTTTGGTGAGAACATTCGATATGAAATTCATATTGATAACAATATTGCCACGCCAGGTGATGATATCATCTACAGGTTTACCTTTCACAAGGTTCACGAAGATCCAAGTACTTTCTTTTATATCAGGCTTGGATTGCAAAATCACAAAACAACCTACACACTAGAGCGCAGCAGAGATGGAGGATCGACTTTTGAAACCCTTATTGAGGATGGTGTAGTACCACCAAACAATATTGGTCCAAGATCGATCACTGGTGGTGCAGGATTAAATACTACATACCAGGCTTTAATGAGCGATGCTTTGTTTACAACAGATGATGGTGAAAAAGTATTCTGCGGGCCAACTGATGATCCTTTCTTTGTTGATCTCGGTGGTGTATTTGATCTGGGTGATATGCCAAGACAAAACAATGATCCACGTGATGGTGTAGCATGCCTTAATGTATCCACCATTGCTTTGAAGATTCCGATTGAGATGTTGCAGAAGAATGGCAAAACTGAATTGGAAGCGTCCAGTATACTTGATGCTGATTTCGTGATTGGCATTTGGGCATCCGCCAGCCGTCAACAAATAAGAACATTGAATGCGGCAGGTAGTGAAACATATGGTGGTGACTGGGTACAGGTTTCAAGGTTGGGTATGCCTTTAACCAATGAAGCTGTTATTCCTATCGGCAGCAAGGATCTTTGGAATTCATTGACGCCTTACCAGGATCTTGCAAACCTTAATACATTTGGTAATTACTTCTACAATCCTGAACTGGCATTGTATATGGATGACAGTCAGTTTGGCGGTGCTGTTCCAGCGTTTGGTCCACTGCGTATTCAGAGTGCATCATTAGGTGCTTTTGATTTCAGAAATGGTAAAGATGGATTATATGGATTGAAAGGCGATCCTGCATTAGCCGGAACGGCATTGGATGATGCCATATTTGGCACTTTGCTATTGCCTGCTCCTGGCTCTCCAAGATCTGTAGACCTTTGGCCTATTTTCCACACCGGTGCACCTAACTTGATTCCATATCAGTTGGCTACCGGTAAAGATGGCAATCCATTAGCAGCCGGAAAACCATTTATCAACAACTTTCTTCCTAACGGAGGTGATATGTTGAGATTGAATATGGCTGTTCCTGCAACACCAAGAAATGATCCTGATTTCAATACACTTGGTCTTGTTTGGGCTGCAGTTTTAGGCTTGACAGATGCACGCTTCACTGATACAATTGGTCTCGAATTCATTCCAAATATGGATGGCTTCCCAAATGGTCGCAGACTTGAAGATGATGTGACGCGTATTGAATTGCAAGCTGTATCGGGTGTAGTCCTTGCTGCGATTGGTTTGTGGTATGATGATTATGATCCGCTGACAAGCCCTTCACCAGTAACACAACAATTGCTCAATGTGATTTCATATGACACGAAAGTCAGTCAGAATGATGTGCCTTTTGGCATTGCATTTCCATACGTTGCCATGCCATGGTCAGGTACAAGTAAATGTTCCGGAGAAAAGAATGATTACACGCAACCTGAAATTTTGCCACCAACCATTACCGGCATTACTGGTTTGAGTACGCCTGAGATATTTGCTTTCAATCAACCTAATCCATTCGCTGAATCCACTACGATCAAATATCACTTAAAATCTGGTGGACAAGTAAGTATTCATATCTATAATCAGCAAGGTAAACTGGTAGAGACCCTTGTCAATGAATCAAGAGTAGAAGGTGATTATGAAGTAAAATGGAATGCTGCAAAGTATCCATCAGGTATGTACATGGCGGCCATCTCCCTTGGCCAAGCGGGTATACACACTATCAAGATGAATAAAGTAGATTAATTCGATAACCCCTAATAAGGTCTATATACACTTGCCGGCAGTTAACGCCGGCAAGTGGTGTAGGCTGGACACCACTCCAATTTTTCAAAAACAAACAAACTAAAAAAACATGAAAACGATTTCTATATTCTCCATCTTTATCTCTCTTGCTTTTATCTTCAGTTGCCAATCAACTTCCACAAATACAACTGATGCCAAGACAATACCTGCATTACTCAACAGGGCTCAACTTATCGGGCCTGAAGAGGAAATGGGTTATATGCTGGATCAGTATACAAAGCTGACTGAAAAAATCAAGTCGAATCCTAACGATTTCGAATCCAAACTTAGCCTGGCCGAATTATATATGATGGAAGCCAGGATTTCCGGGGAGCATGGACACTACTACCCTGCTGCACTTCAAGTGATCAATGATGTGCTCACACATGATCTAAAGGATCCAACGATGTATCGTGCATTGCTGGACAAATCTTCAGTATTGCTATCTCTTCATCAATTTGTAGAAGCAAAAGAGATTGCTGAGAAAGCAGTTCAGTATAATGCATATAGTGCTGATATCTACGGAGTATTGGTTGATGCTAATGTAGAATTGGGACATTATGACAAAGCAATTGCGTATGCCGATAAGATGGTATCCATTCGCCCCGATCTCAGATCGTATAGCAGGGTCTCATATCTTCGTGAAATACATGGTATGGTGGATGAGTCAATCGCTGCACTTAAACTAGCTGTTGCTGCCGGATATCCAGGCATGGAGCAAACAGAATGGGCCAGGCTTACATTAGGTCATCTCTATGAAAGATATGGTTCATTGGACAGTGCTATGTATCAATATGCAACATCATTATCAGCGCGTCCAAATTATCCTTTTGCTATAGCGGCAATGTCAAATGCATTTGCCTCAATGGGCCAGCAAGAAAAGGCGGATAGCCTGAATGAAGTAGCAAGAAACCTGATTCCTGAAGTTTCCTTCTTTGTAGACAAAGCTGCATGGGAAAAAGAACATGGGAATAGTAAAGCATCAAAAGAATTGACACGAGAAATACTTGACATGATTGCTGATGATGAAAAAGCTGGTCATAAAATGGGCATTGAGTTGTCAAAAGTGTATCTCAACCTTATGAATGATACAGACAAAGCACTAAGTGCAGCACTCACAGAGTATAGTGTACGTCCTGAAAATATAGATGTAAATAAAATGCTGGCAGAAATCTATTATGCCAAAGGAGATCAGGATAAAACAAAAGAACACCTTCAAAGGGCACTTGTAACCGGCTCAAAAGATCCGGAGCTCAAATGCCTTGAAGGACTTATGATGTCGAAAACAGCTCAAGTGGAAGAAGGCACTAAACTGATCAAATCAGTATTTGTCGAAACACCCTATCTGGATTGCAGTTTTTGCAAAGAGGCTCGTTCTATCATACTTTAAGCTGTATTCATACCTACGACCATGAAGTCCTACTTGATTATACTATTAATGCTCTTTATGAGGGTGCCCACAGGCTTTTGCCAATTGGCCACCATAAAGGGCCAACTTACTGACGCAGCGACGAAAGAATACGTTACCGGTGCCCAAGTAATACTTAATAACGGAATGTTTCAAACCACTACGAATACAACTGGTCAGTATTCTTTCGAAAATATTACACCCGGCACGTACGATTTGATGATCCAGTTTATTGGATACGAGAATGATAGTGCAACTATTTCTGTCAGTGAAGGCGAAATCAAAACCCTGACCCATTCCCTTCAACCTGCAGCCTTCCAACTTGAAGCAATACAAGTGACTGCTGAGCCAGAAATTCAGACTGAAAGCATTTCTGCTGTGGATATACAATTGCGCTCTATCAATACATCCCAGGATGTTCTTCGGATGGTACCGGGATTGTTTATTGCTCAACATGCGGGAGGTGGCAAAGCTGAGCAGATATTTTTGCGTGGCTTTGATATTGATCATGGCACTGATATAGCGATCACAACGGATAATATGCCTGTCAATATGGTCTCGCATGCTCATGGCCAGGGATATGCTGATCTGCATTATCTGATTCCGGAGACGGTTGACAAAGTACATTTTGGCAAAGGGCCCTATCATACCCATGTCGGAAATCTTGCCACTGCCGGCTTTGTTGGTTTTCAAACATTGAATGTGCTGGATGAAAATTTGGTTTCATTACAGGTTGGACAATTCAATTCGTACAGAGGGCTGGCTATGGTAAATTTATTAAAACCTATACAGCAAAATGAATCGCAGCATGCCTATATAGCTGGCGAGTATTTTACCTCTGATGGTTATTTTGAAAGTCCCCAGGATTTTAAACGGTTAAGTCTTTTTGGAAAATATAATGGTTCACTTGGTCATGGTCATTATCTGTCAGCAACGATGTCCACATTCAGCAGCCAGTGGGATGCTTCAGGTCAGATACCTTTGAGAGCAATTGAAAGCGATATGATTGGATTTTTTGGTGCCATCGACAGCACAGAAGGTGGCAGAACATCAAGATCTAATATCAATCTTCAATTAAGCTCAACCTTGAATCAGAACAGCTGGATTAAGAACCAGGTCTTCTATAGTAAATATGATTTTGAATTGTATTCCAACTTTACATTCTATCTGGAAGACAGTATCAATGGAGATCAGATCAAGCAAAAGGAAGACAGGAATTTGTTTGGCTATAACGGTTCGTTTCAACGGAACGATCGCTTCCTCAATCTTGGGTGGCAAACTGAGCTGGGTCTGCAATACCGTCATGATTTGTCCAATGATAATGAATTGTCACATACGGTTGATAAGACAACCACCCTCGAACAACTGGCCTATGGAGATATCAATGAGTCTAATATTGGTGTATTCCTAAATGAAACAGTACGTATTTCAGATTGGCTGACGATCAATGCTGGTTTACGTCTTGATCATTTTACATTTTCCTATAAAGACCTCCTGACAAACCTGGATGACAAATCCGTTACTGATCAAATCGTGAGTCCTAAACTGAATACGTACGTCAGGCTTTCTGATAAATTGCAGGTTTTTAGCAGCATTGGGTATGGATTTCACTCCAATGATACCCGCGTGGTTATTACACAACCTGATGCAGAGACGTTGCCTCGTGCTTTGGGTATTGATATTGGTACTGTATGGAAACCTATTCCCAGATTATTGCTTACAGGGACCCTTTGGCATCTTGACCTTGAACAAGAGTTTGTCTATGTAGGTGATGCAGCCGTAGTAGAACCAAGCGGAAGAACTGAACGTATGGGTATAGAAATTTCAGGAAGGTGGCAGGTACTTGATTGGTTGTATGCCGATATTGATATGAACCTGACCAAAGCCATTGCCCTCCATGAACCTGTCAATGCAAACTTCATTCCCCTAGCCCCAAGGTTTTCAAGTATCGGTGGGCTTACGGTTCAGACTAAAAACAATTGGAGCGGAAGTATCCGATATAGAACGCTTGGAGACAGGCCCGCCAACGAGGACAACAGTGTCATAGCAGAAGGCTACACGATCATCGATGCTTTGGTCACCTATAGAATAAAACGTTATGAATTTGGAATCAACATTGATAATGTATTTGATGTCCGTTGGCGTGAAGCGCAGTTTGACACGGAAAGCAGGTTGAAGGATGAACCTGAACCAGTCTCTGAAATTCACTTTACACCGGGTACGCCATTCGCCATTAGAGCTCATGTTGCTTATCATTTTTAATAGTAGGCGTTAATCGTGGTTTGTAACTACGATTTGTAAGATCATCATGCAGTAGTTGCAAACTACGGCTAACAACTTGGCCGAAGTTGCAACTACGGCAAATAGAATTTCGTTTGAGTTTGTTTTTGAATGAAAGAGGGCATGCGTGGGAGAACGTGTGCCCTTCTTTTATTGCCTTTTAATGTTATTTCATCACCATAAATCGCATGATTGCAACCTCTCGATTTAAACCGAATGATGATTGAAATTGAATCGTATAAACACCTTCAGACAAGTCTTCTATTTCAATCGTAGTGCTACCGGCATATATTTTTCCTGATTTGACAATTCTCCCGGCTATATCAAACAACTGATATTGTTGGGTGCCAAGTTTTTCGGGTATAAACATGTTGACCAGATCACTGACGGGATTTGGATAAAGTTTAATGCCCAGGTCTTCACCAGGAATAGTAATGTCAGTCGTTGTTGAATCGATGATCACGAAATCAATAATCTGGAATGAACAGCTGTTCATCGGAAGACAATTGGTCATGCATCCGGTAACAGACATAGCATATTCTCCTGGAACATTGTAATCGTGGGCGACAGGACCAGTTGATTCAAGAAACTGACCATCACCAAAATCCCAGCTATAGGTATTGGCATTGGAATTGAGGATATTAAAAATGATGGTTACATCCCCTGAAGGGCCGATATAAAACGTATCGGCACCCGGGTCAGCTACCCAGGTTGGTGTAGGGCATGTTGCTTCGTAAATATATTCGAGTGCATTGATGATGATAGAATCATTTGGTGTAATAATACCATTGGCGGTCATGACGGGCAATGTGTAATTCGTATCAAGCCACATAAATTCTACCTGATCGGCGACAAGTATTGTTGTATCCTTATTGTTTTGAATGATTGTATCGATTCTTAATATATCCGACCTTAGCCTTACCACATTGACAAATGTATCGTAGGGTGTCATTAACGTTCCCCAGCCGTCAATGGTCGTAAGTCTGCTTTGTGTTGCATTGTATAGAATATTCTGGCCCGCAGCATTTAGATCAAGGCCATAATGGGTTTGTGACGTCCACGCATTACCATACACAACAGGAAACTGAATAGTCGTGTCCGGGTTTTGATAAACAATAACGGCTTGTGTAGGCAATCCAGTGAGATCAACTTTAAACCCAATAAAATTTTCGAGCAATAAATTGTTCGTCTTGGTTTGATAACGTTGTAGATCGTACAATGTAAAATCAAGTAATTGCAAGGAATCCTTAAGTTCAACGCATTGATCTGAAGCATTCCAGGCGGCAAAGCAATCTGTGCTTGATAAGCCACTGAGAGCACATACGGTCAAAAAGGTAAACTGATCGATGCCTTCACCAGGCTCTACTATTTGATTTACATGGGTGTTGAGTTCAAGATTAGTACTCATGTCCCAGGTTATATTGGCACCGGCAGCTGTCATTCCTTCATTGGAGAATCCGGAAGCAAAACGGTTGTAGAGATAGACATCACCGGGTGTGCCATAGTGTCTTGATTCGTATACCTGCTGGGCGTCAATGGATTGAGCCATCATAAAGCAGGTAGCTATAGATAGCGAGAGTTTTAGTGTTTTCATCCTTAAAAATAAGTGAAAATCGGGAATAAAAGCCGACCCTGGAGACACTATAGGGTATGGAGCAAAAAGGATTTAAGATCAGGAACCAATATATGCCACATTTTGTCACGTTTACGGTGGTGGGATGGGTCGATATTTTTACCAGGAAGCAGTGTAGGGATATGCTGATTGAGAGTTTAAAATACTGTGTTAGTAACAAAGGTTTATTGATTTATGGGTATATAATTATGAGTAATCATGTTCATCTGATAATTGCGGCTAGGGAAGATAGTTTAGGGTTGTCGGCCATCATCGGTGATTTCAAGAAATTTACTTCAAAACGTATTATTTCATGGTTATTGGAATCACCAAAAGAAAGTAGAAAAGACTGGATGCTTGACATTTTCCGTCAGCATGCTTTGCAAACATATCGAAATGAATCCTATCAGATTTGGACCCATGACAACCATCCTGAGGAAGTAACCAGTCATTCTTTTATACTGCAAAAATTAGCTTACATACATAACAATCCAGTAAGAGCTGGAATTGTTCGAAATCCAAGTGAATATCTTTATTCCAGTGCAGGGAATTACATTGGTCTCAAGGATGTAATATTAGAAATTAATGTTTTAGATATAGGCTCTGATATTGGTCTTGTTTGCTAATGGTTAGCCGTAGTTTGCAGTTGACTGTGATCTTTCAAATCGTAGTTACAAACTACGATTAACGTCTGTGGTTAGCCGTAGTTTGCAAATACGGCTTGGAGCGTCTCG
>Ga0138256_10008602_pt1 | contig 10717 bp, 10 predicted proteins | sample KNB2016incub_MG_FD_105486 | JGI IMG/M metagenome (GOLD analysis project Ga0138256, IMG submission 105486) | Active sludge microbial communities from wastewater in Klosterneuburg, Austria - KNB2014incub_MG | ecosystem: Engineered > WWTP > Activated sludge > Unclassified | place: Austria... | reverse complement strand
CACTCTTATATAGATTACTAATTGACTCCAATTCCTGCATTGCAAACAAAGTAGCTTTGCGCATTCTTTTTGATTTGATCTTCCCATCTTCGAAAAACTGCTGCCCCATATTGACACATCCCATATGTAGACTCTCAGTTTGAAAAGTATCATAGCCTCGACCAATAATAAGCTCAGTGCTTCCTCCTCCGATATCGATCACTAATCGTTTATTTGTTTCGTCATATGTACTGTGCGCGACACCTGAATAAATGAGCCTTGCTTCTTCGCGTCCAGCTATAATTTCGATTGGATGCCCTAAAGCTTCATATGCTTGCGATAAAAATACTTCTTTATTGCGTGCCAGCCTTAAGGTGTTGGTTCCAACCGCACGTACATTAGTTGTTGGAATTTCTTTAATGCGCTGACCGAATCGCTGCAAGCATTCAAGTCCTTGTCGTATGGATTCCTCTGATAGATCTTTTTCGCTGTTCAATCCAGAGGCCAATCGAACCATTTCCTTCATACGGTCAATTACCTGCAAATGGCCATCAACGAAATTGGCGACAACCATATGAAAACTATTTGAACCTAGGTCTATAGCCGCATAAGATTCTTCTAAAGCTGACATCGTAAAATATGTGAGATCCAGGAAGTAATGATGTTACTTCTATAGATGAGGGGGATAAGTTAAATTTATGCTGTATGTCAATACTGGCATCGTTAGGATGGGTTCGGTAAATATATTAGTGGGTCAACAGGTTTACCATTTTTGCGAATTTCAAAATGTAATTGTACTGTATCTGAATCCGTATTCCCCATTTCGGCAATTTTCTGCCCTTTGGTTACCGAATCGCCCTCTTTCACCAGTATTCTACTGTTATGCGCATAAGCACTAAGATAGGTATCATTATGTTTAATAATGATTAAGTTTCCATAACCCCGCAAACCATTACCACTATAAACCACAGCACCTGATGCCGAAGCTAGAACAGCCTCTCCAGATTGTCCAGAAATTTTTACACCTTTAGAATTTTTTGAGAAAGTCGAAAGGATTTTTCCATTGGCCGGCCAAATCCAGTCGGTGGACAAATTATGAGTGTTTCTTTCATTCTTTTGAGCATCTAAGCGAGGCGCCGCCACAATTCGGGTATTTTTCTCAACCGGAGGTGGTGTAGTTAACCCTGGTGCATTGGATGACATTGTGACACCAGATGTAGCAGCAATAGGCATCATTGCTGCGATTTGTGCATCCGGTCGTTTTAACTGCGCCATATTTTGCTCTGAATAAGGCAATTTTATCGCCTTGGGCGCTCTTTTTATATTCCCGTGATGGACAGTGACGCTTGTATTACTAGCAGCGTTTTCTGGCAACATAGCTATGCTGGGTGGTGACACTGATTCCGGCGTGCTCTGAATAGGTTGATCAGTCAAAGCGTATAACGTAGGTTGGGAATCAGCTTTTGGAATATACAAACTAAGTCTTTGGCCAATTCTAAGCGAACGAGGATCGGAAATACTGTTCCATTCTGCTAATTTTTGCACATCGATACCATGTGTTATACCGATACTATGCAAAGTATCTCCTCTTTGCACGATGTAGTATTGATTTGTTAAATCCCCAGTTTTACTAGTTCCAGCTTGAATTACACTCACTCTTTCTCGTTCTACAACAGGTGCAGGCTTTTGTGTAGTGCTACATCCAATCAGATAAAAAACAACTACAAGCAACAAGAGCAGATTATAGTTTTTGATGGAAATCAACCATCGAAAAATTTTTAAAGTAACGCCTCGATATTTTTGATTGGTTGTTAATGACCCTAAACTATTTGTCATGTTAGATATCCTTAGTATCATTACTTTTTAACTACACCTGATAGTAAAGGTACAAAATTCACTTCTTCTAGTATTGTTTCAGAGTAACCCGCGCTAGTACGTTCAATCATGCATAAATTCTGTTTTTGTGTTCCTTTTGGGAAAACCATGCGTCCTCCCACACTCAGCTGTTCCAATAACGAAGAAGGGATATGCGTAGCAACCGCTGTCATGATAATACCATCAAATGGAGCAGCTTCTACGAAACCATGCAAACCATCGGCATGCCTCAAATGAATATTTCTAATCTGTAGTTCTTGCAATCGTATACGTGTTCTAGTCAGCAAGGGACCTATGCGTTCAATCGAGTAGACTTTCTCAGCTACGTGTGCCAGTACTGCTGTTTGATAACCACAACCAGTACCGACTTCAAGTACTTTCCCTAATTGTTCATTGGCACGGAGTAACTCACTCATGCGCGCCACGGTCCAAGGACTCGATATTGTTTGTCCATAGTTGATCGGAAGTGAAACATCCTCGTAGGCCCTACTTGCCAAAGCCTCTTCCACAAATATATGCCGAGGTATGGAACCTATAACTGATAAAATGACTTCATCAGCAATGCCTTGTGTACGTAGCCGCTCGACCATTCGCAACCGCGTACGTTGCGACGTCATACCAACTCCAGAATGACGAACACTCACCAATGAGTACCTATAAGAATTTTTAAGTTACTGAAATCTATTAACTATTATATCTCGTTATTTAACCAAGTATTGACCCGATCTAATTGATCATAACGGGTAAGATCAATTTGTAATGGCGTTACAGAAACCATTTTATTTTCGATAGCATAAAAATCTGTCCCTTTCCCAGCATCTTGAACAGGCCCCGCCGCACCGACCCAATAAACAGATTCCCCACGTGGGCTTTTCGTTTTAATGACAGGTTCCGCTTTGTGACGACGACCTAAACGTGTCACTTCAATACCTTTAATTTGATCATAATCAACATTGGGGACATTGATGTTTAATAATACCGAACCAGCAATATTATTTCTGCTAAAACGCGTAACCATATCCACTGCAACGCGAGCGGCTGTTGTAAAATTGCCATCGGATGCATCTACTAATGAGATTGCCAATGAAGGGATTCCAAGTAAAAATCCTTCCGTAGCAGCGGCGACGGTTCCGGAATAGATGGTATCGTCACCCATGTTAGCGCCATCATTGATCCCTGATACGATCATATCTGGCATGATATCAAGCATTCCTGTTACTGCTAAATGTACACAATCAGTTGGTGTTCCATTCACAAAATAAAAGCCTGTGTGCGATTTATGGAGATTCAATGGGCGATCTAACGTCAAAGAGTTACTTGAGCCGCTACGATCTCGTTCAGGTGCTACTACAATAACTTCTGCAATTTTGGCAAGATGTTCCGCAAGACAAACGAGACCGGGCGCAAAATATCCATCATCATTACTCAGCAATATGCGCATTTTATTGATTTAAAAGAGATTAAAAGAATTTTCTATTTCGTTATTTATTAAATTTCTATCATCAATGAGATATCTGCCCATTCAAAAGTTGGTCGGGGCGAGAGGATTTGAACCTCCGACCACTTGCACCCCATGCAAGTACGCTACCAGGCTGCGCTACGCCCCGAACAGAAAATTATAGCAAACTAAAAAACTTACTTTAAAGAATTGATCGTAAGTGTGAAAATTCTATGAGGAGAGAATAGACATGACACTTCTAATCTCATGTTGAATATAATTTAAGTCCATTGTAGACACAGAAAGATTATTGACTGTAGATACTGGTATCGAAGATGAATTCTTTGATTTTGTATCGGTATTGATCAATCGACTGCGTGCTCCATTGATAGTAAACCCTTGTTCGTAGAGAAGCTCTCGAATTCGACGTATTAACAGCACCTCTTGGTGTTGATAGTAACGTCGATTGCCTCGACGCTTAACCAATTTCAATTGTGCAAATTCTTGCTCCCAATACCGCAATACATGAGGTTTAACATCACACAATGTGCCAACCTCTCCAATCGTGAAATACCGCTTGGCTGGAATAGGAAGTAAAATATTATTTGGTTTTTTGTTTTCCATGGTAATTTTTTTCAACCAAAGTCTTTAGTTTTTGACTGGCATGAAATGTTACGACACGACGCGCTGTGATGGGAATCTCTTCTCCCGTTTTAGGGTTTCTACCCGGCCGTTGAGGTTTTTCTCGTAATTGGAAATTACCGAACCCTGACAGTTTAACACTCTCATTATTCTGCAATGCAATTCGCACTTCTTCATAAAAGAACTCCACCATATCTTTTGCTTCGCGCTTGTTCAATCCTACATTTTCAAATAATAAATCTGCCAATTCAGCTTTGGTTAATGCCATATTTTTTGCTCCATTTCGCTATTAATTGTTATAAGCTTTGTGTTAATAGCCCGATTCACATGAAATACTGCCATAATCGAAACAACACTTATTTATCCATTACGTAACGTTGCACAGAATTGATCTTCTAGTATTTTTATCAATTTTAATACTTCAGAATCTACTTCTATATCAGTCAATGTTTTCTCAGTATCTTGTAACAATATCCGGAATGCAAGACTTTTTTTGTTATTTTCCATACCTTTACCGCGATAAATATCAAATAAAGCAATATCGATTACTGTAGGAGATTTTTCCGCATTCATGCAGGACAGCAATGTCTGTACGTTGATATTGTTATCCACAATGATGGCAATATCGCGTTGTACGGGAGGAAATTTAGATATTTCCTTGGTTACATGAATTACTTGAGGAAGCAAATACCCCAAATTAATTTCGAACAACACGATATTTTTCTGCAAATCTAATTTTTTTTGCCATTTGGGATGCAATTCGCCCAACCAGCCGATAGGATTACCTGTAATAATTATTTGTGCTGATTTACCGGGATGTAAAGCAGGATGTGAAAATTTTTCGAAAAGTATCGTTGAATTGCCACACAAACTTTCAATATCGCCCTTAATATCATAGAAATCAGCACTCCGAGCAGGCATACCCCATTGTTCTGGAGCAATATCACCGTAAACCAGTCCTGCTAATTTCTCTGTTTGTGCACAGTCAACTCCAGGAGATCTGATAAAACAGCGCCCAATTTCAAATATCCTTACTCGCGATTGTTTACGGTTCAAATTAAATTGCAAATTAGCGATAAGTCCACCGACCAATGTACTTCGCATTACACTCATCTGGCTTGCAATTGGGTTTACTAGCTTGATTGGTGTGTGATTGTCTGCAAAATCCAATTCCCAATTCGCATCAACAAAAGCATAATTAATAACTTCCTGATAATTACGATTTACTAGTGATTGCTTAATCTGTTCGACAGAACGAGCATTCTCCGTCGCCGACAACATTGCCATACGAGCACGTGGGTAATGCGCTGGAATCCGATCATAACCATAGATACGCGCCAATTCTTCGACTAAATCCTCTTCGATTGCTAAATCAAAACGATAACTGGGCGGCGTCACAGTGAAATTACCGTCTACCTCCAAAAATTCGAATCCCAATCGCTGAAAATAAGCCTTGATTTGCTGTATATCGAATTCGATTCCTAATATGCGCTGGACACGAGTTCTTCGTACTTTGATGGAAGATCTGGCAGGAAGTTGATAGCACCTTTCAACAATAGGTCCTGCTTGTCCTCCGCAAATAGTTTGAATGAGATGTGATGCATGATCAATAAAATGGCGCGTTGCAGCAAAATCGACACCGCGTTCAAAGCGATAAGCAGAATCCGAAACAAAACCTAATTGAAACGATTTACCACTAATAGCCGATGGTGTAAAAAATGCACTTTCCAAAAAAATATCAATTGTTCCATCTGTTACGCCACTATCTAACCCTCCCATAATGCCCGCCAGAGCAAGCGGCTTATCGTCATCTGCAATGATGAGCATATCGGACGTGAGATCAACGATATTATCGTTGAGTAATGTTATTTTTTCATTCGGCTTCGCATAGCGCACTTGTATCACACCTTCTATTTTATTCAAGTCAAATGCGTGCAGTGGTTGACCTGTTTCTAATAAAATATAATTGGTAATATCGACTATTGGATTAATTGACCGAATGCCACTTCGTTCCAAACGTTGTGTCATCCACAAAGGAATCTTCGCACTAATATCTATTCCCTTGATTACTCGACCACAATACAGTGGACATGCCTCTGGAGCCATGACATGCACATCTAAAACATCTTGGATATTAACCAATACCTCGGATGACGCTAATGGTATTAATTCACTTGCAGTAATCGCAGCTACTTCACGCGCTATTCCCAGCACACTTAGGCAATCCGCACGATTCGGCGTTAAGCTCAGGGTAAAAACACGATCATCAAGTGAAAAATAGCTACGAAAATCTTTGCCTACCGGAGCATCTTCGGGTAATACCAGTAAACCATTGGCTACTTCAGCTAGACCCAGTTCTTTCGCAGAACACAACATACCTGCTGAATCAATACCACGTAACTTCGCTGATTTGATTTGTATTCCGGGTAAATTAGCGCCTATCAATGCACAAGGAACTTTCATCCCTACGCCAACATTTGGTGCCCCACAAACAATCTGCAATAGATCGGTCTGCTGTTGGTCGATTTTAACTTGGCAAACCTTTAAACGATCTGCACTAGGATGGCTTGCCGTTGAACATACCTCTGCCACTACCACTTTATCAAATGTAGCTGCAACAGGCTCTATGCTTTCTACCTCTATACCCGCCATGGTTAATGCATGTGCAAGTTGTTCGCTAGACAATGATGGATTAACAAATGTGCGTAGCCAATTTTCCGAGAATTTCATACTGCCCTATTTGTACTGCAATACCATGACAAAAATAATTTTAATTAAATTGTTTTAGAAAACGTAAATCATTTTCAAAAAACAACCTTAAATCACTGACACCATAACGCAGCATGGTTAAACGTTCAACGCCCATACCAAAAGCAAATCCTATATATCGTTCGCTATCAATTGAAACATGTTTGAGCACGTTTGGATGTACCATACCACACCCTAGGACCTCCAACCAACCGGTATAACTACAAATGCGACAACCCTTTCCATTGCACATCACGCAAGCAATGTCCATTTCAGCTGAAGGTTCTGTAAAAGGAAAAAAAGAAGGTCTAAATCTTACAGATAAATTATCGCGCTCAAAGAAATGCGTCATAAAATCGGCTAAAACACTTTTCAATGCAGCAAAATTAACATCTTCGTCAACCCACAATCCTTCGACTTGATGAAACATTGGCGTATGGGTTACATCCGAATCACAACGATACACCCGACCAGGGGCAATGACTTTCATTGGGGGCTGATGATTCTGCATATAATGAATTTGTACGGGTGAAGTATGTGTTCGTAATAGGCTGCCATTATCGATATAGAATGTGTCATGCATTGCGCGTGCAGGATGATTTTCAGGAATGTTCAATGCAGTAAAATTATAGAAATCCGTTTCAATCTCTGGCCCAAAAGCAACATCAAACCCGATTGAATGAAATAATTTTTCTATTCTTTGCAGAGTTTGGGTCACAGGGTGCAAGCCACCGCTACGCATTCCTCTGCCCGGCAAAGTTACATCCAAAGCTTCTTCATTAAGCTTAGTTGTTAATTGTTTGGCGTAAATAACCTCACGACGACATTTGAGCGCTTCTTCTAATTGATTTTTTGCTTGATTTATTTTACTACCCACGAGTGGGCGTTGTTCAACTGGAATTTTGCCAAGCTGTTTAAGAAGTCCTGTCAACACACCATTCTTACCAAGATAATGTACTTTGATATTTTCTAATTCAACAGAATCTTCAGTGCTATCCAATAACAGCGTAGCCTCACTAACGATTGTTTCTAGATTTTCCATATCCGTAGATTACTAATATCAACAAGCAATTTAAGCGAAAATTAATTCAACAATAAAAAAGGAGGTCAAGGTATTTATCCCGACCTCCTGATATGACCCAATATTTAATTAGGCTGCAAGACTGGTTTTTGCTTGCGCTACAATTTTCTCAAAAGCACTTTTATCGAATACTGCGAGATCTGCTAATACCTTACGATCAATGTCGATACTTGCTTTTTTCAACCCATTCATAAATACACTATACGACAAACCAAATTCCCGTGCAGCTGCATTGATCCTTGCAATCCATAATGTACGGAACTGTCTTTTACGTTGACGACGATCTCTATATGCATATTGCCCTGCCTTCATGACAGCTTCTTTAGCTATCCGGTAGACATTTTTACGACGTCCACGATATCCCTTAGCAAGTTTTAATATCTTCTTATGGCGCGCATGTGCTGTAACACCACGTTTAACTCTTGGCATAATGAACCCCCCCTGATTATGCGTATGGCATCATGGCGCGAATAGAATCAGCATTGGTAGCGTGTACGCCAACAATGCCACGCAACTGCCGTTTGTTTTTAGTTGTTTTTTTAGTCAAAATATGGCGTTTAAAAGCCTGTGGTCGTTTAATACTTCCACCCGGGCGAAATTTAAAGCGCTTGGCAGCGCCACTTTTGGTTTTCATTTTCGGCATATGAGCTCCTTTTATGTGAAACTAGGTATTTCTAGATTAGAAAATTTTTAAAACCCAGTAGTCACTATTTTTTTAAAACCTAATTTAATATCAACCATTAGGTTGTCAAACTAGAACCACTCAAAGTTGCTTTAGGTGGTGATGTTCGTTCGGGCTTCCCATCCTTCCGTTTAGGTGACAATACCATCACCATTTGACGCCCTTCCATTTTGGGAAATTGTTCTACTACCGCAAAGGGTTCTAGATCGGTCCTTACTCTCTCTAATAAGCGCATACCAAATTCCTGATGCGCCATCTCTCGACCTCGAAAACGCAATGTCACCTTAACCTTGTCACCTTCATTAAGGAAACTGGTTACGTTCCTCAGTTTAATATTATAATCTCCTTCATCAGTATTCGGTCTGAATTTGATTTCTTTAATTTGTACTTGTTTTTGTTTCTGTTTCGCATCATGTTTTTTCTTGCTTTCTTGATATCGAAACTTACCATAGTCCATCAAGCGACACACAGGGGGCTGAGCTGTCGGTGCAATTTCTACCAGATCAACACCAGCTTCATCAGCCAGGTTAATTGCTTCAGTTAGTTTAACAATTCCAATTTGTTCCCCATCCGCACCAATTAAACGTACTTCCGGCACATCTATCTCATGATTAATGCGCGCTGCTTTTTCCTGAACTATGGCATTTCTCCTATCAAATTAAAAAAAATTATCATTTCTTTGTAGCTATCTCATCCTTTAATGTGTTCACAAAATCGTGCACGGTCATTTGACCTAAATCTACACCGACTCTGTTACGGACGGATATTTTATCAGTATTCATCTCTTCATCACCGACAATTACTTGATAAGGAAGCTTTTGCAAACTGTGCTCGCGGATTTTATAGGTTATTTTTTCATTTCTCAAGTCCAAACTGGCTCTGATTCCATTCTGCTTTAATTGATTATGCACTAACTGTGCATAATCATTTTGTCCTCGAGATATATTCATTACCACGACTTGTTCAGGTGCCAACCATACAGGGAAAGCACCGGTATAGTTTTCTATCAGAATACCAATAAATCTTTCCAATGATCCTAGAATAGCTCTATGCAACATAACAGGAACTTTACGCGTGTTATCCTCCGCCACATATTCGGCACCTAAACGATTTGGCATCGAAAAATCTAATTGTAAAGTACCGCATTGCCATACCCGACCAATAGAATCTTTTAATGAAAATTCAATTTTAGGACCATAAAATGCCCCTTCTCCAGGTTGCAACTCCCACTCTAATTTTACCTCACCTAAAGCAGCTTTAAGTGCCTCTTCCGATTTGTCCCATTGTTCATCTGAGCCAACTCGCTTCAAGGGACGGGTTGATAGTTTTACCAATAACTCATTAAAACCGAAGTCGGTATAAACAATTTTAAGTAAATCAATAAATTTAACAACTTCACCTTGTATCTGTGCTTCGGTACAAAAAATATGCGCATCATCCTGGGTGAAAGCCCGAACACGCATAATACCATGCAATGCACCTGATGCTTCATTACGATGACAGGAGCCAAATTCTGCTAGCCGAATGGGTAATTCACGATAACTTCGCAAACCTTGATTAAAAATTTGTACATGACCTGGACAATTCATCGGCTTAATTGCAAATTCTCGTTCATCCGAATGAGTTGTAAACATATTTTCCCTGAAGTTTTCCCAATGCCCAGAACAAACCCAAAGATTTTTATCCAGTACTTGCGGGGTACGTACTTCTTGGTAATCGTTTTTATCTAATAAATCTCGCATGTACTGCTCAATTTGTTGCCATAACAACCAGCCTTTTGGATGCCAAAACACCATACCTGGAGCTTCTTCTTGGGTATGAAATAAACCTAGTTGCTTACCGATTTTTCTGTGATCGCGCTTATCCGCTTCTTCTAATCGATGCAAGTAATTTTTTTGATCTTCCTTATTAGTCCAGGCTGTACCATAAATGCGCTGCAACATTTCATTTTTTGAGTCGCCGCGCCAATATGCTCCAGCTACTTTCATCAATTTGAAAACTTTCAACTTTGCAGTACTGGGTACGTGGGGTCCTCGACAAAGATCTGTAAAATCACCTTGAGAGTAAAGCGATAAGGACTCAGCACTCGGTATGGCTTCAATGATTTGTGCCTTATAGTGTTCACCTTGTTTTTTAAAAAAATCGATCGCTTCTGTACGCTCTAGTACTTTCCTTCGTATCTTAAGATCACGTTTGCTGATCTCAAGCATACGTTTTTCAATTGCATCAAGATCTTCAGGCGTAAAAGGACGTTGATAAGAAAAATCATAAT
>Ga0138256_10008601_pt1 | contig 10718 bp, 5 predicted proteins | sample KNB2016incub_MG_FD_105486 | JGI IMG/M metagenome (GOLD analysis project Ga0138256, IMG submission 105486) | Active sludge microbial communities from wastewater in Klosterneuburg, Austria - KNB2014incub_MG | ecosystem: Engineered > WWTP > Activated sludge > Unclassified | place: Austria... | reverse complement strand
GACAGCATATTGCCAGCACCGCAACAGCAGGAACTGTTTGGAGGCGAGGTATTGCGTTTTGTGGAAACACATCCTCAGTTAGCCAGCCAGAAAGACATACGGCCCATTACTTTAAAAAAAGGCAGCACTTCGCAAATGCTATTCTTTTTTGTGTGCCTGGCAGATAGCAGCCTTCCCAAAAAGCAAATTGAACAAATAACCAAACGCTTTATTAAGGGTACAGATGCTAACCGCTATATCATTTGGTTTTTTGGTAATAAGGAAGCCACTGAATTAAAAGTGGTACTGAGTGCAAGAGAAGGGAAAAAGATTGTGCTAAAAACCCTGCCTTTTGGAATTGAGCAGCCCTACTATAAAACTTATGATTACATACTTACAGAAGTAGCTGCAAAAGTGCAGCAACTTTTTGTAGAACCTACCGATCTATGGAAAGCACTTTGGAAGGCGTTTGATATTTCGATTGTTAACCGCAGGTTCTATGATGAAATTAAACAGGCCTTTGATTTGATATTAGTACAAATCAACAAAAAAGGCAATCCCTTTAAAACAGATGCAGACAGGGCGCAATTTGCTATCCGGTTGCTTGGCAGGATAATTTTCTGTTGGTTTTTAAAAAGGAAAAATATCCTGAAAGAAGAAGCACTTTCCTCAAAGGCAGTTCTTAACTATAAGGATAAAGATTATTATCATGAATTGTTAGAACCGCTATTTTTTGAGGTGATGAATAAGCCAGAGAAAGAACGCATAGGCGGCTTGCCAAAAATAATTGCTCAATATCCATTTCTGAATGGTGGTCTATTTGATGCTAATAAGGAAACTGATTTTTATGATGCCGACACAAGCACACCGGATTTTCGGCTGAATATTGAAAATGACTGGTTCTACAATTTCTTTAGTATCACTTTAGAGAGATACAATTTTACCGTAGATGAAAACAGCAGCAGCAATGCAGAGATAGCCATTGACCCTGAAATGCTGGGAAGGATATTTGAAAACCTGCTGGCTGAACAAAACCCTGAAACCGGTGAAAGTGCAAGAAAAGCCACTGGTTCATTTTATACCCCACGGGAGATTGTTGATTACATGGTGGAGCAAAGCATTGCTGAATACCTGAAAACTGCTTTGGGAAACACCAATGATGAACCGGCATTGGAAAGAAATCTATTTGGTGTGATACCCAATCAACAACTAAAACTTCCTAAAGTAAATCCGAATGCTGCTGATAAAAAATTGAATGCAGCAATTGAAGATTTTGTGCATACAAGTCATTTACCTGATGATTTAAAACCCCAAGCACAAAGTTTATTGGATGCATTGAATATAATAAAAGTACTTGACCCTGCTTGTGGTTCTGGTGCATTCCCCATTGGCATTTTGCAAAAATTAATATCCCTTAAACAGGAGATTATACAGGTACAAAACCCTAAAAAACAGTTAAGCCAATCAGCTGCATACAAGTTGAAACTTGAAACTATACAAAAATCAATTTATGGTGTAGATATACAGCCAATGGCAGTGGAACTAAGCAGGCTACGATGCTGGTTGAGCCTGGTAGTTGATGAAGAAAATGATAACATTAAAGCATTGCCCAACTTGGATTTTAAATTCGTTTGTGCTGATAGTTTGATTGATGCTCCTGATGATGATTATGTAAGAAACCTGTCGGCTAAGCATCTTGAAGATTTTACAATCGCAGCTGAGCAGTATTTTAACCCGGATTTCAAGAAGAAAGAAATCCTGAAAAAAGAAATTAAACGTTGTCTTTCAGAAATAATGCGGACACATGATTATGCAATAAGAAGTGTATTAGACCAAATAAGAAAAGAACAGAAGTCAGCATCTGCTAATCGCTTAAAGCAACTCAATGATTCTTTATTTGAGTATTCCTATAAGCAGTCTGTTTGGCATACTTATGAAAATATTTTCCTAAATCGGAAAGTTGATTTCTTTAATATCCAATATTTTTTCCCTTCCGCAAAAAAAGGGTTTGATGTAGTTATAGGCAACCCGCCCTACATACCAATATCAAAATTACCAGAAGAAACTTCTACAAATCTTGCAAAACAATCTTATGAAACATTTGCAAAAGGGGCAGATATTTATTGCCTTTTTTATGAAAGAGGCATTAAGTTGTTGAAAGATAAGGCTGTAATCTGTTACATATCATCAAATAGATTCTGTTTTACAAATTATGGTGTGGGTTTACGAAAATATTTATCGGAAAAAAATATCCTTCAAATAATAAACTTTAACGAAGTAAACGTTTTCGAGAATGCTAATGTAGGTAGTGCTGTGGTTCTCGTTCAAAAGTCACTCCAATCATCAGCACCTATTCTTACCTACGAATCAAAAGAAAGTAAAGGAGAAAGCCTTACAGATATTATTCAAAGTGATGGCAAATGGTTAAGCCGTGAGTTCTTTAAAGAAAGTCAATGGAGTTTTGACCAAAATGAGATTCAATTTGTAAAACAAAAGATTATAAATAAGGGAGTGGCATTTATAAAATGGAAAGATATTTCTATAAATCGAGGTATTACTACAGGGTTAAATGATGTATTCATCATTCCTGAACACAAAAAGAATGAAATTGTAAAATCTGACCCTGCAAGTTCGGAAATACTAATGCCGGTTCTAAAAGGTGCAAATATTAAGCGGTATGCAATAATCCCTGCAAAGGAATATTTGATTTATACTTATACCGATATTAAAATTACTAACTACCCTGGTGTTTATAATTATTTAAAACAAAATAGAGAAGAATTAGAAAACGTATATGAAGCAAAGCACGGTTTAAAAAAATGGTATGAATTGCGAAAATGTACATACTATGACAAGTTTTTTGAAACTAAATTATTATGGACGAGGCTTTCTAACCAGAATGCTTTTGCCATTAGTACAAATGGAGAGTTTACTGTAGATAGTTCGTCTTTCGCTGTAACAAAGGACGCAAAATATCTTGCAGCTGTTTTAAATTCCAAAGTGGTTTTCTTCTATTTTAAACTTGGTTCTGTTATTTGGGGTAAGGATGGTATAAAATGGTTTGGAAGCTATTTTGACAGTATTCCCATTCCAGAAATTAAAGTCGAAAGACAGAAGCCAATTATCATTTTGGTTGATTATATTTTGGCTATTAATCAAACTTCTAAAAGTCTTAACGAATATGTCCCCAACGAACATATTGCAAAGCAGTTTGAAGAATTGATTGATGCATGTGTGTATGAGTTGTATTTTGAAGAAGAAGTGAAAGCGAAGGAGGCCGGTGTATTGCAATTAGTTTCAGAACAATTTAAACCAATAGGTGGACTAAAACATCCAGAACAAATAAAAATTATTGAAGAAGGTTACCAGCTATTAAGGGAAGGCGGCAGTGAAATCCGCAGCCGTATTACAAGACAAAAGTTGGTAGATGAAATTGCTATTATTCAAACCAATACCCAATGAATACATAACTGCTGATGAAGATAACCAATATAGAGATACAAAACTTTAAGGCGTTTAAAGAGGCACAGCCCTTTGCTATTGAGGGCAAAAACGTTTTGGTATTTGGAAATAATGGTAGTGGTAAATCATCCTTCTATTTTGCATTACATGCTTTTATTCAAAGCAGTATTAAACCAGACGAACAACGCAATAAGTATTTTCTATATGATGGTGCTGAAAGTTTATTAAACATACATGCCAGAAAGGGATTTCCTTCCTATATACGTATAGCTACTGATAATGGTAAAGTATATGAATTTTCACCAAAACTTAAAAAAGGAAATGTTACCAATAAGGATTCAGTGATTAAGCTGGCAAACGAATCAAGCGACTTTATGAATTACAGGTTGCTCAACGCCTTTTCAAATTTCCGTAATTCACAGGATGCAGATTTGTTTCCCGTTTTTTATTCAGAATTTTTTCCCTACTGGGAATATGCGGCTGGTAAAACATACCAGGAACAGTATGATGAAATAGTTAAAGAAATCAAAGAGCTTGAAAAGAAAAGGCTAAGCCCACTATCCGGAGGTAAAGCATACCAGCTTAGAAGAACCTCGAAAGAATATGTTGATTTTGAGAAAAAGTTTGAATCATTTAGTACCAACTTCAAAACCAAAATATTTTCCTATGTAGAAAGCATTAATGATTTAATGCGTGATTTTTTTCTTAAAAAAGATGATATTAAATTTCTCTTCAGGGAGGAAGATTTTACCCCAATTACTTTTGAAGAAGGTATGAAATGGCGTTTAATGCCACCCAAAATAGCACTGCGTATTGAAAAAGGTGGCAAGCCAATTCCAAAGCCACATGTATTTTTAAATGAAGCCCGGCTAACGGGCATTGCATTGTCAACCCGTTTTGCAGTCTTTGCCCAGCGATACAAAGGGGAAACTAAAAAGGCAGAAGATTTTAAGTTACTGGTGCTGGATGACTTGCTGCTAAGTCTGGATATGGGAAAGCGAATGGAAGTAGTAAACTACATTTTGAATAGCGAAGACTTTAAGAAATACCAACTATTTATTTTAACCCATGATAAAGGCTTTTATTCAATACTAAGGAATAACCTAATTCAGCAGGAGGACGAATGGAAGTGTTTTGAATTTTACGAGAACAGCAACCCTACGCCTTATAAAAATCCCATTGTTATTGAAAGCGTTGATGCATTAAAAAAGGCAGAAGACTTATTGGTAGGTAAACCTGATGCAGATCCTCCTATTCCACCAAAGTATGATGAATGTGCATTGTATTTAAGAAAGAAGGCCGAAGAACTGATTCGCATTTTCTATGATCCATCATTGGAAAACCTATCGAGGTTTGAAGTACTGGAAAAACTATCCAATTCATTAAAAGGTGTAGAAAAAGAGTATTACGGTAAAGTGAAAACACTATTCACATCACTTTTTGAAAGTGATAGCTTTTTAACTGAGGATAACATCGGAAGGCTTAAAGCTGATGTCTATGTAAACGACGGCTTAGCCAGAGCAGATGTATTAGCTACCAACAATCTAAAATTTAAAGTATTAAGTGTTCTTGAAGAGTTTGTAAAATACAAGGGAAAGATAAATACTGTTAGAACCGATTTACTGGCTAAATGTAAAGGCATAGATGAATTAAGAGACAGAATTTTAAATCACGGTGCTCACCCAACGGCAGAGCCATTATTTGCAGGTGAATTAGCCGCTGCGGTGGATACAGTTGAAATATTTGAAGCAGAGTTGAAAGTTATAATTGAGTGGTTCAAGGTTTTGGAGAAAGATGTATTAAAACTAAAAGAATCTAAACCGGCAGCAATATGACAACAGACATTCAAATTCAGCCTACCCGGCACACTTCTTTCGAGGTGTACCGTTACCAGTTGGTAGTAAACAAAACCTTGCAACTTTCGCTGGATAATAAATACCAGACGGCAGAAGCCATCAGGGAGCATAAGAACGAAATCTTTGCCGATATTATTGGCAATACAAATTTCAAATTTGCTTCTACCAAATCTGAGGTCACTTCCAAACTGATGTTTTCGCAGGGTGATCTTAGTATTTATAAGCTGGGTGTAAGGCGCAGCTTGAAGGTTGCCAAAAAAGATTTTACAGAAGATACCATTGATAACTACCCCAACGTAATTATTGCGGTAAATAATAATCCTGCGGTTCAGAAAATTGCCATTCAGAAAAACATAAAGGCATTTACCAAAGCCCATGCAGCCAGTGCCATTGTAGAGCAATCTATTGACCCTAAAATAAAGAATTACAACCTTTCCTTTTACATAGAGCCTCTTTTCGATAAGAAAGAATTTTGGAACCTCATTAACCGTTTCAAAGGCAGAATTACTCAGGTAGCTTTTGACCTCATATCGCCAAACATGGCGAACATTTCCAAAAACCTGAAGCTGAACCTGAAAGAGATTTACGAGGACACCAATACCCACAAAACAACACTTGAACTAAACAGTGATAAAGACCAGTACCTCGAAATTAAAGAGGAGAGCAAATTTGTAAACAGCCTTGTAGAATACAGTGCCGAAGGTGCGGGCAACATTGCAGTAAAAGTAGCCGGGTACAATAAAAAGTTTCATACCGCACAATCCATCACCGAGTTTTCTATAGATGAACAACTACTCAAAAACAAGATTGGGATGCATTGAATGATGCTTTTAATGAAATACTGATTTAAAAACGCTAATAATATGGGCAGTACTTTCCGTCCGGACTACGGATTATTTGTAAAAGAAAATTACAATACAGATTCGTTCTTATTTTATGGCCTGCAAACAGACCATGTAATGAGGGTGGATTATCAATTATTCTCAATCTTTACATCATATGAATTTGATGGTGTTACTTATGCTCTTTCTTTGGATTTTGGCCAAGATTTACTTTCTGCCTTTTTAAAGGTTTTATCACCCTATTTCTCGGATAATGATTTCGATGGTTTAATAATGAAATTAACTGATCCTGAATTTAAGTATAAAATAGTAGAGTGGAATGAGCCGATTGGTGACTTTAGTTGTAATACCACATTGGGTGAGATTCAACAAAACCAAAATGAATCTTATATCCCTTTCATAGTTAAGACATTTATTTAATTCTTACGGATCTATTTAACCTTATATTTTTTTAATGCCAACACTTTACGACAACAAATATGAATACATCAAAGAACTGGGTGAAGGTGGCTTTGGCAAGGTTTTTCTGGCAAGAGAAAAAGTATCCAAGCGTTTGGTAGCTATCAAGCAATTAAAAGATACCGACAAACAAAAGCAGGAAGATATAATTCACGAAATAGAAGTAGTATCAAAATTTGAGAATCCCAATATAGTAGCCTACTATCACCATTTCTGGCAGGATGAACTGCTGTTCCTTGTAATGGAATACTGTGCCGGGGGCAATTTGAGGCATAAAATGAAGGCAGGGGATTTATCTGCTACAGATATATTTAATTGGATGCAGACATTGGCCGAGTGCTTACGGATTGTACACAAAAAAGGTATTATTCACCATGATATAAAACCGGATAATATCCTTTTCAGTGAAAACGGAACGATCAAAATATCAGACTTCGGCATTGCAAACACCGGGGCTGGCACAAGAGCTTACATGAGCCCCGAAGCATTAAGTTGGGAAAGCAACGCAAAGACTGATCCCAGGGTAGATATTTACGCCGTTGGCGTTACACTTATGGAATTACTTACCGGAAAAAATCCATTCTTTTTTCAATCAAAGGAGCAAATAATAGAACTCCATCAAAAGGCAGAGTTTCCAATAAAACATTTGCCTCACTGGCAACAGGAAATTATTCTTAAAGCCATTAATAAGGTTCCTGAACTACGGTTTCAATATATGGTAGAACTGGAAGAAGCCATCAAAGCAAAAGCAGTTCCAGTAACATTCAATAAAGAAATATTAAAAGCGGCGGAGCTGGTTGCTTATGCAGAAAAGGCAATAAAGTTGAAGAAGTGGCGAAACGCAGTAAAATATTTGGAGTTGGCAAATAACAGTTACCCGGACAATGTTTCTGTTATGCAGGCATTTGGAAAATATTATTTGCTCTTGCAGAAAATTGATAAAGCCAAAGCGTTTTTTGAAAAATCTCTACGATTGAATCCACGGCTGGATGTGCAGAAGGATCTCGGTTGGATTCATCTTGAAAATCAAAATTATCCAATCGCAATTTCTCTTTTATCCGATCACTTACATAGGCATCCTTCCGATTTAGAAGCCTACAATTTATTGTTGCAATGCTATTACGAAACTAACCGGTATGAGGCAGGTATTGAATTGGCACGGAATATTCTAACCGTTTACCCGGATAACGCCTGTTTTGCTAATAATTATTATATCTGCACAGTCATGCATAATATTGGGCAAACAATTTTTCCTGATACTATTTTAAAAGCAAAGAATAATGCTTTTATTGATTACAACTTTTCAATAATACTTGAATCAGAGCCATCACACAATGAATTAAAAAAGCCAACGCTAAAATCTAAATTACTTTTTATGGATTATCGCTTTTTAAAAATTGCAGAAAACACTTTACACTTCATTGATAGTACTGCACCTGATGGTAAAGTTGGCGATACAAGTAAAGTTATCATAAAATTTGGCAGGCAGGATTATGATGTTAACGATGTTCGAGTACCTGGCGGTACTTCAATAAGCCGGAGACATTGTTTAATTATCAATTGCAAAGACGATGTTTGGGTATATGATTTAGAAAGTACCGGCACTTACCTTAATGATTTAAAAATAAGAAATAAATCACCTCTATTAGGATTGAACAAAATAAGGATAGGAAATACCGAATATACAATTACCACAGACAAAAGCAAGTTGTTATAATGCCAAGAGTATTTGCCATTGGTGACATACATGGTTGCAGTAAAACTTTTAAAAGGTTGCTGCTGGAAAAAATACAAATAAGAAAATCAGACAAAATTTATTGTATCGGTGATTACGTTGACCGGGGCAAGGACAGTAAAGGCGTTATAGATTTCATAATAAAACTTCGCAGGCAAGGTTATCATATACATACATTAAGGGGCAATCATGAGCAGATGATGTTAGATGCACCCGCCAGTGAAATTAAAATGCAGCATTGGTTAAAGAATGGCGGTGCAGAAACGATGAAAAGTTTTCGTTTGAAGTCATTAAATGAAGTAGCCCCTGAATATATATCATTTTTAAAAAGAACCAGGTTCTACATCAAAACAAAGAAATACATTTTTGTACATGCAGGATTGAACTTCAGCAATACCAATTTATTTGAAGATAAGGATGCTATGCTTTGGCTGAGAGATTTTCCATCCGATCAGCCGGTACTGGACAGTCAAATACTCATACACGGCCATACACCAAAATCACTTGATACTATTTTAAACCAGCATGGAAATTGTTTCAATATTGACGGCGGTTGTGTATTTAAACAACACAGTCATTTGGGAAAACTGGTTGCATTAAATCTTGGTGAAAATAAATATATAGTAATGAACAACATCGACTAACTTAGTAAATAACGTACCAAAATTTTTAAGATGAATATAGGATTAGTAAAATGGTTTGATAAAGAAAAGGGGTACGGAGTAGTTAAGTCTATACCAGATACTGAAGCCTTTATTCATAGAAATGAGTTTACGGTATTTCCTGAGAAAGTTCTCACGGGGACTGCGTTGGTATTTGACGTTACCATCCGTAAGGGTAAATCCGAAGGTTCTAAAATTCATCCGCCATCCTCCTACCCAGAGTGGGAATTGATCATGGAGCTTTTAGATAAGGAGGATTCTATTTCCTTAGAAGTTGATGTGATAGTAACCAGAAGACACGGCGGCTCGTTTCGGAAGAAAGAGTTAAAGTCTTACAGTGTTATTTCTTATGCTGCTCACCAGTTATTAAGGAGTAAACCGAAGGAAGTTATTGTTTCATTTGTTTGTAAATACTTTACCGAAGTTATTAAGAGAAGAAAACCTGCTCTATTTTATAGATATGCATCTTTTGTTAAAGGCAAAGTCGAAGGAATTAAACTACCGGAAGGGAATGAGATTCTAACCGAAATATTTGCTTGCTTTAATCAAAGCAAAGACAATAATATGCTTTTCCAGGCATGGGTTAATAACGATCCGGGTATATTGCATTTGACATCATTTACCGGCGATGAGTTATCAGTGGATTTCTTCCGAGAGAATACAAGCTCCATCAAACTTGAACACCTTGTCAAAATACAAAAGTTAGATAATGCGAATGACGTATTACAAAATCTTTTTTCAATAAAATTAGAGGTATTCAATAAAGATCAATCGCTTGACGAGTATCTGTTGCTAACAAAATTAATTGATAGTATTCCATCTGATGAGTTAAAAGCACAATGCAACCTGCAATTGGCAACTTCGCAATCTTTGATTCCGCATATAACAGAAGACAAGACGCTGTATGATTTTGTGGCCCGGTTTTCTTCAACGGAAATAATTGAGGCAGTTTTAAAGAAATGGCAGCATCAGAGTAAGGGTTTAACAGTATCACTATTGCATAAAGTAATTAGTGCCGGATACCCTATAGCTGATATTAGCCAGCAATTTTTTGAAAAGTACCTGGAATCTTCATCCATTGCAGAATTTAGGGCACTTCTAAATGTCAATCCGGAGCCTGCACTTATAGCAAAATTCATTGACGCACTTGATTTAACAAAAGAAGATCATATTAGCAAAGTTGGCGGTATTGTATATTCAAACGAACATCAAATTCAATTTGAACGTAAAATTTTAACACTGCTTGAAAACAAGGAATTTGTAGATTCTTATAATGGGCAACGCTTAATATTTATGCTCATAAAGCAATTAGGCCAGGAAGCATTTTCATTAGAAATACTTACTAAAATTGAAGAACAGGTATTTGCAAACTTCTCAGAAGCATTGATGAAGAATTTTGCTGACAAGAAAATAGCTCATTCATATGAATTAAATAAAGCAACATCTATTTTTAAGGAATGCAAAGACAGAATTTTTTCTGATGCATTAATTCAAAAGCAGTCTGATATTTTCGAGAGCTTTATTCTTGAAAATGCAAATGCTCAAATTATTGTAGAGGCATGGGAAGAGGGCTTCGTACCCTCATTTATTCCCTACTTACTTTCAAATGCCAATACATTTTCAACCAATGACCTTGATACAGTTCTGCGAAATAGTAAACTGGAAAGTACATTGATCCGTTCGATTATAGATCAAAGAATCGAAAAGGGAAGTGACGAAGAAT
>Ga0138256_10008598_pt1 | contig 10719 bp, 22 predicted proteins | sample KNB2016incub_MG_FD_105486 | JGI IMG/M metagenome (GOLD analysis project Ga0138256, IMG submission 105486) | Active sludge microbial communities from wastewater in Klosterneuburg, Austria - KNB2014incub_MG | ecosystem: Engineered > WWTP > Activated sludge > Unclassified | place: Austria... | reverse complement strand
GCGGGATCGTGAGATATCTGGTATATTGATTGATTTTTTGCCTTCCATATTCTCCTTCTTTTTGTAATGCTTCAAGTTTGGGATATACGACTGCCAAAAGCTGAAAAACAATCGAGGCGTAAATGTATGGACCAAGACCTATCGCCAGAATCGAAAAGTTAGAAAGTGTTCCACCAGAAAAAAGATCTAAAAGTCCTAAAAATTGGTTTTGTGCGAAGAAAGATTTAAGCTGTAGAATATCTACCCCAGCTACTGGAATGTGGGCGAAAAATCTAAATACAAGAAGTAGAAAAAGAACTATTCCAACCTTTTTACGAGTTTCCTTGTCTTTATAGGTGTGAGTTATTAGTGTCCAAAGCTTGCGCATAACTACTCTGCAACAATACTACCATTGGCTTGTTCAATTTTTGTTTGTGCAGATTTTGAGACAGGTAATTTTATGATTAAAGGAATTGTAATTTCTCCCTTACCCAAAATTTTAACTCCTCTTTTCTTTGCTTCTTTACCAACAATATTTTCTTTCAATAAGAGTTCTGCTGTAACTTCCGTCTTGGGAGGAAGTTTTGCCAAATCCCCAACATTAACTGGGACCATGTTAGGTTTTCTAACAGGATTCTTATCTTTTCCTCTTAAAAATGGAAGTCTTTTAATAAGAGGTAGTGCTCCTCCTTCAAATGTTGCTGGTACATCTCCATGCGCCTTTCTACCCTTTGTTCCTCTTCCTGAAGTTTTACCTCTTCCTGATCCATGTCCTCGACCGAGTCTTCTCAAGGCCTTTTCATTTGTTTGTGGAAGTGTATGTATTTGCATTATTGTTTTGCTCCTCCCTGCTTACCAAGTATTCTCAGTGCTTCAAAAGTTGCATATACGTTACTTGCTTTATTGGATGTGCCCAAAATTTTAGAAGAAATATTTCGTATTCCGGCAACCTCAACTACACTTCTTACAGCTCCACCTGCAATAATTCCCGTTCCAAGAGGCGCTGGTTTTAACATAACCCTTGCAGCTCCCTCTTTAACAACAATACTGAATGGAATTGTATGATTCACAATTGGCACTGAAATCATTCTCTTTTTGGCATAAATTATTGCCTTTTGAATGGACGTTGAAACATCAGCTGATTTTCCAAGTCCAAGTCCTACATTCCCATTTTTATCACCAACTACAACTAAAGTAGCGAATCGAATTTTATTTCCACCTTTAGTCTTTTTAGACACACGGCTAATCTGAACTATTCGTTCTTCGTATTTTTGTCCATCTCTATCAAAATTTCGTTCCATAATTTATTTAATTAAAAAATAAGACCATTGTCGCGAGCACTCTGCGCAAAAGCCTTAACTCTTCCATGATATTTATATGCTCCTTTATCGAAAACTACTTTTGTTATTTTTTTTGCTTTTGCTTTTTCTGCAAGCATTTTTCCGACTTCTTCAGCTCGAGCAATTTTCGTTGCTTTTGATTTGGCTTCTATCGAAAAGTCATTTGCAGTTATAAGCGTTACTGCTTTTGTGTCATCAATAATTTGCGCATAGAAAAATTTATTTGATCTAAACACGGTCAATCTTGGCCTATCAGACACAGCAGTAATCTTCTTCCTAATTCGGACTGCTCTTTTTTTCATTTTTGATAATTTTGTTACTTTTGTCATATTAAGCTCCTGCTTTTGCTGTTTTTCCAGCTTTTCTCTTTATAATCTCATCAACATATTTTATACCTTTTCCTTTGTATGGCTCTGGAGGTCTTATCTTTCGCACTTCTGCTGCAAAATCACCTACATATTGTTTGTTGTTACCCGATATTATAATAATATTTTCTGCTACTGCAACAGTCAGTCCTTCTTTTGGTGTAAGCCTAACTGCATTTGCGAATCCAACATTAAGCACCAACTCTCTTCCTTCCATTCGCGCCCTATACCCAACTCCAACAAGTTCTAATTTTTTCTCAAAACCAACTGTAACTCCTTTTACAAGATTAGCAAGAAGTGCTCTTGCAAGCCCATAAAATTTAGAATATTGAGGGCTGTCATTGAGCTTTTTCACCTTCATAGATCCTTCTTGAATATCTATTCCAATGCCTCGTGGCAAATCCATAGAAAGTTCTCCTTTTGGACCCTTTACAACAACTTTTGTATTGTCTTCCAGAGTTACTTGAACCCCTGCATCAATTATAATAATTTGTTTTCCAATGTTTGACATATTTATGAAAGACGGCAAATTAACTCTCCGCCAACATTTTCTTTTAATGCATCTTTTGTTGTCAAAAAACCTTTATTAGTAGAAAGAATTCCAATACCATAGTTTCTACCAATCTTCTTTAATTCATCCTTACCAACATATCTATGAATTGATGGCTTGGAGATAATCTTCACATCAGTAAGAGCGGGATTATTCTTTTTATAAAGAAGTGTCAGAATAAGAGTTGTTCGTGCTCCTTTTTCTTCATGCTCTTTTACATCTTTAATATATCCCTCTTCTTTTAAGATCTTCGCAAGTGAGGTTACATTTTTTGTCTTCACAATAGTCATATCCTGCTTTCCAGCAAGATATGCATTTTTAAGTCTAATCAAAAAATCACCAATAGTGTATGTACTGCTCATAATATTACCAACTCGCCTTTTTTACTCCTGGGAGTTCTCCCATAAGAGCCCTTTGTCTAAAACAAATTCTACACATTCCAAATCTTCGCATATAAGCTCGGGACCTACCACACAAAGAACATCTATTCACATCTCGTGTAGAAAATTTTTGTTTGCTTTTAAATTTTATAATGTCAGATGTTTTTGCCATATTTAGTTATCCTCATTTTCTTTCTTAAATTTCATCCCTAGCGCTTCAAGTAATGCCCTTGCTTGAACATTATCTTTTGCGCTTGTTACAATTGTCAGTTGCAGACTTCGAATTTTATCAACTTTTCCACTGTCGATCTCAGGGAAAATAATATTTTCAGAAAATCCAAGTGTTATATTACCTCTTCCATCAAAACCTTTTGGATCTACTCCATTAAAGTCTTTCATTCGAGGGAAGACGATTTTAACAAGTTTTTCATAAAAATCATACATCCTCTTTCCTCTAAGAGTCATTGTGAGTCCAATCTTGTCTCCTTCTCGAAGCTTGAAAGTTGCAACTGAAATTCTTGCCTTTCTTACGACAGGCTTTTGTGCTCCAATTACAGCCAGATCATCTGCTGCTAGTTCAATATTCTTTTTATCAGCTAAAAAGTCTTTTGTACTAACATTTAGAACAATTTTTTTAAGACTCGGAACGGCCATTGGGTTTTTTATTCCCAATGTCTTTCCTAATTCTAATTTTACTGTTTTGTTAAATTCTTCCTGAAAAACTGACATAGTTATCCTTGTTTTTGATTGTGTCTTTTATTTTCACAAATTACACGAATCACTCCTTTCCTTCGAACGATCTTGCATTTCAAACACCTTTTTTTAACTGACGCTTGTACTTTCATGGTTATATTTTCGTTCCAGACTTTTTTGCAATCCTTTCTTTCTTGCCATCTTTAATTGTATAAACAATTCTTGTTGGTTTTTTAGACTTAGGATCAACAAATGCAACCTTTGCAACATGCATCGGCTTAGTAATGGTTACTATCTCTGACTTTTGATTTTGCCCTCGTGATTTAATATGTCTTTTGTATTCATTTACGCCCTCAACCACAACCATATCAACTCGAGGCAAGACTTTTACAATCTTACTTACTCGACCTTTGTCTTTACCCATCATTACTTGTACTGAATCACCAACTTTAAATTTCATAATTTATACAACGTTCTTCGCAAGACTCGCAATCTTTTGGAATTCTTTTTCCTTAACTTCTCGTGCAATAGGACCGAAAATACGTGTTCCTAACGGATTCTTGTCCTTTTCATTTTCTAAAATAACACCTGCATTCTCAGAAAATCGAATATAAGTTCCATCTCTTCTTCTTGTTTCTTTGCGTGCACGAACAAGTACCACCTTAACCTTATCTCCCTTTTTAAATTGAGAATTTGGAAGTACTTTTTTAACAGTACAAAGAACAATATCACCCAAGTACCCAAAAGTTCTTCCAGATCCACCATAAACATGAATAACCTGCAAGAGCTTGGCTCCTGTGTTATCTGCAACTTGTAGCATTGTTCTGTGTTGTATCATAGTTATTTACCTTCTTCTGTTTTTGCTATCACTTTAAAAGTTTTATCCTTACTTATCGGACTCGTTTGTTCAATTTTCACAACATCCCCTTCTTTAAGATCAAACCCATTTGTATCAGCTTTAATTCTTTTAGTAACAGTAATAAACTTCTTATAAAGATGGTGTTGAATTCTCCTCGAAATAGACACAACGACTGTTTTTGTCATTTTAGTTGATGCAACTGTTCCTGTTAATTGTTTTCTAGCCATTTTATTTTTCTCCTTTCGCTGTTTTTACCTTTTTAGTTTTCTTAACATCGCTCTTTTTTTCTTCATTTTTCTCAACAATTTTTGGTGTCTGAGGATTTAACCTCATTTGACCTATAATTGTCAAGTGTCTAGCCACGTTTTTTTTCTTTGTTCGCAGAGCTGCAGAAGCTGTGGATTTCCCAATTTTAATATCATGGCTCAATTCAACAATCTCTTTTTTTAGAACAGCAACATCACGAACTAGTTCTTCTATAGTTTTTGTTTTAAGTTCAATTAATTCGTTTTTTTTCATAATTTAGACGTGCTCCTTTGTAACAAAACTGCTTCGTATCGGTAATTTATGTGATGCGAGTCTCATTGCTTCCTTTGCAATGTCTAATGGAACTCCAGTCATTTCAAAAATAACTCGTCCTGTATATACTGGCGCAACATATCCTTCAATTTCACCTTTTCCTCCACCCATTGTTACCTCTGGTGGTTTTTTTGTAATAACTCGATCAGGAAAAATTCTTATCCAGATTCTTCCGCCTCTTTTTGTAAATCCAGCCATAGCTCGTCTTGCTGATTCTATTTGACGGCTTGATATATTTCCTGAAGTCTCAGCACGTAGTCCAAATTCTCCAAAACTAAGGACATTTCCTCGACTCGCAATCTTTTGTCTTGTCTTTGGTCTGAACGATTTTCTATATTTTTGTCTTTTTGGTTGTAACATATTTTCTCCTTATGGTCGATTTATCCAAACCTTTACACCAATGTATCCACTCTTGGTTAAAGATGGTACTGATGCATAATCGATATTTTCTCTAATTGATGACAAGGTTACTTTCCCTTGTTGAGCTCGTTCTCTTCTTCCAATTTCAGCCCCATTAATTCTTCCTGCAAGCACAATTCTTACTCCTTTGGCACCACTAGACATAACACGCTCTAAGGACTGTCTTAGAACCCTTTTATATGGCATTCTTCGTGCCAAGAGATCTGCTGCATTGAGAGCAACAAGGTATGCACTTAGATTTGGCTGTTTAATAGGCTCCACTTTAAGATCAACTTTTAATGTCTTGTCGGCACCAAGTAAATTAAGAGTGTAGAGAATATCCTTTTTCAATACTTCAAGTCCAGAGCCACCTCTTCCGATAACTATACCTGGGCGCACAACAAAAATTGTAATTTTCATTGTGCTTAAAGACCTTTCAATGGTAACATCACCAACACCAGCTTGGGCAAGCCTACTGAAGAGCATTTCGCGAAGCTTTATGTCCTGCAGGACTGTAGATGCATAATTTTTCTTTGAATAATATCCAATACTCTTAAATTCATGATGAATACCAAGTCTTAGTGCAATTGGATTAACTTTTTGTCCCATTATTTGGCTTCCTCCTTCTTTTTACTCGCAACCACTACTTTTATATTGCTCGTTCGTTTTTGATAAGGACGAATCCTTCCGCGGGCTGCATAATGATATCTTTTGTATTTTATACCTTCATTCACCATAATCTCTTTAATAACCAAGTCTCCCTTGCCTTCTTTTCCATTATGAACAGCATTGGCAATAGCAGAATCAAGTACTTTTTTAAGTGGTAATGCAGCTCTCTTGTGAAGCAGTGTCAACTGAGAAAGTGCATGCGCAATAGTAAGACCTCTGACTGAATCAGCAACAAGCCTCGCCTTTCGGGGCGTAACTTTAATATTTTGTCCAAGTGCTTTGTATTCCATAATATTTATATTTATCTGCAAAATTTATTAACTATGTCTTAGATATTTCTCTTGCTACAATTTTTCCATGTCCTCTAAATAATCGTGTTGGAGCAAACTCTCCAAGCCTGTGTCCTACCATTGACTCAACAATACGAACACTTATAAAGTTTTTCCCGTTATAAATACCGAAAGTATGACCTACAAATTCAGGTGGAATCTGTGATCTTCTAATCCAAGTTTTTATTTCACTCTTATCGGCTGTTTCTTTTTGTTTTAAGACTTTTTTTAGAAGTCTTTCGTCAATATATGGTCCTTTTTTTGCTGATCTCATTTTTGTTTCCCCTTTCTGCTTTTGACTATAAATTTGTTTGAATATTTCTTTTTATTTCGTGTATTTCCAACAGCAGGGCGTCCTACAAACGTCTTTGGATATTTCAAACCAATAGGACTTCTTCCTTCTCCTCCTCCGTGTGGATGAGAATTCGGACTCATGGCTACACCTCGAACAGTTGGTCTTATTCCTAGGTGTCGTGATCTTCCGGCTTTTCCGACAACCCTATCTTTCCAAGTTATATTCCCAAGCTGGCCAATTGTAGCATAATTTTGTGCGTGAATCCTTCGCACTTCGCCACTTGGCATTTTCAAATGTACAAATTCTCCTTCTCTTGCTTGAATGAGTGCTTGGCCTCCAGCAGATCTAACAATTTGACCACCCTTACCTCTGGTAATTTCTATATTGTGAACTGGAGTTCCAACTGGAATTCCACCAAGCGGCATCGCATTCCCAACAACAACTTCGCTTTTTTCACCAGACATAATCTTTGTACCAACCTCCATGCCATTTGGTGCAAGGATGTATCTCTTTTCACCGTCTGAATATTGAACAAGGGCTATATCAACGGAACGATTTGGATCGTATTGAATTGCCAAAACCTTGGCTGGAACACCAATTTTATTTCTTTTAAAGTCTATAATTCGATAATATCTTTTATGCCTTCCACCCTGATGCCTTGTCACAATACTCCCTGACATATCACGTCCAGAATTCTTTTTTAATATCATATGTAATTTTTTAGCCATAATTATTCCTTTTTATCTTCAAATATTTCAATTCTTTGTCCTTTTTTTAAAGTTACTCTCGCTTTTTTGTCTTTAAAAGTTTTAACATTTCGCCCTTTTCGAGTAGCTTTTACGATTGAACCTTTGGTTATATTTGTTGCAACTGCAATTACATTGACTTTGTACAGCCCTTCAATAGCAGCCTTAATTTGACTTTTATTTACATTATTTCTAACAAGAAATGTAAATTTACCAAGACCTGCATCTCTTATGGATTTTTCCGTAAAGATAGGTTTAAGAATAATATCTGAATTTATGCTCATATTTTTCTTTTCTCCTTGGTATATTCAATGTCACCGACAGCATCTTTCAAGAAAATAATATGCTTGTGTTCGATAACTCTATAAGTTGATAGGTCTTGTACGCGTTCCACAACCATACCTTCAATGTTTCGACCTGATCTAAAAAGCTTAGCGTTTGTCTTATCCAGAACTACCAAAACCCTATTTGCTTTACCTTTTTTGTCTATTAATGATAAGTCCTTTAACATTCCTGAAAATGTTTTTGTTTTATTTGTTAGTCCCTCAGGATCAACAAAAACAATTTTATTTTCTTTAAATTGAGCGCTTAAGGCACTAAAAAGTGCAGCCTTTTTCATTTTGCGAGGTAAATCAAGTGAAAAATCACGAGTTCTTGGACCATGAGTAATTCCTCCTCCGACAAAAATTGGCCCGGTAATATTTCCATGTCGTGCTCTTCCTGTACCTTTCTGTCTCCACACTTTTTTACGAGAACCGGCGACTTCACTTCGAGTCTTTGTGTGTGCATTTCCAGATCTTTGGTTAGCCAAATATACACGAACTGCTTGGGCAATAAGTGGTCTGTTAACCTTTGCTCCAAAAATAGTCTCTGGGAGCGTTACAGACCCTTTTTTAACACCCTTTATCGATACAATCTCTGCATTCATGCTTACCTTAGCTGCTTTTTCAGTTTTTTTCACTGGAGCGACCACTTTAACAGCTTTTACTGCTACTTTTTTAGGTGCAGCTTTTTTAATCACTTTTTTAACAACCTTTTCTGCCATAGTTATTTAGCTTCTGGAGCTTCCTCCTTTTCTTTTGTTTCTTCTTTGGGTTCATCTACAACTACTGCTTTAATTACGTCCTCTGTTGCTGGTTCAGTTTTTTCAGCACTTTGGCTTTCATCGCTTGCATTTTCTGCTTCTACTGCTACCTCAACTTCTTCAGAAACTTCTGCCTTCTCTTCAACTACTGGAGCTTCCACTTTCAGTTCAACTGCAGAGCTAGCAGAATCTTCAGTAACAACAACAGCCTCTGTTACTTCAACTGGAATAGCATCCGCAGCAACATCTGATTCGCTGGACGCTTTAAACAATGGTTTAAATTTTTTCTTAGCACCGGTTTTGAGGATTGTAACAAGAGAACCTTTTGGCCCTGGAATAAGACCAATTATGGATAATATTCCATCTTCTAAGTTAATTACTTGAAGATTTTTGATAGAAACTGTCTCGTTACCCATTCTTCCTGACATTCTTTTTCCTTTGTAGACTCTTCCTGGAGTCGTGGACTGACCACTTGATCCAGGCGCACGATGTCTATCTGATTGACCGTGAGTTTTAGGACCACCTTTGAAGTGATATCGCTTTACAACACCAGCATATCCTTTTCCTTTAGAAATCCCTGTTACTCGAACAACATCTCCTGCGGCTAAAACTTCTTCTGGGTTAATTTCTGATCCTACTTCTAGTGATGATTCTTTTGTGGTCCGTATTTCTTTGAGGTAGCGTGGTGTGGTTTTGAGGTTTGCTTTTTTGAAGTGTCCTTGAAGGGGTTTGGTTACTTTTTTCTTCGTTCCAACTCCGATTTGTACAGAATTATATCCATGCTTATCTACATTTTTTATTTGAACGACAACGGGTTTTTCGAGCCTAACAAGAGACAATGGAACGCGAGTTCCGTCTTCTAAAAATCCCTGTTCCTGTCCGATTTTAATTCCTATTAATCCTGGTATATCCATATGATTTACGTGTGTTTGGCACAAAAAAAGCGACTACATAGAGTCGCTTTAAAGATTTCTCTTTTGGATGCTCTACGTAGCAATTGATTCCGCCATAACTACACGCATAAACAAGTGAGAATTATTATATACATTTACCCTCACAATTGCAAGGATAAAAGCTTTGTAAGATATATAAATGAAGAAAATTAACTAAAAAAACACCTCGTTTTTTCAAACGGTATTACTATTTAGTTTTTTTGTGCAAAAATCCTATTTTGTCCCACAATACTTGCAATAACTTCTATGGGTAACTGCCAAAAAGACAGCAGATGCTCCAACAAGAATATAGACTAGCTTCGCAAGGATGGACGAGCCACCAAAAATAAGATCAACCAAATCAACATTAAAAAGACCTACCAATCCCCAATTAAGACCACCTACAAAAAGAAGGATATAGGCTACCATGTGAAGTACTTTATTATTCATTTAACTCACCTCCTTTCGTGTCTAAATTCAGCGTACACCCAAACAAGCTTTATTGTCAAACAAAAAATTATGTAGAATCAATACAATGACTGAAAAACAGATACGTGAAATCATTGAAAAAGACTCTTGGATGATGGAGATTCTTGAGATTACAAGAAAACTGGATCTTCCCGACTGGTGGATTGGGGCAGGGTTTGTGAGGAGTAAGGTTTGGGATTTTCTTCATGGATATACCCAAAGAACCGCAATTCCTGATATTGATGTAATCTATTTTGATAAAAGTGATACCAGTGAAAATAAAGAAAAAATTATAGAGCAAACACTATACGATGCACTTCCCAAGATTAATTGGTCGGTAAAAAATCAAGCAAGAATGCATATATTACACAACGACGAGCCGTATAAAAATTCAACTTAATGACTTTCCCGATGGGTAGAAACAGCAACATGCATTGGTGTAACGCTTGATGCAAATGGAAATCTTTCTATCTCAGCTCCCCATGGGGTTGATGATTTAACTCAACTTGTCCTTCGACCCACTCCAAATACGAGTACTCCCATAGAGATATTTCATAAAAGAATGAATGATAAAAATTGGTTGAAGAAATGGCCTAAATTAAAAGTAGTAGTTTAGAAGTAAAACCTTACGCGTTTGACTTTATCTCAATATCAACTCCTGCTGGAAGATCCAGATGAATGAGTGATTCGATTGTTTTTTCAGTAGGAGAAACAATATCAATAAATCTCTTGTGGGTTTTTAGTTCAAAGTGCTCACGAGAATCCTTGTCAATAAAAGTAGATTTATTAACAACCATAACTGATCTTCTAGTAGGCAAAGGGATAGGCCCAATAACTTTTGCCCCGGTTCTTATCGCGTTATCCAGTATTTGCTGACAGACAGAATCAATAATTCTGGCATCATAACTTTTTAGTTTTACTCTAATTTTTCCTTTTGACATAGTCTTAAATGCAAAAAAACCTGCACAATATATGCAGGTCCATCAAAAAAACACTTAATTTAAAAGAACAAAATTATTGCTATTAAGCAATAATTTTGGTTACTACACCTG
>Ga0138256_10008596_pt1 | contig 10719 bp, 6 predicted proteins | sample KNB2016incub_MG_FD_105486 | JGI IMG/M metagenome (GOLD analysis project Ga0138256, IMG submission 105486) | Active sludge microbial communities from wastewater in Klosterneuburg, Austria - KNB2014incub_MG | ecosystem: Engineered > WWTP > Activated sludge > Unclassified | place: Austria... | reverse complement strand
CATGCAGATGATGAATGACATGATGAAAATGAATGGGCGTTTGGATGACATGGGTATGAATATGAGTCTGCAGCAAATGGATATGAACGTGGTCATGTATCCTGAAATCACCGGCGAAAAGAAAAAGGGAAAAAAGAAAACCATGCAGATGGACCAGGGTGAAGACCAATACAATAGCAACAAACTCTCCAATATCGTGACCTTGAACTATGCGATGCTCCGGTCGCCGTCTAAAACCCGTTTACCCGCTGCCCCCACCAGAGAATTTAAGTTTGAATTAAGTGGAAATATGAACCGCTATGTCTGGAGCCTGGACAACAAAACGGTTTCTGAAACAGACAAGCTATTAATTAAAAAGGGGGAAAATGTCCGGATCATCTTATACAACGGTTCCATGATGCGGCATCCCATGCACCTCCATGGACATTTTTTCAGGTTGTTGAATGGCCAGGGGGATTATGCTCCGCTTAAGAATGTTTTGGATATCTTTCCTATGGAGACCGACACCATTGAATTTGCAGCCACCGAAACCAATGACTGGTTTTTTCATTGCCATATTTTATACCATATGATGAGTGGCATGGGCAGGATATTCAGTTATGAAAATTCACCGCCAAACCCGGAAATACCCGACCCGGAAGCATCTTTAAAAAAACTTTATCAGGATGACAAAGAGTTTCATTTTATGTTTCAGAATGATTTTGCTACCAATGGCAATGGTGGGGAAATGATGCTTCAGAACACAAGATGGAATTTTATGGCGGATTGGCATTTGGGGTATACCGATCATCATGGATATGAAGCTGAAACACATATAGGCAGGTACCTGGGAAGGATGCAATGGTTGTTGCCCTATATTGGATTTGACTGGAGATACCGCAAAATGGAACAACCGGAAAGAAACTGGTTTGGACAATCGAACACCAAAGATCGAAGACAGGTTGTTTGTTTTGGCGTGCAATATACTTTGCCTTTATTAGTAAATGCCGATGCTCGCATAGATATGGATGGCAGGCTTCGCCTCCAGTTGATGAGAGAAGATATTCCGGTAAGTAAACGGGTAAGAGGAGGACTTATGTTGAATTCTGACCGGGAGTTTATGGGCGGTTTGAGGTATATCTTAACCAAGAACCTTGCTTTATCAGCGCATTATGACAGCGATATGGGATACGGGGCAGGGTTTACTTTTACATATTAAACCAATGACAAAAATAATTTAATATGAAAACCATTTTCACCACTTTATTTTCAACCCTTCTGATGGTATTATATATTTCCGGTATCGCTCAGACATCTGTTGAAATTACCAATGACCCAAATGGGGTAAAAGATACCAGTAAAAAAAGTATACCCGCCATAACCATTGGTGATGTTGACGGAGACACTATTAAGATCAGTTACCATTCCCCGGGAGTTCGCAAAAGAATTATATGGGGAGGATTGGTTCCGTACGATGAAGTTTGGGTCACTGGGGCACATAATGCTACTACACTTGAAATCAACAAATCATTTATCATCGGCGACCAGGAAATTGCGGCGGGTACATATGCCCTTTTCAGTATTCCAGGGAGAAAGGAATGGATTGTAATTTTAAACAAGCGTTGGCAACAACACCTTGCATCTGAATATGATGCTAAAGACGATGTAGTAAGGATAAAAGTAAAGCCAAAGAAGGCCGGTCACCTGGAGCGGTTGCAATATTTTATCGAACCAGGTAAAGACCACAATATTATAATTAGAGTAGGCTGGGAAAAAACGCGAATTGAATTTCCATTAATTATTAAATCATAACTTTCAACATGATGGTGTATGATTGGTAATTTTATTAAATGGGCACTGTTGAACCGTATAGTGGTCCTGCTGATTGCGGCAGCGGTTATAGTGTATGGAATTTACTCAGTAAAAAACACCAAAGTAGATGCCATTCCTGACCTGTCTGAAAATCAGGTGATCATATTCACGGAATGGATGGGCCGGAGCCCGCAAATCATGGAAGACCAGGTCACCTATCCGCTGGTAAGCAACTTACAGGGCATTCCGAAAATTAAAAACATTCGTGCCAATTCCATGTTCGGGATGAGTTTTGTGTTTGTGGTATTTGATGAGGCGGTGGACATCTATTGGGCCCGCACCAGGGTATTGGAAAGATTAAACTATGCTCAGCGATTACTGCCCCAGGGAGTAGTGCCCACCTTGGGCCCGGATGGTACCGGCTTGGGACATATCTATTGGTATACTCTGGACGCTCCATCTCATGATCTGGGTGAACTCAGGGCCTTGCAGGATTGGTACATCAAATTTGCGTTGCAAACTGTACCCGGTGTTAGTGAGGTGGCTTCTTTTGGCGGTTTTCAAAAACAATATCAGATTATAATGGATCCGCATAAATTAAGTTATTATAATATTTCTTTAATGGATGTGATCGAAAAAGTGAGAGCAAACAACAATGATGTCGGAGGAAGAAAAATGGAGATGGCAGATATGGGATACATCATCAGAGGTATTGGTTATATCACTCAGATAAAAGACATTGAAGAAATCCCATTAATGACCCTGGGTTCTATTCCCATACGGGTAAAAGATATAGCCACGGTACAAATGGGAGGTGACTTGCGATTGGGTATTGTAGAAGAGAATGGAGAAGGAGAAAAAGTGGGTGGGATAGTCGTCATGCGCTATGGAGAAAATGCAAAAGAAGTAATTGATAAGGTAAAAGAAAAGTTAAAAGATGTTGAGAAAGGGTTACCGGCAGGGGTATCGTTTCATACCGCATACGATCGCTCAGATTTAATTGAAGCAACGATAGCCACTTTAAAAGAAGCCGTTATTGAAGAAATCATTGTTGTTGCGATTGTGCTGTTCATCTTTCTATTGCATGTGCGCAGCGCCTTAATAGTGGTAATTACAATAATAATGAGTGTGCTGATTTCATTTATTTTAATGGATTGGTTTAATGTAAGTTCAAACATTATGTCACTGGCCGGTGTTGCTCTTGCTGTAGGGGATCTGGTCGATGCGGGGATAGTAATGGTTGAAAATGCTTTAAAATCTATTACAGAGGAACCTGCTTAATAAATTTGAAATGAAATCAAATGAGGAAAGATTAAAAAGGATTGAAAGTTCCTCGGTCTTAGTGGGCAAAGCAGTGTTCAACTCTATATTGATTACGTTAGTATCTTTTGCACCTATACTTTTTCTGGAAGGGCAGGAAAAAAAATTATTTACTCCCCTGGTGCTGACCAAGACCTTTGCCATGCTTGGATCAGCTTTTGTAGCTGTTTTTTTGGTGCCCGTGTTAATGGCATTATTGTTAAAGGGAAAAATGCGACCCGAATCCAAACATCCGGTATCCAGGTTTTTCCTCTGGTTGTATAACCCTATTATCCGGTGGTGCCTTCGCTGGAAGAAGGTCACGATTGCTATTGCTTTTATTCTTGTCATTGCCAGTATTCCACTGGTTTTACGATTAGGTACCGAGTTTATGCCACCATTGGATGAAGGTTCTCTATTGTTTATGCCGGTAACCCTCCCGGATGTTTCCAATTCGGAAATTAAAAGAATCATGCAGGTTCAGGACAAATTAATTAAGTCCCTGCCTGAGGTGGACAATGTACTGGGAAAAGCAGGTCGTGCCAATACGGCTACAGACAATTCTCCCATCAGTATGATTGAAACCATTGTGTTGCTGAAGCCTCAATCTGAATGGCGGAAAGGAATGACAAAAAACATGATCATCGATGAATTGAACAGCAAATTGCAAATTCCCGGAGTTATTAATGGGTGGACTCAGCCGATCATAAACCGGATCAACATGCTTTCAACCGGTATACGTACTGATGTCGGGGTAAAAGTATATGGCCAAAACCTGGATTCAATCAATATACTGGCGCAACAATTCAAAGCAGTGCTAACAGGTATGGAGGGCATTAAAGATTTGTATGTCGAGCCCATCGTTGGAGGTAAATATGTAGAGATTAGAATAAAAAGAGAAGAAATTGGACGCTATGGATTATCGGTGGATGATGTAAACATGGTGGTTGAATCATCTATTGGAGGAATGAACATTACTACTACTATTGAAGGAAGGCAACGCTTTTCTGTGAATGCCCGTTTTGCCCAGGATTTTCGAAACAATATAGAACAGTTAAAGAAATTATTGGTTACCAGCCCAAGTGGACCCCTTCCCCTTTCTGCTGTGGCAGAGGTGGTTATTGCCGAAGGCCCTCCTATGATTAATTCTGAAAATGCTATGTTACGGGGTACCCTGTTGTTTAATGTGCGAGACCGGGATTTAGGTGGTACAGTAAATGAAGCAAAGAGAAAATTGGATAGCCTCATACAAAAATTACCGAAGGGCTACTTTATAGAATGGAGCGGTCAATATGAAAATCAGGTACGGGCAGAAAAAAGATTAAAAATTCTGATTCCAATTGTCCTGGTTATTATAACGGTAATTCTATACTTTACTTTCCATACCTTCAGAGAGGTATTGATTGTACTGTCCAGCATACCTGTAGCCTTGGTAGGCGGTGCTTATTCCCTGTTCTTCTTTGAGGTAAACTTTTCGGTCGCCGTGGCAGTGGGTTTTATAGCTTTATTTGGTATTGCGGTAGAAACAGGTGTTTTGATGCTGGTGTATCTAAATAACTCTTTATATAACCGGGTTCTTAAAAAAAGGATATCCGGCGAATCACTCTCTGACAAAGATATTGAAGAAGCGGTTTATGAAGGAGCTGCCCTGAGGCTGCGTCCAAAATTAATGACTGTACTGGTGGATATATTGGGATTGCTACCTGTTTTACTGGCTGTCGGTACAGGCAGTGATGTTATGAAGCCCATCGCCATACCGTTTGTATTTGGTTTGATCACGTCCACATTTTTTGTATTGATTGTTTTGCCCGCCATGTATTCCCTGGTGAGGGAAAAAGAATTAAAGAAAAGAGGTATGGTAATAATTGAAGAATTAAATGATTAAAAAATGAAGACTGCCATCTGTATTTTGGGATTCGCCCTGTCGGGGACCCTCCCATTTTCTACCCCTGCACAAAATTTAACACTGGAGCAGGTGAAAGAAATGATTATTCAGTCACATCCGTCCGTGCGTATGTTTGATGCAGAAGCACAATCTATGGAGGTGGCTGCTAAAGGAGCCTGGAGTTGGATGCCGCCAGAAATAGGAACGGGCTTGTTTATGATGCCTTACAATCCTAAATACACCCGGGAAACAGATATGGAGGAAGCTATGGGCCAATTTTCGATTTCAATCCAGCAAATGTTTCCCAACAGAAAGAGGCAATCCGCAGAATATCGATACATGTCTACTATGTCTTCTGTAGTAAAAGAAAAAAAAGAAGCGGCATTAAACGAATTAATTGCCCAGGCAAAAAAGAATTATTTTGAATGGATAATCATTAAAAAAAAGGTCATCGTATTGGAACAAAATGAGAAAATATTGGACTTTATTATTAAAAATTCCGAAATACGATACAAGAATGGAATGGGTAAACTGAGCGCTTATTATAAAGTTAAAGCGGCGTTGGGAAATATTCAAAACATGAGGCTAATGTTTGAAAACGAAATTAACCTCCGACGCATTAATTTAAACACTCTGATGAACAGGAATACGGCAACACCGGTGGAGATCGATACCCTTTTTAGTTTACCGGATTACAGCAATTGGCAATTGGATAGTACACCCCTGATCCAATCGAGAAGTGACCTAAAAGCCATTGAAAGGAATATGGATTTAATCGACTTACAGCAACAACTGGAACAGGCTAAATTAAAACCTGAGCTGGGTTTTAGGTTTGAACACATGATGGGTGCAGGAGGCCAACCGTTGCAATATACGGCTATGGCTATGTTTCGACTACCGTTCGCCAGTTGGGCCAGTAAAATGAACAAAGCCAATATTGAAAGCCAGAAATGGCGCCGTGAAAGTCTTGGTTTTGAACGGCAAATGTATATCAATGAGCTGACTGGCATGGCTTCTACCATGCAAAATGAAGCCAGTACAAAACGAAAACAATTGAAAATGTATGAAGAAAACATTATTCCTTCCCTTCAAAAAAATTATAAAGCCATTCAATTGGGATATGAACAAAATACGGAAGACTTATTTGAATTATACGATGCCTGGGAAACCTTGAACATGACCCAGTTGGAATACCTGAATCAACTGCAACTCCTTTCAGGGATCCAGGTTGAATTAGAACGAATCCTTGAAATTAAATAACCTTGAAAAACTTTTTAATACCCCTTTTTGCGACATTCTTACTTTCGGTCTTACCCGCATGTATTAATAACAGAAAGGTGGATCATACTCTACATCCATCTAATGATACTAAGAAAGAGGTTTATACTTGCCCTATGCACCCACAAATCATCAAAGATCAGCCTGGTCAATGTCCTATTTGTAATATGGAACTGGTCAAGAAAGAAATGAATTCAGCTCCGGTTACTTCTGTTCAATTAGAATCTTTATTAAAGCCCTCCAACCAGCATGTTGTTTCAGGCATTCCGGTTACCACTATCAAAAATGATCAGAAGGATGTTAAAATAGATGCCTTAGGTCAGGTGGAGTATGATACCCGCGGCATTGGAACTATTTCGGCACGGATAAACGGAAGAATAGAAAAATTGTACGTTCGTTATACCTATCAATTGATTCATAAAGGGCAGCACATAATGGATATTTACAGTCCGGAATTATTGACGGCACAACAAAATCTCCTTTTTATTCTGAAAAACGACCCGGAAAATATTTCTTTAATTCAAGCCGCCAAACAGAAATTATTTTGGTTAGGGATGACTGCAAAGCAGATAGAGCACATTGTTCAAACCGGTAATCCCATATTTACGATTAGTGTGTTCAGCAATCTAAATGGCCATCTGCATAATGCCGGTCAGGAATCCGTTGCTATGAGTCGGCCATCACCGATATCAGGTATGCGGGTGATTAATCCAAATACTGAAATGTTGAATTTAAAAGAAGGAATGTATGTACAAAAAGGACAAAGTCTTTATAGTGTATACAATCCAGACAGGGTGTGGGCTTTGTTAAATGTCTACTCGGAGGGGCAGGACCTTATTCAAAAAGGACAATCGGTGAGATTAATACCTGAGGCTGCACCCGACCAGGCTTTTATGGGACATATCGACTTTATAGAACCTTTTTACAGAACAGGAAACCGCACTGCTTCAGTCAGGGTAAATTTTGACAATTCTACCCTGCATTTACCGGTAGGTAGTCAGATTAGAGGTTTGATCCTGACATCACCTGTAATTGGATACTGGTTACCAAAAGAATCCGTAACTTTTTTAGGTATAGATCGAATTGTATTTCTAAAAGGAGTCGATGGATTCAAACCTCAGAAAGTAACTATTGGGACTCTGACGGATACACACGTACAGGTCCTGGGGGGATTATCACCTACAGATTCGGTAGCTATCCAGGCTCAATATTTAATGGATAGTGAAAGCTTTATTAAAATCAAACAATAGATATGCGGTATTTATTAATCCTATTTATTAGTGCTTTATATTCCTGCATAGAAAGAAAGGAAGATAAACCTGTTGCTAATAGTGACGTCTATTACACCTGTTCCATGGATCCTCAGGTCATAGAATATAAACCAGGCAATTGTCCAATTTGTAAGATGCCTCTGACACTGGTAAAAAAATCCAGCTTGCAAAAAGAAGATGAACTATTACTCAGCGATCAGCAAATTCAATTAGGAAATATAAGCCTGGAAACCATTCGTTCCGAAAACATGACTAACCAAACAGTATTGACTGGCGTCTTAAATTTTGATCTGACCAAAACGTCGGCCATCAGTTCAAGAGTGATGGGAAGAATAGAACAGTTGTACTTTAAGAATGTAGGAGATTACATAAAACGGGGCGATAAACTTTATGATATTTACAGCGAAGATTTAAATAATGCCAAACAGGAGTACCTTCTGGCTTTAGAAAGGCAAAAAACATTTTCCAAAAGTGAAGTCATTGATTTTAACTCCCTGGTCCGGAGTGCAAAAAATAAACTGATGCTATGGGGATTGAACAACGCTCAGATGACCCAATTGGAGCATGCAGGAAAGACCGAACCCACCACTTCCTTTTACAGTTCATCAAATGGTTACATTACGGTTTTAGATATCAGGTTGGGCGACTATGTTATGGAAGGCGGAACTATCTTGCAATTGGCAGACCTTTCCACTTTATGGGCAGAGGCACAAGTATACACTTCACAATTTTCGAATCTTCAGGAAAATGCTTCAGCTATTGTCCGTATACCCGCATTGGGCAATGAAAGCATACCTGGTAAAATCAGCTTTGTCAATCCGGAGATCGTACCCGATTCCAGGCTTAACCTCATCCGGGTAAGTATTCCGAATAAAAACAAACATTTAAAACCCGGCATGTCTGCTTATGTCTACCTTCATGGGCCCAATCGATTAACATACACCTTGCCGGTAGATGCTGTTATACGTGATGCTAAAGGAGCCACGGTATGGGTAAAAACAGGTAAAAACACGTTTAAAAACAAAATGGTTGAAATTGGTGAGGAGATGGAAAACAGAATAGAAATAAAACATGGGTTGTCGGCTCACGATACTGTAGTGGTTACCGGGGCATACCTTCTCAACAGTGAATATGTGTTCAAGAGAGGAGCCAACCCTTTGGCAGGACATGATATGAATAAGATGTAAATGGTAATCTGGAAAGGTGAAAATGATAGGCCACGGAAAACGCTGTATTATGTCCAATAACAAAGATCATCAATTTTTAAAAAAATAAATTGAAAGCCATTAAACTTAATAAAGTCATGGATACTACAAACACAACCTATACCTGCCCCATGCATCCGGAAATCATTCAGGATAGCCCCGGCTCTTGTCCTATCTGTGGAATGGATTTAATTCCGGCAAAATCTAAATCTTCAGACGCTCATGTAGCGTATGAGGCTCATAGTCATCATTCATCAATTCACAAAGTCGTTGACTCAAAAAAACCTTTAGCGGTAGAATTGAAAAAGCCAGGACATAGTTTTCACAAGTATACCTGCCCGATGCATCCTCAGATCGTAACGGATGCACCCGGCAAATGTCCTTTGTGCGGCATGGCCTTAGTGCCGATGGCCAAATCGAAATCGGGACATGGGCATGGATCACATTCTTCCGGAATAGAGGATTTTAAAAAACGTTTTTACGTGGTATTGATCCTTACGATTCCCATTATGTTGTTGTCTGAGATGATACAACATTGGTTAAATATCCATTTCCGTTTTATTGGTTCAAACTATGTTTTGCTGGCATTGTCTTCTATAGTTTTCTTTTATGGCGGCTGGCCTTTCCTTAAAGGCCTGGTGGATGAAATAAAAGTAAAAAACCCGGGTATGATGACCCTGATCGGGTTTGCCATTTCAGTTGCATACGTATATAGTGTGGCCACTGTCTTTGGCCTGGAGGGAATGGACTTTTTTTGGGAACTCGCAACCCTCATCCTGATCATGCTCCTTGGCCATTGGATTGAAATGAAATCGGTGGCCGGTGCCAGCAGGGAATTGGAATTGCTGGTACAATTGATGCCTGACGATGCTCACCTGGTAACGGGAGATCAAATTTCCGAAGTAAAAACAGAGTCCTTAAAAGCGAATGATATTATTTTAATCAAGCCCGGGGAAAAAGTAGCAGCAGACGGGATGATCACAGAAGGGGAGAGTTACCTGAATGAATCCATGCTCACCGGGGAATCCAAGCCGGTGAAAAAAATTAAAGGGGACAACGTCATAGCCGGGGCAATTAATGGCAATGGTTCACTTAAAGTCATGGTAAAACACGGAGCCGGGGAGTCCTATTTATCCCAGGTTATTCAACTCGTCCAGGATGCTCAAAAATCGAAATCCAGGACCCAGTTGCTGGCGGATACAGCGGCCAAATGGCTTACCCTGATTGCAATACTTTCAGGAGTACTTACTTTTCTGGTTTGGTATCTCGCTGGCGAAGAACTGGCCTTCGCGATTGAGCGCATGGTAACGGTAATCGTGATTTGTTGTCCTCATGCACTGGGCCTGGCGGTACCCCTGGTGGTAGCCAGGTCCACGGCCCTCTCGGCGAAACATGGGTTACTTATTAAAAACAGAACCGCTTTTGAAAATGCACGGAAAATTTCCACCATGGTATTTGATAAAACCGGGACCCTGACCGTTGGAAAATTTGAAGTATCTAAAATAATTTCATTGAATCAAGCGTATGATGGAAATGAAATTATTCGCCTCGCGTCGGCATTGGAACAACATTCGGAGCATCCCATAGCCACTGGTATTATACTAAAAGCAAAATCGTTGTCCATCCCAATTCCGGAGGCAATACAATTTAACGCCATCACCGGCAAGGGAATAGAAGCGCATGTAGAGGGGAAAAAGATATCCGTGGTAAGCCCGGGATACCTGAAAGAAAATAATATTCAGCTTCCGGAAGGTTTCTCTGCGCAGGATATTGAAACGGTTGTATTTGTTTTGGTCAATCAGGAACTGGCCGGTTATATTTCATTGTCCGACGAACTCCGTCCCGAATCCAAAGACGCAATTAGAACCCTGAAACAAAACAACATCAAATCCATCTTGCTGACCGGGGATAATAAAAAGGTAGCTCAAAGCATAAGCACGACATTAGGTATGGACAGTTTTTACGCTGAAGTATTGCCCCATCAAAAACT
>Ga0138256_10008595_pt1 | contig 10719 bp, 15 predicted proteins | sample KNB2016incub_MG_FD_105486 | JGI IMG/M metagenome (GOLD analysis project Ga0138256, IMG submission 105486) | Active sludge microbial communities from wastewater in Klosterneuburg, Austria - KNB2014incub_MG | ecosystem: Engineered > WWTP > Activated sludge > Unclassified | place: Austria... | reverse complement strand
GGTCAACATCACGTAGTCGGTGCCGATCGCCGTGGCCACCACCACCTGGTCCTGCTCGAGGTCGAGATCCTGGTCATGGTGCTGATCGCCGTCGCCACCACCCCGAGAGCCCGCCGCGCGCGGGCTTTTTCGTGGGTGCATCACACCGCACAACACGCCGAAACGCGGGTAGACTGCGACCTGTATCGCCGTGTTGTGTCGTGTTAATTGCGGCTTGACATGGTGGGGGTCGTTGGTTCGAGTCCAATCGCGCCTACCAAATTCGGTAGAAGAATCAAGCACTTGGCGGTGACGCTCGGTGCTTTTTTCTTGTCGGTACGGAAAAAGTGCGGAAAAGCGGGTGTCGCTGCGGCCCCAAGCGCTGTACTCGCTCGCACATGGCTGCGTGCCACGGTGGTGGTGAACGCGACGGCCAGCTCTACGACGGTGACTTCGGAGGGCCCCTGTACGCCGATGGCGACGAGGGGCTGGTGCTGCCGGACCTTGACTCTTCCGCGCACGACATGGCGGAGGCGAAAGCCGGAGCGATCTTCAGCCGGGCAGGGTGAGGACGCTGTCGACCTGCCCGCTAAGGTGTCGGCTTGGCTGCGCAACCGTGCCAGTAGGTTCTTCTAGGCCATCGATGGAGGCGTGCGGAGGGGGGGGCTTGCCGTGTCGACCCACGCTACCACGTCGTTCTCGCCGTCAAGGTCTGCGCGCTCGCGGGGCGAGCGCTTGCGGCCTGCGGCCGTCTTCGAACCCTGACGGCTGCGCTGTGCCGCGGTGCTCCGGTCTCGGGCAATCCCGCCCGACACAGACCGGAGTTCGCCATGTCGCTGTCTTCCACTTCTTCCGTTGCCGCTGACGCTGCGCTGCTGGTGCGCGATGTCGATGGGCAGTACCGTCCCGCCCCTGCCGAGGAGGTGCTGTCGCAGGCGCGGCGCGTGCTGTCCCAGCGGGTGCGGCGCGGTGCCACGATGTCGTCGCCGCAGGCGGTGAAGGACTACCTGCGCATGGAGATCGGGGCGCTGGAGCACGAAGTCTTCTGCGTTCTGTTCCTGGATGCGCAGCACCGGATCATTGCGTTGAAGCAGATGTTCCGCGGCACGGTCATGCAGACCTCGGTGTACCCGCGCGAGGTGGTCAAGGAGGCGCTGGGCTGCAATGCTGCGGCGGTGGTTCTGGCGCACAACCACCCCTCGGGTTCTGTTGAGCCGAGCCGGGCAGACGAGTACCTGACGCAGACGCTGAAAACGGCGCTGGCGCTGGTCGACGTGCGGGTGCTCGATCACCTGGTGGTGGCCGGTGCGGACGTGTGTTCTTTCGCCGAAAGGGGTCTTGTGTAGACCCTCACGCGGGGCGTCAGCCGGCGCCCCGCCTCCGCGTGTTGCACAACAGGCTGATGCGCCGTATGTCAGGCGCGAACGGGCCGGCCTGGCGGTCGGCGATCATCAGTCCGACCTGGCGGATACGTGCAGGGTCGAGCGCTGACGCGCCGGGGACCTTGCGACCACGGAAGGTGGCGCGGAACGCGGTCAGCGGGAGATGCAGCACCTGCCAGGCGCCCGTCGCCGGTTCAAAAGGGGTCTGGTGATTGAGACTGTCGAAGCCATCGTCCGTGAGCAGGCTGAGATTGAACTGCTTGTTGTCGCCGCGCAGTTCGTTCAGGCAGGTCCCGGCGCCTGGCGGGCCTCGCGCAGCAGGGCGGGATCGCACCGACGCAAAGCCACCGTTGCTTTCCTGTGAGACCACCCCCTCAAGGATGGCATCGCCCGCCGGGTCGTGCCGCAGCCTGCTGCGTGAGATGCCGCCCGTGACGCGGTCGTCGATCGGCGCGCCAGGCGTTGGCCGCGTTCGGGTCGGTGAAGTCGAACAGCACCTTCGACATGGCGGTCGTCGTGGCCGGTGTCGACGCGGGTGTGTCAGGCATGTGCCGGGTCACTCACCGGTAGTCAGGATGGCGATGATGTCCTGCCGATCGCCGAGAAGGCGCACGACATCGAGGTGGTCATCGGCCTCGAAGTACAGCCATTGCATGGGGAAGTCGGTGACGCGCCAGGAACGCAGGCCGGGGATCTCGCACAGTTGCCCCAGGCGGGGCGAGCCCATGCCGGGCATGCGCTCGATCGGTTCGAGTGCGGCAATGGCTGAGTCGAACATGCGTTCGGCCAGATCCACGCTGCCTTCCGTGGCGTAGTGCCGCGCGGCTTCAAGCAGGTCGGCCTCTGCCTGCGGGCGCAGGTGGACGCGTTTCAACGCCGCTTGCCCAGGGCCTGCTTCTTCAACTGCGCGGCGCGCTGGGGCGTGAGCGCCTGGCCGGGGCCGGAGTTGAGACCTTCCTCGATCAGTTCGCGCAGGCGCTTCTTGGCCTGCTCTTCCTGGTCGCGCCGGATCAGCTCCCGCAGGTATTCGCTGGTGTTGCCGTACTGGCCGGCGCGCACGCGCTGGTCGACGTAGCTGCGCATGGCTTCTGGCAGCGCAAAGCTCATGGTGTTGGTGCTCATGGCCGAATGATCGCGCGGACTATCAATAGTTGTCAATACTTGACCCGACTTCGTGCGGCGTGGCCTGGGGTCGAAAAGGGCCTCAGCGCACCCGCAGCACGTGGTCGGTCTCGCCCTTCTTGATCTCGACGACGGCGTCCATGGCCTTGACCATGTCGGCGAAGTTGGCGTGGCCGTGGTCCTTCGGATCGAAGGTGGGGTCGAGGCGCTTGATCATGTGCCAGACGGATCCCTTGTTGACCCAGGCCTCGCCCTTGGTCTCGGCGAGCAGGCGCACGGCACGCTTGAGCATCTCGGCGCCCGGGTCGGCCGGTGGTGGTGGTGCGTCTTTGGCTTCGCTGGGCTTGAGCGTTTCTTCGGTGCTGGGCGCTTCGACCAGGCTGTCGTAGTAGCGGAACTCGTGGCAGCTCTTGGCCCAGTGCTTGTTCGTGTTCCTGCGGTTGCCGATGCCGATCAGGGTTCTGCCGGCGGCCTTGATCTTCTGGGCCACCGGCATGAAGTCGCTGTCGCCGCCGACGATGATGACGGTGCCGATGTGCGCGAAGCGGCTGATGTCCTCGGTGGCGTCGAGGCAGAGCTTGATGTCAGCGCCGTTCTTGGCGGAGGCGCCCGGCGGGAACAGCTGGATCAGCTCGACGGCGCTCTGCAGGAGGGCGTCGCGGTAGCGGCCGAAGTACTGCCAGTTGCCGTAGGCGCGGTTGATGGCGATGGGCCCGAAGGATGCGCCTAGCTCGACCAGGGCCTGGACGTCGATCAGGGGTTCCTGGACCTTGAATCGGTTGTCCTGCTTGGCGTACGCGCCTTCGCCGTACTTGGCCTCCATGAGGCCGGCGTGCAGGTTTTCGAAGTCCCAGTAGAGCGCGACGGATCGGCTGTCGTCGTTGTCGTTCGCGTTCATGGTGTTCTCCCTCCCGGTCTTGTTGGAGTCATCGTAGTGCCTCCGGGCGAGGTCTCATTGGCCGGCTACGTCAGGCCCGTGGGAGTCGTGGCGGGTGCATGTGTGGCAGCGGGCGCGTTCAGGTCTCTGTGGGCCTGGGCGTCTCCCCGCTGCGCGGGGCCGGGCTGTCGCGCTGCGCGTCGAGCCACCGGGGTACCGGCGTCTCGCCCCTGACGGGCTTCCATCCCTGACGCAACACGGTCAGGCCGGCGATGCCGGCCGAGATACGCGGCGGCCCTTTCCCGTGCCCGGGGAAGGGCGGGCCCTGATTCCTTCACGCTGCGCGTGAACGAGGCCCGCTTGGCGAACTGGCCGGCTTGCGCAGTCGCTGCGCTGCGCTGCGCTTCGCTCTGTGCGGCGCCGGCCAGATCGCCACCCCGGCCAGCAGTTCACCGCGGCGCGGGCCTGTGCGTTGCCTGACGAGATCACCATGGGGCGCTTCGTGTTGCCGGCCACGGCACGGGTGGCGACCGGTGCCATCACCAACGAGCGTTACCTCAATGACAGGATCCAGTTCACGAGGTTGTAGATGCGGTCGGGGTCAGCGGTCTTGACGACCGGGTGCCGCTCTTCGTGGCCGTCGTCGAACCTGGCCCTGCGGCCCGTCGTGACATGCTTGTACAGGTTGTCCTCGGCGCCGACGCTGCCCAGGTACTTGGCGGCGACGTCCTTCCAGGCCGGCCCTTCCTTCTTGTCTTCGACCGCGTGACATGCCAGGCAGCGGCTCTGGCGCGCCAGCGACTCCGCGGCCTTCACGTCGACCGGTGCGGCCACCGGCAGGGCCAGGATCCAGTCCACGAGATTCTGGATGCGCTTCGGGTCGGAGGTCTTGACGATCGGGTGGTCCCTTTCCTGGCCATCGTCGAACCGGGCCTTGCGGCCTGTCGTGACATGCAGGTACAGCCTCTGGCCGGCATCGGCCTGGCCGTGATAGGTCGCAGCGACGTCCTTCCATGCCGGCCCGTCCTTCTTCTGGTACACGCTGTGGCATGCCACACAGGCGCTCTGCCGTGCCAGCCTCTGCGCTGCGATGACATCCACGGCGTAACAGTCCCGGGAGAAGGCGAGCAGTGCCGCCAACAGTGCCAGGGTCACCAGGGGAAACACCTTGCCCGGCCTCGATGCCGTGTTCTCCGCAAACTCGGTGGACGTCCACCCCATGGCCGCCGCATCGATCGAAGGTGCGTGGGACACGTTCACGGCCGTGGCTGCCGAAGGCGGCCCTTGGCGAGCAGCTTCTCCAGCCACCGGATGCCGACGACGACGACGACCACGCAGGCGCCGAACAGACCCGCCATCGCCAGAATCGTCAGTACCGTCCAGATTGCCAGCGCCATCACACAATTCCTCGTTCGTACCCGCGGCGAAGGCGCGCTACTCCTCGTCTTCCGTGTATTCGCTGGGCAGCAGGTGCGCGATGCCCTTGTGGCAGTCGATGCAGGTCTTGCCCTCCTTCTGCGCCGGCTCCATCTTCTTGCGCGCCCGTGTCGTCTGCTTGTGGGGATCCATCGCCTCCCACGAGTGGCAATTGCGGCACTCCTGCGAATCATTGGCCTTCATCGTGGCCCACACCCGCTGCGCCATCTCCATGCGCTTGTCCTCGAACTTCTCGGGCGTGTCGATCGAGGCCGTGACGAACTTGCCGTACAGCTCGCTGCTCGCCTGGATCTTGCGCAGGAACTTGTGCGCCCAGTCCTTCGGCACGTGGCAGTCGGCGCAGGCGGCCCGCACGCCCGAGCGGTTCTTGTAGTGGACCGTCTCCTTGTACTCCTGGAGCACGGTGTCGCGCATCTCGTGGCACGAGACGCAGAAGCCCAGGGTATTCGTCGCATCCATGCCGGTATTGAAGCCGCTCCACAAGAGCAGCCCGGACAGCATCCCGATGCCGACCACCGCCGTGACCGACATCGTCGACGGGCGGAAGAAGAAGTCGCGCAGCCGACTCCAGCGCGAAGGCGGGGTCATGTCGGCGCTCATGCTCCCTCTTCAGCGCGCGGGCGATGCAGCGGCCGCTACAGGGACAGGATCCAGTCGACGAGATTCCTGATCTCGTCGGCGTTCTTCGTCTTGATGATCGGATGCACCTCCTCCGATCCGTCCTCGAGCTTGACCTTCGGTCCGGTCGTGATGTGCTTGGTCAGCCTCTCCTGGGCATCGGGCTTGCCCTTGAGTTCCTTGGCGACCTCCCTCCAAGGCTTCGCATCCTTGACCTTGTCGACCGCGTGGCACTTCATGCAATTGCTGCGTCGGGCCAGTGCCTGGGCGGCTTCGGCGTCCGCGGCCTGGGCGGGGCCGGCAGCGGCGAGCAGGACAGTCGCCGCCAGCAGTGATGCCGGAAGCCCCGTGGGAAGCAGCGTCGTCATGGAGTCCTCCATTCAGGGTGAACGCCTCGGAAATGCACCCATTAAAAGTGTCGGCCCAAGACGCTGCAGTGACGCTGATCTGGATCAAGCCTTGCGCTGCGCGGTCCGCTCGTTGATCGGCCCTGGGCGCTGTCGACGCCGCAAACAGGTCACCCGAAAGATGCATCAAGCATATTGCTTTAAGGCGCGCCCGTCGTTAAGATGCATCAGACATCGATGTTTAGCCGATCCGGCGTCTGGCATCGATCACGAACCCTGCTCCCACGCCATGACAACTTCCATTTCAACCCTCGCGGCCACCGCGCCGGCGCCCCGGGGCTGGCCGCTGCTGCGGCTCGGCTTCCGCCCCTTCTACCTGGGTGCCGCCGCCTACGGCATGCTGGCGGTGCCGCTGTGGATCGCCCTGCTGCTGGGCCAGGTGTCGTTGAACCTGAAGCTGGCCCCGGTGCTCTGGCACGCCCACGAGATGCTGTTCGGCTTCGCCGTGGCCGTGATCGTGGGTTTCCTGCTCACCGCAGGCAAGGCCTGGACCGGCCTGGCCACGCCGCGCGGCGGGGTGCTGGCTGCACTGGCCGGGCTGTGGCTGGCCGCCCGGCTGGCGGCTGTGTTTGCGCCCTATGCCGTCTATGCGGCGCTGGACCTGCTGCTGCTGCCGCTGGTGGCGGCCATCCTCATCTCGGTGCTGCTGCGCGCCGGCAACCGGCGCAACCTGCCGCTAGTCGCGATCCTGGTGCTGCTGACGGTGGCCAACGCGGCGTTCCACGGCGCGGTGATCGGCGTCATCGACATCGACCCGGTCCGCGCGCTGCATGCAGGGCTGGCGCTGGTGGTGATGATCGAGTGCGTGATCGCCGGCCGCGTGATTCCGGCCTTCACGATGTCGGCGCTGCCCGGCCTGCAGCTGCAGTCGCCGCGCGTTCTGGAACAGGCCACGCTGGCCACCACGGCCGTCGGCCTGGCGCTGTGGGTGCTGGCACCGCCCCAGGCTTTCACCGCCACGATCCTCGGCGCTGCCGCCTTGCTGCACGCCCAGCGGCTGTGGCGCTGGAAGCCGCTGCGCACGCGGGGGCGCCCGATCCTCTGGGTGCTGCACGCGGCCTATGCCTGGCTGCCGATCGGCCTGGTGCTGCTGGCCTTGTCGCAGCTCGGCGCGGTGGCTGTCTCGGCCGGCATCCACGCCTTGGCGGTGGGCGCCACCGGCGGGCTCATCATCGGCATGATCACGCGCACCGCGCGCGGCCACACCGGCCGGCCGCTGCGGGTGTCACGGCTCGAGGTCACCGCCTACCTGCTGGTGGCCGGCGCCGCGGCGACCCGGGTCCTGCTGCCGCTGCTGGCGCCGCAGCACCTGCTCACTGGGCTGACGGCCGCTGCCGTGGCCTGGGGGCTGGCGTTTGCGCTCTATCTGTTCGTCTTCGCGCCCTGGCTGGTATCGCCCCGCCTCGACGGCAAGGACGGCTGAGCGTCAGCCTGGTCCCTGCTCGTCTCGCCTCTTTCCCAGCGCGCGCCGCGCAACCTGTCCACACCCTCTGTCAACCCGAAAGGAACATTCACCATGTCCATCCACGCCACAGCCACGCCCGCCGCCGTCGACCTGCGCGCGATCTCACCCCGCGATCGGCATGCCACGGTCTTCAGCCGCTTCGATGGCTTGCAGCCGGGGCAGTCGCTGCAACTGGTCAACGACCATGACCCCCTGCCGCTGCGCTTCCAGCTCGACGACCGGGCCTCCGGTCAGTTCGAGTGGGCGGCGCTGGAATCCGGTCCGGCCGTCTGGCGCGTGCAGATCACCCGTGTCGGCGTCAAGCCCATCGTAGTGGTCGGCGACTCGTGCTGCTCCGGCGGCGCGTGCTGCGGCTGACCCGCCGCGGGCCCGGCCATGACCTTCGTCGTCACCGAGGCGTGCATACGCTGCAAGTACACCGACTGCGTGGACGTGTGCCCGGTCGATGCCTTCCGTGAAGGTCCGAACTTTCTCGTCATCGACCCCGACGACTGCATCGACTGCGCCGTCTGCGTGCCGGAGTGCCCGGTCAACGCCATCTTCGCCGAAGAGGACGTGCCGGGCGATCAGCAGCATTTTACGGCCTTGAATGCCGAGCTGGCGCTGGAGTGGAAACCCATCACCCGCACCAAACTGGCGCTGCCGGATGCCGAGGAATGGAGCCGCATCGAATCGAAGCTCGCCGAGCTGAAGCGATGAAGCACATGCGCGAGGGTCCGCCGACCCCCGGCGCACCTACCAGCGCCCGCGCAGCGTCAGGCGCCAGGTGCGGGGCGGCTCGACGTGGGTGTACAGCGGCGAGACTTCCGCCAGCCGCACGTCGCCCAGGTTCTGCACGCCCAGCGCCAGTTCCAGGCCCCAGGGCAGCAGCCGCGAAACCTGCGCGCCTACCAGGGTGAAACCGGGCGCGGGCTGGGGCGGCGCGGTGGCCACCGGGGCCGGCAGGAGCTGTTCGCCGCTGTATTCGGCGTACACGTTGGCGCGCCAGGCGGTGCCCTCCCAGTCGATCTGCGCAGCGGCGGTGTGGCGTGGCCGCTTCTCCAGCCGCTGGCCGGTGTCGGTGCGGGCATCCAGGTAGGCGTAGTTCAGCCGCGCCGTGAAGCCTGCACCCAGCCCCTGGGCGATGGCCGCCTCCACGCCTTTCATGCGCGCCTGGGCCAGGTTCTCGTAGGTATAGGTGCCGATGCCGGGCACGGGGCCGGCGGCGACCAGGCGCACCTCGATCAGGTCTTCCACGCGCTGCTCGTACAGCATCACCTGCACCTCGGTCGCGCCGGCGGCGTAGCCCGCGCCGAGCTCGATGCCGTCGCTGCGCTCGGGCTGCAGGTCCGGGTTGCCGATGAAGGTGTTGGGGCCCTCGGCGCGCTGGCCGGGCACGATCTGCTTCAGGTTCGGCGCCTTGAAGCCGTGGCTGTAGCCGCCCTTGACGGTCCATGCCGGGGTGGCCTGCCAGACACCGTACACCCGCGGACTCCATTCGTCGCCATAGAGCTCGTTGCGGTCGTGGCGCAGGCCCAGCGTGAGCAGGGTCTGGCCGGCCAGGGCCCACTCGTCCTGCACGAACAACGCCCGGTTGCGCGCCACCGATCGGCCGTCGGGCAGGCCGGGGTCCTCCAGCGACTCGTCGCGGGCCTCGAAGCCGACGGTCAGGCCGTGAGAACCCAGTGCCGAGCGCGCCTGGCCTTCGAGCACGCGGTCCTCGATGCGCTGCGGCGGGTTCACCGCCACGCCTTCGGTGCGCCGGTTCACCACGTCGACGCTGGCGCTGTACGCGCGCAACTGGCTGGTCCAGGCCGGCAGGCCGGCCGCGCCGGCCCAGTCGGCTTCCCAGCCCAGCGAGACGAGCGAGCGGTCGATGTCGTTGAAGGTCTGGTGGTAGCGGCGCTTGCCGCTGCGTTCGCGGGCGTCGGCCCAGCGTTCCTCGCGGCCGGCGCGGACCTCGAAGTCCACGCGCTGGCCGCCGGCCGCCGGGCCCGCGCCGCGCCAGCCCAGGCCCAGCCAGCCGTCGTTCTTGTCGCGTCCTTCCAGCTCCGAGATGAGCGGGTCCTCGGGCGAGGCCAGGGCTTCGACGCGCGTGGTCGCCGCCCCGGCGCGCAGCACGATGCCACCGCCGAGCGGGCCGTCGGCGCGCGCCGAAAGCCGATGGCCGTCGCCACCGCGGTTGCCTTCCGCGCGACTGCCCTCGGCCGTGGCGCCGAAGCGCCACTCGTTGCCGGGGTCGCGCGTGATGACGTTGACCACGCCGCCCATGGCCTCCGACCCATACAGCACCGACAGCGGGCCGCGCACGACCTCGACGCGCTCGATATCCTCCACCGCGATCCAGTCGTACTGGAAATCCGAGTGCCCGATGACGCCGTCGCTGGCGCCGATGCGCCGGCCGTCCACCAGGAACAGCGTGTGCTTGCTGTCCATGCCGCGCAGGCTGAGCACCTTGCGGCCACCAATGGCGCGGCCCTGCAGGCTGACGCCAGGTTCGGCGCGCAGCGCGTCGAGCAGGTTGTCGGCGCCGCGGGTTTCGATCTCCTGCCGCGTCACCACGCTCAGCGCGGCGGGTGCCAGGTTTTCCAGCATCAGGTGCCGCGTGGCGGTGACCACCACGCTCGGTGCCGCCTCTTGCGCGCTCACCACCGTCGAGGCCGCGACCGCCGCGACCGCGGGCAGGCAGACCAGGGTGCGACCGGCAAGCCACCGGCGAGGGGTGCCGCGCGGCGCGCGGAGGCAGGGGGCAACGTTCATGGGTGATGGATGGATGGGCGCGCAGGCCGTCGATCGCCGCGCGAGGCGAGTATCGTCGACGCGCCCGTCTCGCGCGTCCTTGAACTGCTTCGGCTTGCACCGGGAACGCGCCGGCCTCGTGCGGCGCGCCAGGCGGCTTGCGCGTGGTGTCGCTAAAAAGCGCCTCCCGAGTTACCCTTGAACCAGTTTAAGGAAAGACCCTAAGGCAAGCACGACGATTCCACGTGAGTCGAGTTGTTCTAATCACCCGTTTCATATCAACGACGAAGGAAATCCGATGAAGGTCCTGAAGTCCCTGAAGAGATTCATTCCCATGGCCGCGACGCTGGCCGTGGCCGTCTCGTTCGGCGCCCACGCACAGGAGAAGAAGGGCGTCACCGAATCCGAGCTGAAATACCAGGCCGGCGCCTCGCCGCTGGCCGGCGAGGCCATGTACCAGTCGAGCAATCCGAAGGCCCCGCCGATGACGAAGGCCGAGTTCGACAGCGCGCGCAAGATCTATTTCGAGCGCTGCGCCGGCTGCCATGGCGTGCTGCGCAAGGGCGCCACCGGCAAGCCGCTGACACCCGACATCACGCAGGACAAAGGCACCGAATACCTGAAGGTCTTCATCGCCTACGGCTCGCCCGCGGGCATGCCCAACTGGCAGACCAGCGGCGAGATGGACGAGAAGACCGTCGACCTGATGGCGCG